>ENA-ORCT01000775-ORCT01000775.1-marine-metagenome-genome-assembly--contig:-NODE-775-length-13976-cov-3.540039_pt1 | contig 13976 bp, 11 predicted proteins | sample MGYA00248632_ERZ508511 | MGnify/ENA primary metagenome ERZ508511 (study PRJEB26182, sample SAMN06268839) | marine metagenome | isolation source: Tt an P1-techrep anaerobic enrichment on pine from sediment...
ACCTGGGCTTTAAAGGCGGCAAAGGCGTCGCAACCAGTTTAGGCATCGTGCTTGGCCTGTGGCCGTACTTCACCCTCTGCGGGATCGTCACGTTTGTATTGTGGGCCGTAACGCTGATGATCTGGCGCTATGTCTCCCTGTCCTCCATCATCGCAGCGGTCAGTTTCCCCGTGTTATTAATCGGCGGGATTGTTGCCATCGACACATGGAGCTTTAACCAACTGTGGCCGCTGGTCATCATTGCCTGTCTCATGGCCCTGCTGGTTATTTTCAGACACCGCACCAACATTGTCCGATTGCGAAACGGCTCAGAAGACAAAGTCTTTCAAAAGTCAGATTAAAACTGCGCTGCAAGTTCCCGCGCCTTTTCAATGCTGCTTTCAACCGCCTGACGCCCCCGTTCTTCGCCTTCGGCCAGCGTCGGCTCAACGACAATCGATCGAATATCCTCAAAACCCATAAATCCAAGAATCTGTTCCATATAGGGCTTCTGTTTATCGTATTCAACAGCCTCTAAATACGCCCCGCCGCGAGCATAAATCACAACCACCGGCTTTCCTTTGATCAATCCCTCATAGCCGTTCTCCCCCACTGTAAACGTATACCCCGGCTGGACGAGAATATCGATATACTGCTTAAGGCGATACGGAATACCGAAATTCCACATGGGTATCGAGATGACATACTTGTCGGCCTCTTTGAATTGAGCAATGATTTTCTCAACCGCATCCCAAGCCTGCCGTTCTTCGGCGGTGTGTTCCTTGCCGTGCAGAATCGTATACTTGGCCTGCACGGTCAGCCCGTCAAAACTCGGCAGGTCCAGTTCGAATACATTAAGCGTTTCAACAGTATCACTCGGATTGGCCTGTCGGTAGTTTTCTAAAAACGCCGCCGCTACTTGATTGGATTTGGAACGGTCCTTTCGCGGCGACGTCTGTAAATAGAGTAATTTTGCCATAATAGACTCCCCGGAACTTTTTACATTTAGTACGATATGAAATTACGGCGGTTCACATCTTTTTCCCGAACAGAAACCCGTGCTACAGGCCGAAGCCGGCGATTTCAGCATTGCACTGCGGACAGCGGTAATCGTCGATCACATTGTTGAGCACCTGATAGCCCACACGTTCGATCAGCATCGCTCCGCAACTGTAGCAATAGGTGGATTCGGCTCGCACACCGGGCAGGTTGCCGATATAAATATACCGCAATCCCGCCTCCTTGCCGATATCATAGGCCCGTTCCAGCACCGCACCGTCCGTCGGCCGGACGTCGGTCATCTTATATTGCGGGTAAAAGCGGCTGACGTGCCAGGGAATATCCACGGACACACTTGCAATAAACTCAGCAAGCGATTTCAGCTCGTCCTCGGAATCATTCTTGCCGGGAATCAGCAGCGTCGTCAGCTCCATCCAGATATCAGTGTGCTTGGCAATGTATTCAATATTGTCCTTGACCGGTTGAATGTGGGCCTTGCAGAGGTCTTTGTAAAAATCTTCCGTAAACGCCTTCAGGTCAATGTTAACCCCATCCAGCCACCCCTTGGCAGCATCGATCGCCTGCTTTGACATATACCCGTTACTGACAAACACATTGGCCAGCCCTTTGGATTTCGCCAATTTCGCCGTTTCTTCGGCCAGTTCAAAAAAGATCGTCGGCTCCGTATAGGTATAGGCAACACTTTGACATTCCGTATCCAAGGCGGCCTGGACAATCTGTTCTGGTGAATATAAGCTGCCTTCAAGAATATTCTCCGTATCGACTTGGCTGATCTGCCAGTTCTGACAGAACACACAGCGGAAATTACACCCCGGCGTTGCGATGGAAAAACTTTTCGAACCGGGCTGAAAATGAAACAGTGGTTTTTTCTCGATGGGGTCCGGGTTGGCGGCGCAAAGCTTATCGTAATTGAGTGAATACAGTGTGCCGCCGATATTTTTCCGTACAAAGCAACGGCCCTTTTTTCCGTCGGCAATGTGACAGTTCCAGTTGCACAAAAAACAATGCACACCATCGTCGGACGGTTCCCACAGCACGGCCTTCTTCAAATGTTCGCTCGCTTCGTCCATACGCTTTATTATAAAACTTGCGAAAACCGATACAAGTAGAATGTTGCCGGAAGATGAGAAAGCCGGTAAGATTTTTAACGATGGTAAAGGCCTCAAAGAGGCCGGCATCTTGTAGCCACGCGGTGTCAGCCCGTGGTCAGCAAGACACCCTCCCATCCCCACGCCCGCGCAGCGGGCGGCAGGGTCGCTCATAGAAAGTACCCTGCGCATAAAAAAAGGGAGGCCGGCACGATTTTTGCGATGTATCTTATGTAGGCCGCACTCCCTGTTGCCGCTGTGCCAAGATTGCGCTTTTACCGCGGATAGCGCCGGGCGTGAATCGCCTGAAATGCACCGGCAACAATTATACTATACATAAAAACCACGGACGAGTCAAGAAAAAACAGGTTTGCTCATAAGATCACCGGGGAACATCGTGCCCCCCCCTGTGAAGGATAAAGTGACGCAGGGCGCACAACCGTGTTTGCCCACGCCGTGAGTGCCGTTTTTCATGTCCATACTTGTTCATCGATCCCCGCACCGGCGGCGTCGATTATGCCGATGGCGACAACAATGCCGTCAATGAATATGAGACAATCAACAACGCAACCCAAAATGTCTTCCATGACGACAACGGCAACCTGACAACCGACCACCGCGGGTACAGCTATCTTTACGACTATGAAAACCGGCTGATTCAGATCTCCGGCGAGGACATCCGGGCCCAGACCGGCACTCAGTCGTTTGTTAAAACCGCGCCGGTCAACCTGATTTATGTTTCGGACCTGAAAAAACTCAAGGTTAGAAATGATTCCGACAAGCAGTTTCATGCCGCGGCCCATACCGGATTTATCAGCCAGAATGTTTATCTGTTCTGCGCCTCGGAAGGACTAGGCACCGTGGTGCGCGGGCTTGTTGACCGACCGGCCCTGGCCAAAACGATGAAGCTTCGGCCGGACCAGTGGATTACATTTGTTCAATCCGTGGGCTATCCGAAAGAGAATTAGAAGGGAGAAAAAAATGAAAACATCACTTGGCCCGAAAACACTCATTTATCCCACGCCCGTATGGTGTGTGGGCACGTATGACGCCGACGGCCGACCGAACGTGGCCACCATCGCCTGGGGCGGCATCTGCTGTTCCAAACCACCGGCAGTCACCATTTCGCTCCGCAAGGCCACCTATACCTACGGCAATATCATGGATCGGCAGGCCTACACCATCAGCGTTCCGTCGGCAGCATATGCGAAAGAAGCCGATTATTTCGGAATCGCCAGTGGAAAGCGGGTCGACAAATTCAAGGCCGCGGGGCTGACGCCGGTAAAAAGCGAGCAGGTCGACGCCCCGTATGTCGGGGAATTTCCCATGATCCTGGAGTGCAAGGTCATCCACACGTTCGAAATCGGCCTGCACACCCAGTTTATCGGTGAAATCATGGATGTCAAAGTTGACGAAGGCGTTCTGGGAGAGGATGGCTATCCGGACATGAATCGAATAGCCCCCATTGCCTTTGCCCCGGAATATCGCAAATACCACGAAATCGGCCCGCTGATCGGCGATGCCTTCAGCATGGGAAAGGAACTGGCATAACAGGTATCGGCCCAACGTTTTTTCCTGACCGGGCCGATTAGCCTGCTTCAAAACCGATGAATGAAGGGCTTGTATTTTTTACCATTCAGCAATAATCTTCATTACATACAATTTATCGGGCAGGTTGGACAAAACCTACGTAAATGGCGATTCAGGCATGTGATCACGGAATGCCGCGCTCATATCCGGTAAGCCTGCAAAATCACGGCCGCGGCATGACCCACGTTATACCTTTCCCCCCAACGGCCGCGGGGAAAATGTTTTTTTCCGAATGGTACGCATATATGGAATGCCACCATGAAAGACCATGACAAAAGCAAAGCGCAGATCATTGAAGAACTGGAGCGCCTGCGCCGGCGGGTTGCCGAACTCGAGGCGAAAGCGTCTGTACCGGAGCATGCGACCCAAAAACTCTGTCAACCGGTAAAGAAACCGCTCTCTGAATCAGCAGGCGATCCGGCGACAATTGAGCCGGATACCTTGCCGGCCACGCTTTCATTTCGCGATATCGTCAACACCGATGATATCCAGACAATGATGAACCTGTTTTACGAGTTAACCGGCTTTCCGATCGGCATCATCGATGTGAGCAATCATATCCTGGTTGCAACCGGCTGGCAGGAGATCTGCACCCGGTTTCACCGGAAGCACCCGGAGACATGTTCCAAGTGCTTTGAAAGCGATCGACACATCAAGTCCTTCCTCGATGAAGGACGATATGTGGAATACAAGTGCAAAAACGGCCTGTGGGACATTGCCCAGCCCATTATCATCGAGGGACAGCACCTGGCCAACATCTTTCTGGGCCAGTTCCTGTATGAAGACGAAACCCTTAACCGCGATTTTTTTATCCGACAGGCCCAAAAATACGGCTTTGACAAAACGGCATACCTCAATGCCCTCGAGCGGTTGCCGATCTTTTCCAGGGAAACCGTCAAAAAGGTGATGAAATTTTATGTCAAGCTTGCCCACATTCTCTCCGAGCAGGGTCTTGCAAACCTGAACCTGATGAATGAAATCGAGAACCGAAAACGCGTGGAAACCGCTCTTCGCATCACGGACGAACGGCTCAATCAGGCTCTTCAGGCTACAGATACCGGGATAGTGGATTTTCATCCCCAAAGCGGAGAACTCTATTTCAGCCCCCATTGGTATACCCTTCTGGGATACGGGCAAAATGAAATTTCGAATCGGCTTGAAGCCTGGGTGTCCTTAATCCACCCGGAAGACCGTCCCCATGTAGTGGACTCACTGGAACACTTCCTCCGCAATGGAGGAGAAGCCTATCACATCGAATTTCGGTTGCAGACAAAAGCCGGAGACTGGCGCTGGATACGGTGCAGCGGCAAACCCTACGAGTGGGACCGGGAGGGGAATATCATCCGGATGATCGGTACGCATACCGACATTACCGTGCATAAACAGATGGAGGATCAGCTGCTTCAATCCCAGAAAATGGAGTCCATCGGAACGCTTACCGGCGGCATTGCCCATGATTTCAATAATCTGCTCACTGTCATCAACGGCAATGTCGAGCTTATCCTGATGGATCTGGACGAGGAGAATCCCCTGTACAATGAAATTCACCAGATTCTCCAGGCGGGGCGAAAAGCCGAAGGCCTGACCCGGCAACTGCTGGCCTTCAGCCGCAAGCAGGTCTACCAGCCCCAGGTGGTCGGCATCAACCAGCTGATTACCGGCCTGGACAAGATGATGCGTCGCCTGATCAGTGAAAACATACACATGGAGATAAGACTCGGTGATGATATTCAGAGAATAAAGGCGGATCCCGGCCAGATCGAACAGATTCTGGTGAACCTCATCGTGAACGCCAGAGATGCAATCAACGCCCGGACGCAACCAAACGGCGCAAAAACGATCACCATTGAAACCGGTCAGCAATATCTGAATGACGCATATGTGGCTCACCACCCGGGAAGCCGCACGGGGCTTCATATCTTTTTTTCAGTTACGGATACCGGCGCCGGAATCCGGGAAGAGGTAAAAAATAGAATATTCGAGCCGTTCTACACCACCAAAACGCTCGGAAAAGGCACCGGCCTGGGTCTGGCCACCGTTTACGGGATCGTTCAACAGAACAGGGGCAGTATCAGCGTTTCCAGTGAACCGGAACAGGGAACAACCTTTACGATCTACTGGCCGTGCGCGACCGAAGCGGACAGGGTCAAACCCGCTGAAATACGAAAAGAAACCGAGATGAAAGGCAATGGCACGCTGCTGGTTGTGGAGGATGAAGCCGGCGTGCGCAACTTTACCTGCCAGGCCTTGCGGAAAATGGGCTATTCGGTTTACGATGCCGCCCACGGCAAAGCGGCGCTGACGTTGACAATGGAAAAAAATCTGGCGCCGGATTTGCTGATCACGGACGTCATCATGCCGGAAATGAACGGCAAGGAACTCGCCGATGAGATGAGCAGACGGTTCCCGGGAATACGGATTCTCTATGTCTCCGGGTACACCGACGATTGCATGGTGAATGACGGGGAACTGGATGCGGGAATCCATTTCATCCAGAAACCGTATTCGGCAAAGGCCCTGAAACTGAAAGTAAACGAGGTTCTTGGCCGCTGATTACAATAGGCACATTTTTTAAATTAAGCGGCCGGGGCACAGCACGCTGTGCCCTGGCAACTGGTTCAACCACGGTAATCTACTGTTTCTTTTTCTTTGCCGCCCTCTTGATATCATCCAGGTATAGTTTGATCAACGGACTCATTTCCGGCGGGTGCCAATGGGTGGCCTTGGGTTCTTCCGGCCAGGCAAACGGCAGGTGCCGAATCTCACCGGGCTGCCGGGCAGTCTCGAACATGGACAGGGCGGCGAGCAAAACCTGTCGTTGACCCTCCTGGTCATCGACCGCGCCGAGGGGGCGGCCATACGGGTATTCAATGGCCGCCGACCGGGGAATCCCCACGGATCGGTGGAAATCATGGGTGGGTGTCAGGACCACGGTGCTGATCCCGGTATTTTCCAGAAAACGGGCGGCCAGTCCCACGGACTGGCAGCAGAACGGTCAGGCCGGGGTGAGGAGGGCGGCATCAACGGCCTCCGCTTTCATGGTTTCGGCCATGGGGGCAATGGCCTGGTCGATAAAATCGGTGCTCTCCCACTGGAACCCGTAAAACGAAAAAGCCGTTGGGGCGAGCCGTCCGATCATTCCCTCCTGTTCGAGTTCGACCATCCGCGCCAGCGGCAGCATCACATTGATATCCTTAAGGATGTAGGAGGTGTTGATGTGAAGATGATTCACGTCGATATCCGGCGAAGTGGTTTCCCGTGGGATGGCGCGGAAAGTCGGATCACCCCAGGTCGGCTCCTGTTTCTCTCGCTCCATGTCGAACGGTGGATCGGACTTCAGGCTGATCCCTGCGCTTGTAACCAGAGCCACCGTGGACTCGCCCAATGGTTTGGTCAGCCGTTTCCAGGGAATATCGCCCGCGAATTCATCCGGTATCAGCGTCTGAATCCACGCCGTCAGACCTGGCGGAAGAAACCGGAACCCATTTACAGTTTTGCCCGATTGAGCCATTGTCCCTCCTTTTCCGTTTACGGTTGACCATGTAACAGAACATAACTGAAAAGCCGTTCACCAGGCAATAGCGATGCCTTCAGGAACGAGGATTTAATTAAATTCGCGTTCGTAAAACCCTGCCCCGTGCAAAATCTTGACGATTGTCTTATTATTTCAACAATGCCGGCTGATAAGAGAGCAGGCCTGATAACAGAAAAGAGAGGATAGCATGATACGAACCGGACTTGGCCAGGCGGAAGGTACGGACACAAAGGCAATTGTCCGGGACAGCATTCGCCAGTGCAGGGATCAGTTGAAGGGCCATCGGCCGCAGGCAGGCATTATCCTTGGTGGGGGTGATTTTGATTTTCAACAAATGCTCGACACCATCATGGAACAGTTTCCCGACCTTGACCTGGTCGGTTGCACAACATCAGGCGAGTTTTCATCCCGAATGGGATTCAGCGAAGATTCCCTCACGCTTCTGCTGCTTGCATCGGACACCATCTCTATTCGGGGCGGGGTGTGCCGACATCTTTCCGCCTCCCCGAATTCAGCGGTTTCCGAAGGGCTTCGAGAAGCCGGCCTAAACCAGACAGATCCCCCGTCACTGTGTCTGGCCTTTCCGGATGTGTCGGTTGCATCGGCCAACCGGGTAATCGAGACGTTTAACCGTGAACTTGGAGCCGATTGCCCGATATTCGGCCAATGCCCGGGCCGGCGATTGGAATCCGGGCTGCCTGTACTCCAATTTTACCGAAACGAAATCCTCGTCGATTCAGCGCCGTTTCTGTTGCTCGGCGGTCCCCTTGACTATGCCTTCGCCGTGGCCAACAGCTGGAAACCAGTCGGGAGGCAGGTGCGGGTTACCGAAGCCGAGGGCCGCATTGTTCATCGGATCGGCGAACTCCCGGCCCTTGATTTCTACCGGCATTACCTGGGAGAACACGCCAATCCGGCGACCGAATTTCCACTGGCGGTCTATGACGACAACGAACAGAGTTTTTATCTGCGCGCCCCGATTCAATACCGGCCGGAAGATGGCAGTGTAGTGTTTACCGAGGTCGTTCCACGCGGCGCCCGGGTTCAGCTGACCGAACCGGTACGGCAGGCGATCATAACGGACACAAAATCTTCCGCAGAATCTTTGACCGAAAATTGCCGCAAGGCATCACCGGCATTTGCCCTGGCCTGCTCCTGTGCGCTTCGGAAGGAAGCGCTGGGCACCCGGGCACCGGAAGAACTGGACATTTTAAAAGCCCATCTTCCAGCCGGGACACCGATCCTCGGATTTTACGGTCACGGTGAAATCGGTCCTCTGACACGGGGGCACGCGAGCTTCTTTCACACCCACACCCTGATCACCCTGTTGATTGGCGAGCCGGGAGATACCGTATCACGGGCAGATTTCAGGGAAACACCTCGCCAGGCATTCGCCGGGGATACCGGCGACTTTCCTGCCGCCACACCGACTGGCGGGACCCGGGACCAGCTCGAAAAGGAAAACGAATTCCTGAGGAAAAAACTCGCCCGGTCTGAAAAATACCGGCGGCGCCTCGAAGACCTCAACGAACAAAATGCCTCGCTCCATCGAAAAGTCATTCAGGAAGTTGACGAAGCCCGTCTGGAGATCCAGCAAAAAAAGGCTGAAATAAAAAAAAGCGAGGAAAAATACCGTCGCATCGTGGAAACCGCCGGTGAAGGCTTCGTGCTGATGACCCGGGACCTGGTCATCACCGATGTCAACGACGCCTATTGCCGGATGCTGGGCTATGGCCGGGAAGAGCTCATTGGAAAGGCCACCGTTGAGCTGGCAAGCGATGAGTACAAAACCTTTCTCACGACAAACTGTGATCGCCTGCTGACAAGGGATTACCGACGATTTCAGCTGGATCTGGTCGCCCGGGACAACCGGAAAATACCGGTCCTGATCCACGGCAGCACGCTGCGGGACGATGCCGGCCGTTTTATGGGCAACATGGCCTTTGTAACCGACCTGACGGACCAGAAAAAGGCGCTCCAGCTGGCTGCCGAGGTCCAGCGAAACCTTCTGCCCCAGCACAACCCGCTCATTTACGGGCTGGACATTGCCGGCACCAATATCCCCTGCGAGGAGATCGGCGGAGATTATTTCGACTATCTGTGGGGCGATGAATTCGCCCGCGATTCGATTGGTGTGGTCGTAGGAGACATCACCGGCCACGGTGTGGATGCGGCCCTGCTGATGACCACCGCCCGCGCATTTCTGCGCATGCGGGCCTCCCAGCCGGGATCCATTTCGCAGATCGTCAACGAAATGAACCGGCATCTGGCCGCGGACGTGTTCGACTCCGGACGGTTCATGACGATGTTTTATCTCACCATCAACCCGGAAACCCACCGGATGAAATGGATCCGCGCCGGCCATGACCCGGCGCTGCTTTATGACCCGGCAACAGGGGCGTTCGACGAACTCGTGGGTGCCGGCCCGGCGCTGGGGGTGGACGATGCTGTCCGGTACACCGAAAGCCAGCGATTGGGGTTGTCGAAAGGGCAGATCATCACCCTCGGCACCGACGGTGTGTGGGAGGCATTCAACCCTTCCGGTGAAATGTTCGGCAAAGAGCGTCTCAGACAAATCATCCGGCGCAGTGCTGAAAAAACTTCCGAACAGATCCTCAGCACGGTATACAATGAGCTCAATGATTTCACCCGGGGAATAAAGCCGGCCGATGACATGACCCTGGTGGTAATCAAACAGACAGAAATATGAACACGGCTCTTAAAACCGATTTTACACCAGCTAAGGATTGAAAGCAGTACCATGACAATTGATTTCACCTGTGACCCGCAGCGCGACACCCGACACAGCCTGCCCCCGTTCAACCCGGCTCCATGGCTTAAACCCACTGCTATCCAGACCATTCTGGCCAGCATCAAGCTTCGGGCCCGTGGAGCCAATCCCATGAAAACGGCAGCCCGCGAGATGGTATTCGAATCCAATGAGGGCATCCGGCTGCTTGGCTATCATTCACCGCAACCCGGCAATCGGGCCAAGGGGCTGGTAATCCTTCTCCACGGCTGGGAGGGCAGCGTCGACTCCACCTACGTTCTGAATTCCGGGCGGTGGCTGTTCCAAAACGGCTATTCGGTATTCCGATTGAACTTCAGGGACCATGGGTGCAGCCATCATCTGAATCCCGGATTGTTTCTGTCGACCAACCTGAACGAAGTCGTCGACGTCATTCGCCGCATCGCCGCAATGGCCGAACCGATGCCTATTTTTCTTGCCGGGTTCTCCCTGGGCGGCAATTTCGCCCTGCGATCCGCCCGGCGTTTCGCCGACAAACCGGTGCCGAACCTGATGCATGTGGTGAGCATCAGTCCGGTCATCGACCCGGACAAAGCCACCGACCGGATCGATGCCAGCCCGCTGATCCAGCGTTACTTCCAGAAAAAATGGATCCGGTCCCTGAAAATCAAAAAACGCCGGTTCCCGGATCGCTACGATTTTGAGGAATTCGAACGCAGCCCGACCATTCGCGGTATGACCCGGATCCTGCTCGACCGCTACAGCGCTTTTTCTCACGACAAGGAATATTTCAGAGGATACGCGCTCACCGACGACATCATCTCTGCCATCCGGGTTCCTGCCACCGTAGTCACCTCCAAAGACGATCCTATCATCCCTGTGGATGATTTTTATACCCTTCCCGTCAACCCGGTTATACGCCGGATCATTCACCCCTGTGGCGGCCACAACGGTTTTGTAGACGGCCATTTTTACCGGGGCTGGTATGACGACATGATGGTAAGGCTGTTCGACCAGCTGGTTTGTTTTCCACAACATATTGACACCAATGCTTATTCGTCCTAACCTGCCGGATGGTATTCATCGACATCCATTGCTGAGAGCCTGTTTGAGAGTAAAAGGAATAAAAACGGAACTGGGAGAGCGAGGCAACATGCTGTAAATATTACTATGTAAAAACAGTTCATTGACCACGAAGGACACAAAGAGCACGAAGAACTGCTACATACTTTGCCGTTCTTCGTGTCCTTCGTGAGCTTCGTGGTAAAAAAATCTTTGGGTTCCGGCTGTTCCCGGTTATTCAACGTAGCTCAACTCGCTCTCCCGAATACGCATTCCGTTCATTGGAGTTCAATCCTGCACACCATCAGAACTTCGCTACAGGAGACAAGACATGAGCAAATCAAAAGTCGCCATCGTACGCTACGAGAAACCACTGGAGTCAGTCAGAAAGGCGATTGATCTCGCCGGCGGGCTGGATCACCTGCCCGACCGGGCGAAGGTATTCATCAAACCCAACATTGTCTTCTGGACAAAAGCGGTCTCCTTTCCCAAGTGGGGCGTGATCACAACCTCGCGGGTGATCGAAGACATTGTGGTACTCTTAAAGGAGCGGGGTATCGACGACATCACCATCGGCGAGGGCGTTGTCACCCGCAACCCCAAAGATACCGAAACGCCGGCCCACGCCTTTGAAACCCTTGGCTACGGCAACCTGAAACGGCGATACGGCGTCAAGGCCATCAACGTCATGGAGCGTCCCTTTGAGAAGGTAGATCTTGGCGACGGGGTTGAGCTCGGTTTCAATACGGACATCCTCCACAGCGATTTTGTGGTGGACCTGCCGGTGATGAAGGCCCACAACCAGACCGTGGTCAGCCTGGGGATCAAAAACCTCAAAGGCACCATCGACATCCCCTCCCGGAAAAAATGCCACAGCGCCGATCCGGCAAGAGATCTCAACTTTTATGTGGCCCGACTGGCGGACCGGATGCCGCCCATGCTCACGGTGCTTGACGGCATTTTCACCAACGAACGGGGGCCCTCATTCGACGGGAAGATGCACCGGAGCAATCTTCTGGTGGCCTCGGCGGACGTGCTCTCGGCGGACCTTGTGGGGGCACGGATTCTGGGCCACGATCCGGCCGATGTGCCGCATCTGGTCCACGCGGCGGCCAACCACGACCGGCCGATGGATCTCTCGGACGTTGAGGTGATCGGTGAGGCGATTGAGGATGTGGCGAGCTATCACGGCTACAACTATGAGTATGCCCAGGCCGAAGACGGTTCGTGGATGCCGGCGCCCCTGGCAAAGCAGGGGATACAGGGGATCTCCTACCGCAAATACGACCTGTCCATGTGCACCTACTGCTCGGGGCTGAACGGCGTGATCCTCTCGGCCATCCGCTATGCCTGGAAAGGCGAGCCCTGGGACAAGGTGGAGGTGTTGACCGGCAAATCCATGACGCCCACCCCGGGGATGAAAAAAACCATTCTCTTGGGAAAATGCATGTACAAGGCCAACAAGGACCACCCGGACATCAATGAGATGATTGCCGTCAAGGGCTGCCCGCCGCAGCCCGATGCTGTAGTCAAGGCCTTTCATCAGGCCGGGATTCCCCTGGACAAAGGGCTGTTTGACAACATCGACCAGTTACCCGCTTTTTTTATGGGTAAGTACCAGGATAAACCCGAATTTGACGAGGCGCTGTTCAGGGTAGAGCCGTGAGTAAAGAAAACGGCTCTAATCTCTTAGTTCAGAGGTTTGCGTTTTACGGCTAAAAAAATCACAATAACCAAATCGCAAATCGCAAATCACAAATAAATTACAATGAGCAAGATTTCAAATTCCAAACCTTATGATCCCACCGCCCGTGCAGGACAAGACATTTGGTTAAGGACCGCGAATTTTATTAATTACAATTTCTTGATTGCTTGGTGGCTCATCTTCGGCGCAATATTCTTGCAATTAAATCCGCGCTCCTGAGGACCTGTTTGAGATTTTGATATTGTAAATTGGAATTTATTTGGAACTTGGAGCTTGTGTTTTGTTATTTCTTATTCAAAGGAGCAATGCAAATGTCCAACGGCAATATTCTTCTCGACAAGCAAAATCATGTGGCCATACTGACGATCAATCACCCGCCGGCCAACACCTGGAATCTTGCAACCATGGAAGCTTTCCAGGAGGCACTGGATGACGTGGAAAACGACCCCGATGTTCGGGTGGTTATTCTCACCGGCTCCGGTGAAAAGTGCTTTTCTGCCGGGTTTGATGTGAGCGATGCCGCCAACCAGGAACGGATCGCCGCCCTTGGCTGTGAACTCTGGGCGCGCGTTGACCGGTTCCCCAAACCATTTATCGCCGCCATGAACGGTCATGCCCTCGGCGGCGGGCTGGAACTTGCCCTTTGCTGCCATTTCCGGTTGATGGCCAATCATCCCAAAATTGTTGCCGGGCTGACCGAATTGAATCTCGGCATCATTCCGGGCTGGGGCGGCACTCAGCGGCTCATGGGCGTGGTTGGCAAGGCAAAGGCCCTTGACATGATTCTGTTCAGCAAGCGGATCGGTGCGGAGGAGGCCTTGGACATCGGTCTGGTCAACCGGATTTCACCGCCGGATGAGCTGATGACCGAGGCCATGGCGTTTGCCGAAACACTTGCCGAGCGGCCGCCCATTGCCGTGGCCTGCGTGCTCAGGGCCATGTCTGCCGGAGAATACGAGGGCCTCGAGCAGGGCCTTGCCGTGGAAGCCGAAGGTAGCAAAATCGTGAGCCGCTCCGAGGACTGCGTGGAGGGATTTACCGCTTTCATGGAAAAGCGGAAACCGGTATTCAAAGGACGGTAGATGGAGGTGCAATCCTAGTGCGATGGAAAGGAGTCCCTGAATGCAACGCAGGAACTCTTTCTTTCGCAGAAAGGTTGGTAGTAAGCACTATAGGAACGCGAATTTAATTAATTACAATTTCTTGCTTGTCTGTTGGCCCATCTTCGGCGTTGCGTCAACGGCCTCA
>ENA-ORCT01000776-ORCT01000776.1-marine-metagenome-genome-assembly--contig:-NODE-776-length-13949-cov-3.276168_pt1 | contig 13949 bp, 12 predicted proteins | sample MGYA00248632_ERZ508511 | MGnify/ENA primary metagenome ERZ508511 (study PRJEB26182, sample SAMN06268839) | marine metagenome | isolation source: Tt an P1-techrep anaerobic enrichment on pine from sediment...
CCCTTCATCCTTGGATGCCTCATCCCCGCGGCGCCGCAGGTGGTGTCGAGCAGCGCGAACACCGCGCCGCCGTGAATCACCCCGGTCTGCGGGTCACCGATGAATCGTTCGTCATAAGGCATCTGCATCGCCGCAAAGCCTTCGCCCACCTCGGTATATTGCATCCCCAGTTCCTTGGAATGGGGAATGGCCTCGATGAATTGCTGGGCCATTTTCGTCTGATCGACCGCCATCAACCGCTCCTGATTTTTCACGTAACGTTTATGGGCTGCAATGCAGCAAAACCGCAAGAGCGGCGGTTGCCCTTGCCGAAGCTTGATCCTACCCTAAGCGCCGAGGGAGGAAAGAGATGTCCGAAACACGACTGTCTTTCAAGGAAATGTGCGCCAAGTTCGACGTGACGCCGCGCACCCTGCGCTATTACGAATATATCGAACTGCTGCAGCCCGACCGCGAAGGCCGGGCGCGGTTTTACGGCCCGCGCGAAGTGGCGCGGATGACGCTGATCCTGCGCGGCCGCCGCTGGGGCTATTCGCTGGAAGGGATTCGCCAGTGGCTGCTGATCTATGACAAGGAAGGATCCAAGGCGCAGATGGAAGCCTGGGTCGACAGCGCGACCCGCCAGCTGGAAGAACTGGCCGAACAGCGCCGCCAGCTGGACGAAGCGATCGAAGAACTGACCCAGTCGCGCGATGAAACCGCGCAAACGCTGAAATCCATGTGATTCTGCTTAAAACTTGCCAAAATCGGGGTCGCATTCGTCCGGCCCCGTATTTTTTTGACCAATTCTTCAAATTTTACTCGCAAAGAAATTTCGCTTTGCCTAGGGTTACCTTTGTTGATCTTACGTCAAGCTGAAAGTGACGCGGCGTCCTGCTTACGTAAACGTCAATTATTGTTGTAACCACCGGTCAGAGGTCGCAGCTTTGATCCGGTGACGTAATCCGAGAGCGAAAAAATGACCGATGAAACCATGACGATCCGTGAAATGTGCGATGCATTTCAGGTAACCCCGCGCACCTTGCGCTTCTACGAGGCCAAGGAATTGCTGTTCCCGATCCGTGAAGGGCAGAAACGCCTGTTCACCAAACGGGACCGGGCGCGGCTGAAACTGATTTTGCGGGGCAAGCGTTTCGGCTTCAGCCTCGAAGAGATCCGGCAATGGCTGGAGATCTACGAGAAACAGGGGACCGAGGCGCAGATGCAGGCCTGGGTGGACATGGCCGACCGCCAGCTCGAGGTTCTGGCCGAACAGCAGGCCCAGCTGGCCCGGGCCATTTCCGAACTGAAAGAGACCCGCGACAAGGTCGCCTGCGAGATCAGGTAGAGGGTTTTCGCGCCTGACACCACGTCAGCGGGTAAAATGACGTCACGTTTCGTTTACGTGCACGTAAACCATTCTTGTATGATGCCCTCCGTGGCGTCATCTTCCGCCCAGGAAGATTACGCTACGAGAAGGTTTGTGGAATGGATGACGAGCTGATGACGATCCGGCAGATGTGCGATGCCTACAACGTGACGCCGCGCACGCTGCGATTCTACGAATCCAAAGAACTGCTGTTCCCGATCCGCGAAGGCCAGAAACGCCTTTTCACACGGCGCGACCGCGCCCGGCTGAAGCTCATTCTGCGCGGCAAGCGGTTCGGGTTCAGCCTCGAGGAGATTCGACAGCTGCTCGACCTCTACTATATGGGCGACCAGCAACTGACCCAGCTGGAGCGCACCCATGAGTTGGCCCTCGAACGGCTGGCCGACATGGAGCGGCAGCATGCCGAGCTGGGCGAGGCGATCAGGGATCTCAGGCAGCAGATCACCGGCGTGGAGCAGATGATTTCCGAGCGCCGGGAGAACCAAGCGTAAGGGAGAGCACCCAATGCCGAGCTACACCGCCCCGACCAAGGACATGCAGTTCGTGCTGCACGATGTGCTGAAGGTCACCGACTCCGGCATTCCCGGCTATGACGAGCTGGACCCCGGTTTCACCTCGGCGGTGCTGGAGGAAGCCGGCAAGATCACCTCGGAGGTTCTGGCGCCGCTGAACCCGGTCGGCGACACCGAGGGCTGCACGTTCGAGAACGGCGTGGTGCGCACGCCCAGCGGCTTCAGGGACGCCTTCGAGCAGGTCAAGGCAGGCGGCTGGCCCGGGCTCGACTGCGACCCCGACTATGGCGGCCAGGGCATGCCCTATCTCCTGGGCACCGCGGTGGGCGAGATGTTCAGCTCGGCCAACCAGGCCTTCACCATGTATCAGGGCCTGACCCACGGCGCCTATTCGGCCATCCACGCCCACGGCTCGGCCGAGCAGAAGACCAGGTACCTGCCCAGGATGGTGTCCTGCGACTGGACCGGCACCATGAACCTGACCGAGCCGCATTGCGGCACCGACCTCGGGCTGATGCGCACCAGGGCCGAACCGCAGGGCGACGGCAGCTACAGGATCACCGGGCAGAAGATCTTCATCTCGGCCGGCGACCACGACATGGCCGAAAACATCATCCACCTGGTACTGGCCAAGATCCCCGGCGGCCCCGAGGGGATCAAGGGTGTCTCGCTCTTCATCGTGCCGAAGTTCCTGGTCAAAGACGACGGCTCGCTCGGCGAACGCAACGGCGTCTCGGTCGGCAAGATCGAAGAGAAGATGGGGATCCACGGCAACGCCACCTGCGTGATGAACTATGACGGCGCCACCGGCTACCTGCTGGGCACCGAGCACAAGGGCATGCGGGCCATGTTCACCATGATGAACGAGGCCCGCCTCGGCGTCGGCATGCAGGGCCTGGCCCAGGCCGAGATCGCCTATCAGAACGCCCTGGCCTACGCCAAGGACCGCCTGCAGGGCCGCGACGTGACCGGCGCCAAGAACCCCGACGGCCCGGCCGACCCGATCATCGTCCACCCCGACATCCGCCGCAACCTGATGGACCAGAAAAGCTTCACCGAAGGGGCCCGCGCCTTCCTGCTCTGGGGCGCGATGCTGATCGACCAGGCGCATCGGGCGGAAGATGCCGACGCCCACGGCCTGATCTCGCTGCTGACCCCGGTGATCAAGGGCTTCCTGACCGACAAGGGGCTGGAGATGACCGTGCAGGCCCAGCAGGTCTATGGCGGGCATGGCTACATCGAGGAATGGGGCATGTCGCAATATGTCCGCGACGCCCGCATCACCCAGATCTACGAAGGCGCCAACGGCGTGCAGGCGCTCGACCTCGTGGGCCGCAAGCTGGCGCAGGACGGCGGCAAGCACGTGATGGCCTTCTTCGAGATGGTGAAGGGCTTCTGCAAGGACAACGCCGGGGTCGAGGGCATGGCCGAGTTCACCGAGCCGCTGAAGAAGGCGTCGAAGGACCTGCAGGCGGCGGGCATGTATTTCATGCAGAACGGCATGAAGAACCCCAACCACGCGCTGGCGGGCTCCTACGACTTCATGCATCTCTTTGGCCATGTCTGCCTCGGCCTGATGTGGGCGCGCATGGGCAAGGCCGCGAAAGACGCGCTTGCCTCCGGCGCCCCGGACGTCGAGTTCTACGAGACGAAGCTCGCCACCGGCCGCTACTACATGGCCCGGCAGTTGCCCGCCACGGCGCTGCACCTGTCGCGCATCGAGACCGGCGCCGATACCGTGATGGCGCTGACCGCCGACCAGTTCTGATCGCAGCGCGGGGCCCGGTGCGCCGGGCCCCGCCCAACCGGAGACGCCCATGCCCAAACGCCTGCGCCTGACCCGCCGCCCGAATATCGCGATGACCGAGGACGCCTATCGCAAGCTGCGCGCGCTCAGCCGCGAGGCGGGGCTCGACGAGGGGGAGTTCCTGTCCTTCCTCTTCGAGAACTGGAGCAGCGTAGCGGATCACACCAACCTGACCCACCGCCTGCGCCTGTTCAACGCGGAGCTGGAAGAGCGGAAGAAATAGCCATACCGGCGCAAGGGACGGAAAGGGAGGAATCTTGAGTATTTGAACCAAGAAGAAGCAAGCAGCCGGCCCCCTGCCCGGCCACGGCCTCGCATCGGGGACGTCATCGGTTCTGCAAGCGACGCATGGGCGGGCAGGGGGCCTTCTCCTTGGGCGGTCATCGGCTCTCCAGCCTGTACCGCGCCCCGGAGCCTGGGCCGTTCCCGTTAACATGCGGTTACTGCCCCTTCTTCTTGGTTGAAATACTCCACGGGGGTGCGGGGGTGTGAAACCCCCGCGGCTCCACGGTCTGAAAGGGAGGGACCCGATGGGAATGAAGCTCTACTGCTTCGGCGAAAGCGGCAATGCCTACAAGGCGGCGCTGACGATGCAACTGGCCGGCGTCGACTGGGAACCGGTCTATGTCGATTTCTTCAACGGCGAGACGCGGACCCCCGAATACCGGGCCCTCAACGAGATGGGCGAGGCGCCGCTGCTGATCGACGGCGATGTGAAGCTCAGTCAGTCGGGCGCGATCCAGCTCTATATCCGCGACAAGACCGGCAAGTTCGGCGGCGCGGACGAGACGCAGGCGCGCGAGGTCCTGCGCTGGCTGTTCTGGGACAATCACAAGCTCTCCAGCCAGGCGGGCATGACCCGCTTCCTGATGAACTTCCTGCCCGAGGACAAGCGCCCGGCCGAGGTGATCGCCTTCATGCAGGCGCGGCTGAAATCGGTCTACAAGGTGCTCGATCAGCATCTTGAGGGGCGCGACTGGATGGTGGGCGAGGCCCCCACGCTCGCCGATTTCGCCTGCTGCGGCTACCTCTACTACCCCGAGCCCTTCGGCTTCGACCGCGCCGGGTGGCCGAATGTCGACCGCTGGCTCGCGGGGCTCAGCGACCTGCCCGGCTGGAAACACCCCTATGACCTGATGCCCGGCTCGCCGGCCGACCGGGCCTGACCAGAAAAGAGGCCAAGCATGACCGAAGCCTATATCTACGACGCCGTGCGCAGCCCGCGCGGCAAGGGCCGCAAGGACGGCGCGCTGCACGAGGTGACCAGTGCGCGCCTGTCGGCCGAAATGCTGAACGCCGTGAAGGGCCGAAACAACCTGGACGGCCACGCCGTGGAGGACGTGATCTGGGGCAATGTCACCCAGGTCGGCGAACAGGGCGGCTGCCTGGCGCGCACCGCGGTGCTGGCCTCGGACCTGGATGAATCCATCCCCGGCCTCTCGATCAACCGGTTCTGCGCCTCCGGGATGGAGGCGGTGAACCTCGCCGCCAACCAGGTCAGGGGCGGCGCGGGCGAGGCCTATATCGCGGGCGGGGTGGAGATGATGGGCCGGGTGGCCATGGGCTCGGACGGGGCGGCGATCGCCGTCGACCCCGCCATCGCCATGAGCACCTATTTCGTGCCCCAGGGCATCTCGGCCGACATCATCGCCACCGAATACGGGTTCAGCCGCGCCGAGGCCGATGCGCTGGCGGTGGAAAGCCAGCGCCGCGCGGCCGAGGCCTGGGCCGACAACCGCTTCGAGAAATCCATCGTCACCGTGCGCGACATCAACGGCCTGCCGATCCTCGACCATGACGAATACATGCGCCCGGGCACCGACATGCAGGCGCTCGGCGCGCTGAAGCCCAGCTTCAAGGAGATGGGCGAGGTGATGCCCGGCTTCGACAAGGTCGCGCTGATGAAATACCCGCATCTGGAGCGGGTCGAGCACGTGCACCACGCCGGCAATTCCTCGGGCATCGTGGACGGCTCGGCCGCCGTGCTGATCGGCAACAAGGAATTTGGCGAGAAACACGGGCTGAAACCGCGCGCGCGCATCCGGGCGACCGCCAAGATCGGCACCGATCCCACCATCATGCTAACCGGCCCGGTCCCGGTGACCGAAAAGATCCTGGCCGACAACGGCATGGCGATCTCCGACATCGACCTCTTCGAGGTGAACGAGGCCTTCGCGGCCGTCGTGCTGCGCTTCATGCAGGCCTTCGACGTGGATGCCGACAAGGTGAACGTCAACGGCGGGGCCATCGCCATGGGCCACCCGCTGGGCGCCACCGGCGCGATCATCATCGGCACGCTGCTCGACGAGCTGGAGCGCACGGGCAAGGGCGTGGGTCTGGCCACGCTCTGCATCGCCTCGGGCATGGGCGCGGCCACCATCATCGAACGCGTGTAAGGAGCAAGACCAATGAGCGATTTCAGCTACTCCGTGGACGCGGACGGCGTTGCCATCATCACCTGGGACACCCAGGGCAAGTCGATGAACGTGATGAACGAACAGGGCTTCCTGGACCTCGAGGCGCATATCGACGCGGCGCTGGCCGACGATGCCGTCAAGGGCGTGATCATCACCTCGGGCAAGCCCGGCTCCTTCGCCGGCGGCATGGACCTCAACGTCATCGCCAGGATGAAGGAGAGTGCCGGGGACGAGCCCGCCAGGGGCCTGTTCGAGGGCCTGATGGGCATGCACGCCATCCTGCGCAAGATCGAGCGCGCGGGGATGGACGACAAGAACAGGGGCGGCAAGCCGATCGCCGCCGCCCTGCCCGGCACGGCGCTGGGGATCGGGCTGGAGATCCCGCTGGCCTGCCACCGGATCTTCGCGGCCGACAACCCGAGGGCCAAGATCGGGCTGCCCGAGATCATGGTGGGCATCTTTCCCGGCGCAGGCGGCACCACCCGGCTGGTGCGCAAGATGGGCGCGATGGCCGCCGCGCCGCTGCTGCTGGAAGGCAAGCTGAACGACCCCAAGAAGGCCAAGGCCGCGGGCGTGATCGACGAGGTGGTGCCGGCCGACGAGCTGATTTCGGCCGCGAAGGAATGGGTCCTGTCCGGGCCCAAGATCGTGAAGCCCTGGGACGAGAAGGGCTACAAGATGCCCGGCGGCGCGCCCTATCACCCGGCGGGCTTCATGACCTTCGTCGGTGCCAGCGCGATGGTCAACGGCAAGACCCAGGGCGTCTACCCCGCCGCCAAGGCGCTGCTGAGCGCGGTTTACGAGGGCGCGCTGGTGCCCTTCGACACCGCGCTGAAGATCGAGGCGCGCTGGTTCACCAACGTGCTGATGAACCCCTCGTCCAGCGCCATGATCCGCAGCCTCTTCATCAACAAGGAGGCGCTGGAGAAAGGCGCGAACCGCCCCGCCGTCGAGGAGCAGAAGGTGAAAAAGGTCGGGATCCTGGGGGCGGGCATGATGGGGGCGGGCATCGCGCTGGTCTCGGCGCTGGCCGGCATCGAGGTGGTGCTGATCGACCAGGCCCAGGAGGCCGCCGACCGCGGCAAGGCCTATGCCGAGGCCTACATGGACAAGGGAATTTCCCGCAAGAAGGCCACGCAAGAGAAGAAGGAACAGGTGCTGGGCAGGATCAATGCCACCACCGACTATGCCGCGCTGAAAGGCTGCGACCTGATCATCGAGGCGGTGTTCGAGGACCCCGCCATCAAGGCCGAGGTGACCAGGAAGGTCGAGGAAGTGGTGGGCGAGGACTGCATCTTTGCCACCAACACCTCCACCCTTCCGATCACCGACCTGGCCCGCGCCTCCAGGCGGCCCGGGCAGTTCATCGGCATCCATTTCTTCTCACCGGTGGAGAAGATGATGCTGGTCGAGATCATCAAGGGGCGCGAGACCGGCGACCGCGCCGTGGCCAAGGCGCTGGACTACGTCCGCCAGATCCGCAAGACGCCGATCGTGGTCAACGACGCGCGCTTCTTCTACGCCAACCGCTGCATCATCCCCTACATCAACGAGGGCATCCGGATGGTGCGCGAGGGCGTGACGCCCGCGCTGATCGAGAACGCGGCCAAGCTGGTCGGCATGCCGCTGGGTCCGCTGCAACTGGTCGACGAAACCTCGATCGATCTGGGGGTGAAGATCGCCAAGGCCACCAAGGCCGCGATGGGCGACGCCTATCCGGACGGGGCCGTGGACGAGGTGCTGTTCTGGATGGCCGATGAGGGCCGGCTGGGCCGCAAGGCCAAGGCGGGCTTCTACGCCTATGACGAAAAGGGCAAGCGCATCGGCCTGTGGGACGGTCTCGGCGGGCAGTACCCGCTGGCCGCGGACCAGCCGGAGCTGTCAGAGGTCCAGCACCGGCTGCTGTTCGCGCAGGTTCTGGAGGCCGTGCGCGCGCTGGAGGAGGGCGTGCTGACCGATATCCGCGAGGGCGATGTGGGCGCCATCCTCGGCTGGGGCTTCGCGCCGTGGTCGGGCGGGCCGTTCAGCTGGCTCGACATCATCGGCGCGGCGCGCGCGGTGGAGCTGTGCGAGGCGCTGGAGCAGGCGCATGGCGCACGTTTCGCGGCGCCCGCCCTGCTGCGCGAGATGGCGGAAAAGGGCGAGAGCTTTTACAGCCGCTTCGCCCCGGCACCGGCTCAGGCCGCGTGATCGGGCGGGTCCGGCACGTCCTCGGGCGCGCCGGACCCCGGATCGCCCAGAACGGCGCGCGCCTCGAATGGCGAGAGAACGGTATAGTCGGACCTCGCGTCGCTTTCCCCGGTCAGCGCGTCCAGTGTCAGCACGGTTCCGGGGACATGCGACGGGCAGAAGGCCAGCGCCGAGCCGTTCACATAGATGATCTGTTCCTTCTCGAAACCGAGTGCCACCACCTCCACCGGATCGGCGGGCAGCAGCCGCTGGATGCCCAGCCAGCCCTCCAGCGCGGCGCCGGGCACCAGTATGAAAGGATCGCCGTAGATGTCCTCGGCGGCGTCGGATTCCACCAGCATGGGCTGTTCCGGCAGAAGGGTCATGGCATGGTCGTTCCCCAGAACACCCCTGGGCACGGACAGCGGCCAGAGCGGCTCGGGGCAGGCCATGGGCGGGGAGCAGAGCAGGCCGTGCTTGGTCTCGCAGATCTCCTGCAGGCCACTGTCGAAGGTCATCACCTTGTCGCCCTCGCGCAGGGTTTCCACCGGGCGCCAGCCGCCCTGCGTGCCCACCAGCGTGCCCAGGACCAGCCCCACCGTCATTTCCGCCGCGGGATGCGCGCCGTGATCCATCGCATTCTCCCACGCGTCCTCGAGATCGGGGAAGTCATGGGACCTGGCGCCGCCGAATTCCTTTTTCCGGCCCGTCATGATCGGTTCGTCCTTGCGTTGCGCGGCGACGAGCTGGGCCGCCGTCCCGGGGGTCAGGGCCTCTGAACAGCCGGCGGCAGGCAGATGCCCGGACTGGAGGAGTGAACACCTTTGACGTGCCGAGATTTCGGTTTTTCTTGGTCGAAAATGTGGCCGCCCCCCTTGAAAGCACCTTCAGGGTTGTCGCGGTGATTGCCCCCCGCAATTCAGAGCTGCATCCCAGCCGGTCGATATCCTGCGCGCAGAGCCGGGCCACCAGCGCTAGATCCGACGCCATGAGAGATGATCATGGCAGGACCCCTGCCCCGCCAAGCCGGATTTGCCCCTTTCCAAACGCGGGTCCGCCCGCCAATATCACGGGTCAGGAACACCCAGTGGGAGGAGCTTATGGGCTGGCTGGCCGACGAAACCGGGCTTGAGAAATGCGCCGCGAACCATGTGCCGCTGACACCGCTGTCGCATCTGCGGCGCGCGGCCGACATTTTCCCCGAACACGACGCGCTGATCGACCGCTCGCGCCGGTTCACCTACGCCCAGCTTCATGAGCGGGTGACGCGGCTGGCCTCTGCGCTGGCCGCGCGCGGGGTAAAACCGGGCGACGTGGTGGCCACCCTTCTGCCCAACATCGCCGCGCAGGTGGAATGCAGCTGGGGCGTGCCCGCCTGCGGCGCGGTGCTGAACACCATCAACACGCGGCTGGAGCGCGAGACCGTCAGCTACATCTTCTCTCACGGCGGGGCTAAGGTGGTGCTGGTCGACAGCGCGCTGCTGGCGCTGGCCGAGGCCGCCATCGCCGACATGGAAGAGGGCGAGGCGCCCGAGATCATCGAGGTCGCCGATCCCGAGGCGGGCTTTCAGCCCTCGGGCCGGCACGCGGAATACGAGGACATGCTGGCCAGCGCCGACCCCGGGTTCGAGTGGATCATGCCCGAGGATGAGTGGGAGAGCATCTCGCTCAACTATACCTCCGGCACCACGGGGCGGCCCAAGGGCGTGGTCTATCACCACCGCGGCGCGTATCTGTCGACGCTGGGGCAGGTGATCTCGTGGCGGATGACCATGTATCCGCGGCTGCTGACCATCGTGCCGCTCTTTCACTGCAACAGCTGGTGCCACCCGTGGATGATGCCGGCGCTGGCGGGCACCATCATCTGCTGCCGCGACATCACGGCGAAAAACATCTACCACGCGATCTCGGTCGAGGGCGCCACGCATTTCGGCGGCGCGCCGATCGTGCTCAACGCCATCGTCAACGCCCCCGAGGACGACCGGATGCCCTTCGACCATGTGGTCGAGGTCTTCACCGCCGGCGCCCCGCCGCCCGCAGCGACGCTCGCCAAGATCGAGCCGCTGGGCTTCAACGTCACCCAGGTCTACGGCCTGACCGAGACCTACGGGCCGGCCACCGAATGCACCTGGCAGGACAAGTGGGATGACCTGCCCCAGGCCGAACGCGCCGCGATCAAGGCGCGCACGGGCGTGGCCATGCCCATCCTGGAAGAGGCCACGGTGATGGACGAGACCATGACCCACACCCCCCGCGACGGCGAGACCGCGGGCGAGATCATGATGCGCGGCAACATCGTGATGAAGGGCTATTACAGGAACCCCGAGGCCACGGCCGAAAGCTTCGAGGGGGGCTATTTCCACTCCGGCGACGTGGCCTTCCGCCATCCCGACGGCTACATCAAGATCACCGACCGGGCCAAGGACATCATCATCTCGGGCGGCGAGAATGTCAGCTCCGTCGAGGTCGAGGGCGTCTTGATGCACCACCCCGCGGTGGCGCTCTGCGCCGTGGTGGCCAAGCCCGACGAGACCTGGGGCGAGGTGCCCTGCGCCTTCGTCGAGCTGAAACCGGACGCGGACCCCACCGAGGAGGAACTGATCAGGTTCTGCCGCGGGCATCTGGCGGGGTTCAAGACGCCCAAGCGGGTGATCTTCGAGGAACTGCCCAAGACCTCGACCGGCAAGATCCAGAAATTCCAGCTCCGCGAACGCGCCAGGGCGCTGCCCGGCTGAGTGTTGATGCCGCGGGGCGGCATTGTCGCCCCCCGGCCGCTGGGATAACATCGCCGCCGATACCAATAACGGGCAGGACAGGGCCGCGATGACGGCGCTCAAGCAATTCGAAAGGCTGGAAAGCACCGGCCTGTGGCGCGAGTCGCCGCAGGCGCAGCGGCGCGACGTGATCGTCACTTTCGGCGATGCCTCGCTGGTCATCGCCGACAGCCAGGCCCGGCCCCTGACCCACTGGTCGCTGGCCGCGGTGGCCCGGCTCAACCCGGGCGCCCTGCCCGCGCTCTATTCCCCCGATCCCGACAGCGGCGAGACACTGGAGATCGACGACGCGCTGATGATCGAGGCGATCGAAAAGGTGCGCGCCGCCATCGCCCGCGCCCGCCCCCATCGCGGGCGGCTGCGCCTGCTGGCGCTGGGCGGCAGCCTGGCCGCGGTGCTGGCGCTGGGGCTGTTCTGGCTGCCCGGCGCGCTGGTGCGCCACACCGCCTCGGTGGTGCCCGCGCCCGCCCGCGCCGAGATCGGCGCCGCCCTGCTGGACCAGATCACCCGCGTCTCGGGCCCGCCCTGCCGCGAGGCGGGGGGACGGCAGGCGCTGGCCCGCCTCAGCGCCCGCCTGCCCGGAAAGGGCCGGGCGGTGGTGCTGCCGTCCGGCATCTCGCGGGCCGCGCATCTGCCCGGCGGGCTGGTGCTGCTGAACCGCTCGCTGGTCGAGGATCACGACGGCCCCGACGTCGTGGCCGGCTTCATCCTGGCCGAGCGCGCCCGCGCCGCCGAGGCCGACCCGCTGCAGACCATGCTGCGCGCGGTGGGGCTGCGCGCCACCTTCCGGCTGCTGACCACCGGCGCCCTGCCCGACAGCGCCCTGCGCGCCTATGCCGAGGAACTGCCCACCGCCGCCGCCCTTCCGCTGGCGGACGAGACCCTGCTGGCGCGCTTTGCCGAAGCCGGCGTGCCCTCCTCGCCCTATGCCTATGCGCTGGACATCTCCGGCGAGACCGTTCTGGGGCTGATCGAGGCCGACCCGATGCGCGGGCGCACCCACGAGCCGGTGCTGAGCGACGCCGACTGGGTCCGACTGCAAGGGATCTGCGGCAACTGACAAACGAACGCCCCGTCAAGACCTGACGGGGCGCCGCTCACTGCCCGGGTTTCTTATTTGCGAAGAAACGCATCCCCGTAGCCTGCCTTCCGGACCGCCCCGAGGGCGGAAGTCAGCTGCGCCTGGCTCTTGAAGGGCCCGGCGAAAACGATCTGCAGATCCCGCCCCTTGGAGCGGGTCTTGGCCACGGCCACCGGCAGGCCCAGCGCCCGCAGGCGCACCTTGGTGGCCTCGGCATTGGCGGGCATGCCGAACATGCCCACCTGCACGAAACGATGCGAGGCCGCTGCCTGCCCCGACGCCGCGCGGGGAGCCTGGGGCTTGGTCACGCGCACCGATTTGGACGAGGCCGAAACCCGTGTCTTGGGCGCGGCTCCGCCGAGATGGCGCTGCTGCATCGCGTAGTCGGTGTAGGGATAGTCCACATGCGCCATCTTCGCGGTCACGTCATGCCCGGTGGTCACGTCGATCAGGCGGCGCGGCACGGTCTCGGTCCACAGCAGGTCCATCTGGGCCTTGCCCTCGGCGGTGCCCTTGCCGCGCATCGGGTTCAGGCGATCGTCCTTCCAGGCGGGCTGATAGCCTGCGGGGATGGTCACCGGCGCCGGGCTGACCGCCTGGCGCGGCACCGTCACCCGAGCCGGAGCATTGGAAGCAGGGGCCGCCGCCACCCGGCGCGGAGCGGTCTTTTGCGGAGCGGCGCGGCGCCCGGCGGGCGCTTCGGCCTGCGGGCCGCAGCGCACCGGACCGGCGCTGCCGTCGTTGATGTAACGGCCCGAAATCTCCGAGGCGCCGGGACAGGCCGCCACATGTTCCCTGGCAACCCGGCGCTCTGCAGCAGGTGCGGGCGCCTTCACGGCCGGTTTCGCAGCCGTCCTGGCGGGCTTTGCCGGGGCCGGAGCGGCCGCGGCCGCCTTCGGCGGCGTCTTCGTCAGGGCCACGGTCGCCATCGGCTTGCCAACCGGCGCCGGCGGTTTGGCGGCCACCTTCGGCGCCGCGGATTTGGTTTCGGCCACGGGGGCCTTTTCCGCCTGCGCCGCCTGAGCCTTGGGCGCAGCCCCATCGGGCGTCGCCGCCAGCGTCTTGTCCGGCTCCGCCGCCTGACCGGCGGCCAGAGAGGGCTTAAACCCGCACAGCACCTTACGGTCGCGCGACACCCGCGGCACCCAGGTCACCTGCCCGGCGTAGCCCGCGCGGATATAGACGCAGCCTCGGCTGTCGACATATTGGTTGGCGGTGTAGCTCTGCGGCGGATACTCGGCCGGGCCGTCATCGGCGCGCAGATTCTTGGCCGAAGCGGAGGATGCGGCGGCAGAGGCCGCGACCAGCGCGATTATGGAAATTCGACGAAGCAGCATCCGTAACCCCACAAAATATGGGGTCATCATGCCGAATCATACACAACGAGTAAAGAAAGAATTCGCTTATTTGGTGCCGTACATGCGATCACCCGCATCCCCTAGCCCAGGAACAATATATCCATGCTCGTTGAGCTTTTCGTCCACAGATGCTGTGACGATCGGCACATCGGGATGCGCCTCCTGCATGCGTTTCACGCCCTCGGGCGCGGCCAAAAGGCAGAGGAAACGGATGTTTGTCGCGCCCGCCTGCTTGAGCAGGTCGATCGCCGCGACCGAGGAGTTGCCGGTGGCCAGCATCGGGTCCACGCAGATCACCATGCGGTCCTGCAGCTCTTCTGGCACCTTGAAGTAATACTGCACCGGCTTCAGCGTTTCCTCGTCGCGATAGAGTCCGACGAAGCCCACCCGGGCCGAGGGGATCAGTTCGAGAATGCCGTCCAGCAGCCCGTTGCCCGCCCGCAGGATCGAGATCAGCGCCAG
>ENA-ORCT01000777-ORCT01000777.1-marine-metagenome-genome-assembly--contig:-NODE-777-length-13929-cov-3.831144_pt1 | contig 13929 bp, 10 predicted proteins | sample MGYA00248632_ERZ508511 | MGnify/ENA primary metagenome ERZ508511 (study PRJEB26182, sample SAMN06268839) | marine metagenome | isolation source: Tt an P1-techrep anaerobic enrichment on pine from sediment...
CCGATCAATCCTGGTGCCTGACGGGTATCGTGATGAAATGAAAAACATCCTGAAAAAAATAAGCAGGGGCTCGGGCTTGGAAAAATACGAAGGCACCCGAAAAACCAAAAACGGCGGGTTAATCAATTTATCGATTACCATATCGCCCATTCAAAGTGATCACGGAGAGATCAGGGAAGCCTCGATTATCGCAAGAGACATCACCCTTGAAAAGCGCGCCGAAGAAGCTCTGAAACAATCCGAATTCGAACTCTCGATTCAGAATCATATTGCAACGGCTTTTCTAACTCATAGCGGAGACCGTCTTTTTCAGGAAGTACTGTCAATAGTTCTGGATGTATTCCAATGTGAATTCGGATATTTTCTACATGTTGACCCATCCGGAAAAATGAAATTCCGGATCATAACGCAACAGACTTTGGAAAATTGCAGGATCGATGCGGACGGCAGGATGCCCTGGAGAAAATGGCTGGAAATCAAAAGGACCGATGCACTGCCCCGAAAATCCGGCATTTATTCACATGCCAATCTGAACCTGCCTGCAGGCCATCCCGAGCTGAAAAATGTACTGGTTGCACCGATTATCCATCATAAGGAATTGATCGGCCAGTTTGCCGTTGCCAACAGGCCCGACTTTGCGGATAAGGACATCAGGCTGCTGGAAATGATCGCTTCACGGGTTGCCCCTATCCTCAAGGGGATTCTTGACGAGAAGCAATTGGCCGCCGAAAAGGAAAAACTGGAGGAAAAAATCCGGCAAACCCAGCGTCTGGAGGCCATCGGTACCCTGGCCGGCGGAATAGCTCATGACTTCAACAATATTCTTTCACCGATCATGATATTGTCGGACATGCTGGTCCAGAACACACCGGCCGGGAGTATGCAGTACCGTTACTTGAAACAGATTTTACAAGCATCTGAACGCGCCCGGGATATAGTGCAGCAGATTCTCTCAATCAGTCGCCGGACTGAACAGGGAATGCACCCGATCAAAGTGCAGCCGATAGTCAAAGAGGCCATCAAACTGTCAGGTTCTGTGCTGCCAAGCACAATCCGGATAACGAAAGAAATCGATGAAGCATGCGGCATGGTGATGGCAGATCCCAGCCAGATTCACCAGTTGATCATGAATCTGATTACCAACGCCTATCATGCCATGGAGGAAGATGGAGGCATCCTGGACGTCCGTCTGATGAAAACGAATTTACCCCCGGACAATCTTCCTTGCCCTGAAATGCTGCCAGGTGAATATACGTGCCTTTCGATATCAGACACCGGCAGCGGCATGGATCACGAGACCGTCTCCCGGATATTCGACCCCTATTTCACGACCAAAGAAAAAGGAAAGGGAACCGGTCTGGGGCTCTCCGTGGTTCACGGAATAGTAAAAAACTGTGGCGGCGAAATCATGGTCCACAGCAAACCGGGCACAGGGACGGTTTTCAAGACCTATTTTCCAGAAATTTTATATAGTTCCGGCACCCGGCAAGAAGTCGATCAACCGATGATTCACCCGATGAACGAACGTGTGCTTCTGGTGGACGATGACGGGTTGGTTACAGAAGCCTTCAGCAACATGTTGAACTGTTTCGGATTTCAGGTGACGTCCCTGACGAGCAGTCCAGAGGCGTTGGCGGCATTTCGAAACGAACCGGAAGTCTACGATATCATCATCAGCGACATGACAATGCCCACCATGACCGGAGACAGACTGATAGCTGAAATTAAAAAAATACGGCCGGACATCCCTGCTATTTTAATTTCAGGATATAATGAAAAAATAAATGACGACATGTGCTCGGCTCTTGCCATCGATGCGGTGCTGATGAAACCAATTGCAAAAAATGATATGATACGAACTCTGCAGAAAGTGCTGAAGAATGTCCGTAACGAACAGGATTCAGCTCCTGATCGGGCAATGTTCAACTGACGCGGACAAGCCGCGACCAAACACGCATCACCGGCGCGCAGAATAAGAATAATATGGGTTTCAGGTGTCAGGTTTCAAAGATTGGCACCGGTGAAGCCTGACACCCGAAACCTGACACCTTAACCCCTCTATATTAGCAAAGCTTCCGGAGGTATCAATCCGCAAAACTGTAATTGATCTTCTCCGACAGTTCCATGTCAGAGGAGATAATATGAACAGGGCAGCTGTCGATGGCTGCCCGCACCAGCTCTTGATTCAGGCAGGTTCCCGGTTCCTGGACGATGGTCGCACCGCCTACACGGGCTATTTCATTCAATCCCTCTATGCCGTCGTCGCCGGATCCTGACAGGATAATCCCTACCGAATTGTTTTTCTTCACCTCGGCAAGAGAAAACATCAGCATATTGATCGCACCGCGGCGATTTGGAAACGGTGACGGAGTAACCCGGAGAAAATAACCGTCCGATGCCGCCTCGAGGGTAACGTACTCTTTTCCCGATGCCAGATAACAACTCCCCGCCCGGATACGCTGACCGTTCCGTGCCCGCTTGACTTCCACGGAACTGATTCGATTCAGATACCCGGTAAACGCATCGATGGACTGCTCGGATTCATAGAGAACGGCGAGAAACGCGGCGGGCAGATCGGGCAGCAAGCCGGGAATCATTTTCAGCAAAGCGCCGTACCCGCCTTCGGATGCCCCCACGGCAAACAGGTAATTGCACGCCACCTCGGCCCCTCCCCCCCGGATTTCACGCTTCGGAGTCGGTCTCAAATAGCGGAATTGCTCGGTTTCAACGGCCGCAGCCAGGGTGATTTTTCGGGCAATGATCCGGCTCTGTTTGTCCAGATTGATCCCGTTCATGCGGGTGGGTTTATGGATAAAATCCACAGCCCCGCACTTGAGGGCGTCAAAGGTAACCCGGGCGCCGTCCTGGGTCAGGGTGCTGAACATCACGGTGGGTCTGGGCGAGCGGATCATGATATGTTTCAGCGCCGTCAGACCGTCCATGACCGGCATGTTGATGTCGAGAATCACCACGTCCGGATTGAGACGGGGGATCAGGTCCAGGGCCTCCCGCCCATTGGCTGCCTCCCCGATGACCTCGATCAATCCGGATGATTCAGCGATTCGTCGAATAACTTTTCGAAACAGGCTGGAATCATCGACAATCAGCAGTTTAACAGGTTGTGTCATATTATTTCTCCAATGCGTTCAGGTACCGCTCCAGAGCACGGAGGTCCTCATCATAGACATTGACAAACTTAATCCCGATCTCAAAGGCCAAACGCTCGTTCGGCTCCCGGCACCATACCACTTCACCAACGGCGGAAAACGGCTCTTCAGCGGCCATATCGACAAAAAGAGAGTGGGGTTTCCGGTAGCCCTGCCACCCGGCCAGTTCAATCTTCAGGCTGAGTATGGCGCCGATTTCATACGGCACGGGGGACAGGAACCGGATTCCACCCAGGCTGATATCGGTCCCCAGCCCCGGCTCTCCATCGGCCGTGGTCATGGGATAAGACAGCTTGGTAACCGAAACAGGCACCTGTTTTGGAATTCGATGAATCTTGCGCTGGTCCATTACAGTCTTGCCTCTGAAAGCCCGGATGCCGACAGCCGGCGATAGGTGTCCCGGGCCGTTTGCTGGAGATGCCCGATACCGGATAAGGTATCTTCCGCCCGTGCGCCGGTCAGGCGTTGGGCAATCTCCCGGATGCCCTGAACCGCCGCGCTCGACGGGTGGCGTGTCATCAGGATCTCCCGATTTTTTGCTGCCCGCCGGACCACATCATCGTAATAAATGAATCCCAGATAATCCGCGGTAAGAGATAAGCCGTTTCGAAGCGAGTGGTCGACTTTCCTCAACACGTTCAGCTCGTCCGGATGGTCTCCCATATTGAACACGATCCGGGGGCGGTACGACTCGCAGACCGATTTTACACGGGCCGCCAGGGGCGGATCCACCCGATCGATACGGCGAATAAGCGCCTCGACCGTGACCGGCGCCGAGCGAACCGGCTGGTGGAAGGCCTCGATGACGGCGCTGAAGGCGGCCCGGTTTCGACGGGTCAACCCGGAAACTACGCGGAACATGAAGTTTCGCAGAAACATCACAAAATTCATCATGGCAGGGGTTTCAAATGTGGTAACGACGATTCCCTGACGGCTGAGGCCAAAAAAGTTCAGGGTGTTGAAAAACGTTCCTGCACCCAGATCCAGTATTACGAAACGGGCCGAAAGCTGCCGGATCTCACGGGAAAGCGCAACGCGCTGGTCATGGTCGATATTTGCCATAAACGGCGTCAGACCGTCGCCGGGAACGAAACTCAAATTGGGAATACCGGTGGGAACCACCAGGTCCTGAAACCGGCAGCCGCCGGATTTCAGAAAATCCCCGATTCCCGGATTGGAATTGGGAACGCCCAGGTAGGTGTATAAATTCGATCCGCCCAGATCCATATCCACGGCAATGGTTGAATGCCCCTGGCCGGCCAGGGCAATGGCAAGATTGGCCGCAACAAGGCTTTTCCCCACACCGCCCTTTCCGCTGGCGATCGGGATGACGGTCGTTCCGGAGGATCGTAATCGTTTCAGCCCTTTACTCATGGCAACTCTTTCTGTCGGGTTGGATTCAGCCCTGGTTAAATTAATGGTAGCACTATCAACATATCGTGGCACATCGGGTAGTAATTGGAATTAATTAAATTGGCGTTCCTTAACGAAGTGCCAATCACTGGCAGCTTACAGCCAGACAGCAGTCAGGCGATAGCCGACTCGATCGCCTCATGAAGCCGGGAATCATCCAGGACCATATCCACAACCCCGAGTTCGACCGCATTATCCGTCAGATTCGGATACACACAGCAATCCGAATCCTGGGCTATGGTCACACCGGATCGGCGTTTAATCTGCGCCAGCCCGTCGGCGCCATCGTCGCCGATGCCGGTTAGCAGCACCCCGATCGTATTTTCCCGATAGACCTCGGCAGCCGATGCGAACAGCCGGTTCAATGGATCGGCAACCGGCGGGCCGGCCTTCAGGCATGGCGACCCGGACGCGTTGGTTTCAATGTGAAACGACTGTTCGTTGGAGCCGATATAACAGGTCCCCTGTTCCAGCGGCAGATCATCCCGTGCGATATCGACCTTCCATGGCACATGCTCATTGAATTCGCTCACAAAAGACTCCAGTATCCGGGGTGAAATCTCCTGGAGCACCACCACGGCCGCCGGCAGCGTGGGCGACAGCCGGGACAGCAGACGGATCACGGTGTTGGGACCGCTCAATGTTGTGCCCAGTGCAACGAGGTATTCCAGCGGATGAAATCCGTACAAATCGGCCAGGCGCTTGGACTTGTTCCACTGCTTCGGCAGACGCACCCGCCGGACATTATCCAGATTCACGGAGCGGGCTACCTTGATGCGGTCGATGATCTGCTGGCGGGACCGGTCAATATCCGTAGATATGGCCCCTGACGGCTTAGGCACAAAATCAACAACTCCCAGCCGAAGGGCCTCAAACGTGACGATACCGTCGTTGGTCAGCGAGCTCAGGACAACGATCGGCAGAGGCGATTGGATCATGATGTGTTTGATCGCCGTGATACCGTCCATGACCGGCATGTCAATATCCAGGGTGATGACATCGGGCTTCAGCGTCTTGACCATCTGAAGGGCTTCCAGCCCGTTTCTGGCTGCATCGAGAACCTCGAGTTCCGAATCGGTAGCCAGAATCTGGGCCACGGCACGCCTCATGAATGCCGTGTCGTCAACGATGAGAACCTTCAGCTTTCTTGACATACATCCTCCAAAACCGCACCAGGCAGCAGCCAGCTGCTCAGGCCCGTTCAAAATCCGCTTTCATTGGTGATCCGGTCGTCCGGTTCAACAATGTGTCGTGCAATGGCATCCAGGTTGAGATCATGCTCACACTGACCGGCAGCGATTATTCTCTCCAGTGGATCGGGTACCAGACAGCTTTCCGGCTGTTTGACGATGATCCGCCCCCGGTTTTCCCGGAACTCGGCAAACAGGGATGAATCGGTTACCGGAGCTCCCGAGAGAATCACCCCGGAAACCCGCCCGGGAAACCGTTCGATTGCCTGCCTGAAAAATTCCCGGGTACGTTCACCGGTCTCCGGGCTGTGCAGGCTGTGGGCTGCCGTGCTTCCGGGAATCAGCATCATTGGTTCGGCCGATGCATCTTGAAAACCCGGTGCAGCAGCGCCGGATCCAATATAACAACGGCCGGCTATCAGGGGAGACGGTCCATCCAGGGGTTTCACGGTTACCGGGCTTCGCCGGTCGATAAAATCGGCCAGAGCGCCGGCAAACTCCGGCGGCATCGTCTGGATTGCAACCAGGCAGGATTTGATGTCTGCCGGCATCATGGAAACCAGCTTGATCAACTCGGGATATCCGCCCGGGCCGGAAAGGACGATCACCAGATGCCGGGCCGGTGACTCGATTGGGTTTTTAACGGCTTGCAGATGAAGTCCGGGTATCCGCAACCGTTTAAAATTCCCGGTCCGCGCACTGCCGGCCAGTTTGATGCGCGAAGAGATTTCCGCCTGCTGCCGGGCCATGTCCTCGACCTTTTTGGGTTTGCGGATAAAATCAACAGCGCCGAGCAGGAGAAAATCGAGAATATTCCGGGTGGTATCCCGGCCGGGATTGCTGACAATAACCACGGGGCACCGATTCTTGATCATGATGTGCTTGAGCGCCGTTCCGCCGCTCATCACCGGCATGTTCACATCGAGAGTAATCAGATCGGGTCGGAGCCTTTCAATTTTTTGAAGGGCCTCCTCACCGTTTCTGGCTGTTCCCACCGTCTCGACGGCCGGATCGTCTGAAAGCAGATCGGTCAGTATCCGGCACATCACCGCCGAATCGTCCACGATAAGCACCCGAAGTGGTCGATGTTCATCCCGGTCCGGAGCCACGGCCGGCGTGTCGATGTCCTCGGGTTCAAAATTCACCTCGTCGGAAAGGCGGGCGCCTTCCATGAGAAGATGCTCCCAGGGCTTGTCAATGTTTGGCACCGGAAGCGGCGAGGCTGCCATCGACTCAAAGGTCCCGCTGCCCCAGGCCATAATCTGATAAAACGCCTCTTCCCCCTCGAGTTCCCCACTGGTTGCGTGGATGATTTCACCCTCGTCGATATAAAGCGTTCCCTCCCGATTACCGTTGGTCACCCGAATGGCGATACGCGACATGGCCAGGCAGCACATTTGAATCAGGTCGGAGAGAAGAATGTTCCGCAGGGTGCCGGAGAACCCGCTGTCGCACCGGGCAAGCTGCTCCCGGATCAGCTGTTTCAGATGATCCAGGCCAAAGGGTTTCTCCAGAAAATGCAGGCAGCCGCTTTCCCGGCCGGCCTGACGCATTTTCTCGGTCCCGTGAGCCGTCATCAGGATGACACCGATATGGGGAAATTGCTTCCGAATCCGGGTCAGCAAATCGAATCCGGACATCCGCGGCATTTTAACATCGGATACCACAAGGGCGATGTCCTCCCGCTCCAGGATGTCCAGGGCTTCGAAGCCCTCTCTGGCCGTTACCAGATCAAACGGCTCGTTTCCCATGGAAAGATCCCTGGCCAGGGGAAAAAGCATGCCCGGATCATCGTCGACCAGGAGAACATTTTTCTTTTCGCCACTCATCAGGGATCAGAAACTCCATGACATTAATTAAATTCGCGTTCCTAAAGCCCCACCGGGCAGGGCCGTCAGTGAACGGTTTCACTTCCGGAAAAGACGGCGGAATCAATACCGGGCGTATCGGATCCACTCCACCAGAAACCATGGTTGTCCTTTTCCCTGACGCGCCGGGTAATCGAAAGGTTTACCAGTTCGTAAACATCAAGAATCAACGAAATTCGTCCGTCTCCGAGAATCGTGGCCCCGGAAAATCCGCTGTTCTCCTGAAGATAATCAACCAGGGGTTTGATGACCGCCTCTTCCTGACCGATCAACTCGTCCACAACCAGCCCCACCTGTTTCATGCCGGTATTGACGATTACCACAAACGCCTTGCCCGGATCCGGCGCCTGGGAGCGGATACCGAAGATATCGGTCAATCGCAGCAGGGTCAGGGTGCTGTCCCGCAGGTGAATGACCTCAACCCCTTCGATCATGGAGATATCGGACTCGGCGATCCGGAGGGTCTCCTCCACCGAGGCCAGCGGAATGGTAAAGGTATCGCGCCCCACCCGAACCAGCAGGGCCTGGATAATCGCCAGGGTCAGGGGGATTTTAATCCGCACCCGGGTACCGGCATTGGCCTGGGAATCGACCTCGATGGTACCGTTGAGTTTCTCGATATTTTTCTTGACGACGTCCATCCCCACGCCGCGGCCCGAGGTCGTTGTTACCTTGTCCGCAGTGGAGAATCCGGGGCGCATGATAATTCCTGTCAACTCTTTGAGGGTCATGCGGTCCAGTTCTTCCTTGGAGAAAAGGTTCTTCTCAAGGGCAACTATCCGGATTCGCTCCGGATCGATCCCCTTGCCGTCATCCGAGATCTCCACAACCACATGATTGCTTTCATAGTATGACTCAAGGATCAGGTGTCCCTCTGCACTTTTACCTTTTTTAAGGCGCTCGGATTCAGTTTCGATGCCATGATCCACAGCGTTTCGAATGATGTGAATGAGTGGATCGGCGATCTCCTCGATCACCATTTTATCCAGCTCGGTTTCCTCGCCCCGGATTTCCAGGCGGACCTGCTTGCCGGTATCGTGAACCAGATCCCGGACCAGCCGCGGGTACCTGTTGAACAACTGGGCAATGGGGAGCATACGGACCTTCATCACCCCTTCCTGCAGGTCGTTGGCCACCTGCCCCAGGGAGGTTGTCGCCTCGCTGAGCCGAAAGGTCAGATTTCGAACCATCTTCAGGTCCCTGGGGTTGATATTGGGAATCTTCCGCAGGATCTGCTCAAATTCCCGCATTTCAAAGAAAAGCTGGGAGTAAGATGCACGGCTGACGACCAGCTCCCCGACCAGGTTCATCAGCGAATCGATCTTTCGGGCATCCACCCGCAGGCTTTGCTTGACAACTTTCTCGCCAAAGGATTCATACTGAAGCAAACCGGATTTCGCCTTGGCTGGCTCGGGCGATTCTGCCGGCTCGGCATCGGGCGCCCCATCGGCCGGTTCTGAAACCGCTGCAGTCAGTGCTGCCGCATCGGCCGGAGGCACGCTTTCTTCGGCAACCGGCGATTCAACAGCCTCAACGTGCCCGACACTCTCGTCGGATGCCACCTCGGAAACATCGGCAAAATCGTCGGCTACGGTGATTTCAACCGCCCCGGAATCGTTGGCAGCCTCACCGTCATCTACCAGATTTCGGGATTCAAAACGCTGCTCTTCTTCCGGCTGTTCCGGTAATTGAGTGCGTGTCGACTGAACCGTGCCGGAAAGTTCGTCATCGATGTCTTCATCAAACGGGTCGATATCAACCGACGGCTCATGTTCTTTCGGGGCCGCCTCGAACACGTTGTCCAGCTCATCGAACAGTCCCTGGCTGTCCATCGCCGGGGCGGGCGTGTCTTCATCAGCAAAAAAATCATCCAGGGATTCGGAAATCGTCTCTTCGGCAGCTGCCAGATCATCATCAATCGAATCGTCGGCAAGCGGCATATCATCGTTTGAATCAACGAGAGGCTTCGGCACCAGGCGATCCCGGAATCGCGGAAACAGATCGGCGACCTGTTCCATGTATTCGCTTATGAGCGCCGGCGAAACCAATTCACCCGACGCCCCCTGCTCACGGAATTTCAAGGTGGCCTCCCGCCACTGATCGTAAATACGGGCCAGTTTACGATAGTCCATATAGCTGGCCGACGCATGGAGTCCATCTATAATCCCAAGAAGCTTTTCGAATACCGCGCCATCGTCCCCGCCAGTTGGAAACTCGTTTAACAACTCGTGAAGCTGAACGAAATTATCGCTCAGGTGGTCGATGAAAATCTGAAACAGCTCCTCATCGTGATCTTCCTCGTAAAACCCGTCGTCACCGGCATCGTCGGAGTCGGCATCCCTGCCGGGAATTTTCCCCTCAGCAGACGACGCCTTTTCGCTGATTTCCAGGGACTCAGGCTCTCCGCTGCCTGAAACACCGGTATCCGGTTCAAGGAAACCGTCTATAAGGGTGTGCAGAGTAGCAAGGATATCGCCGGCATCATCGGGGTAAACGATCGTATCGGCCATCTGTTTGAGCCCGGCCAGTTTTTCACCGATGCCGTCCATATCAAGCGCACTGGCCACGCCTTCAAGTCCGTCAAGGAGGGTGACCACCCGACGTTTTCTCCCGTCGCTGACATCACCCCGTGTAATATCGTACAGCGCAACTTTCAGATCGTTGTAAAGCTGCTGAACATCGCCGATATCGACATCATCCGGGATATGCAACTCGTCTGATTCCCGGCCGGCGCCCTCGAAATCAGCCGGATCATCATCAAACAGCAGCAGGTCCGGTTCCTCATCCAGCTCCAGGTCCGGTTCCTCATCCAGCTCTATGATTCCGGTTTCCCCGGGAGAGCCGTTTTCGATTCTGCCGGAGAACCGCTCGATACGCTCCAGCAGGTCGTCAACGCCGGTCGATTCGGCATCGCCCCGCTGCAACTCAGCGATAAGCGATGCAATGCGGTCCCGGGCCTCCATCAGCAGATCGATAATCTCATTGCTGACAGTTCTGTCACCCGATCGGAGCATCTCCAGAAGACTTTCCAGCTTGTGGGAAAGCGAGGCGATGGCTTTCATGCCGAGGTATTCGGAAGACCCCTTGATGGTGTGGGCAGACCTGAAAATATTATCCAGGATGTCCCGGGAATCGGGATGGGATTCCAGCTGGAGCAGATTGCTTTCCATCTCTTCGAGATGTTCGGCAGTCTCCTGGATAAAATCTTGTAGCAGTGTCAAATCCATCGTCGTCTTCTCCTTATAGTATCCAAATCCGGTATTCAATCCTCAGCCAATACCCGCAAAAACCGGCCCATGTTTATATCGGGTTGTTCCCACGGATCAGCGTCAGCCGGGTCCTACCAATCGATTCTTATCGACGGTGACGTCGTAGAATTCAAACCCTTCCATCAATTTCTGAAAGGATTTACTCTCGCGGATCAACTGGTCACAGCTCTGATTGAGTTCACGGGTCACTGCATCCGGTGGGTTGGCATTCAGAATAGCCTGAAGTCTTTCCGCCTGATCGACAGAGCGACTGGCATGGGTCCATGACGCCAGAAGAATTTCCTGAAAATCGGCAGCGACATCATTGAGCAGTTCGCCGATTTGCCCGATTTCATCATTCCTGTTAGTGGGGTGAATCGTATTCAACCGTCCCTGTGTGATCAGCCTGAGGGAAGCGGTGACATCGTTCAGGGGATAAAAGATATTGCGTTGAATCCATACCCACATGGTCAGCGCCGCAGAAGCCAGAATCAAAGAAAACGCGATCAACCGGGATTGTATCCGGTCAATCAGCACCAGCCATTCAATCGAATCCGCCGGGGATCTTACCGATCCGGTTTCTGCCAGCGCGCCCCGATTCGTCCGTCCAATGGAGGATTGACATTCAGCCAGCTCCCGCACCGTATAAATGGGGATAAGGGTCCCGACAATTACAATCAGAGCCAGACAACAGAGGACCTTCTTTCGGATGCTAATGCCGCGGGCTCCGCCCATACTTCAGTATCTCCTGAGGGGTGCGTCGCACATGATTGAGTGTTACTCCGGCAGGCAGAAATTATCTGCACCTTCAGCAATACGGACAATACGCTTACATTCACCGATGCCGGGTATTCGCGTGCTTTCAATGAGAGAGAAAAATCAATCGGGTCCGGAGCCTTTAATCAGGGAAAGAATCTCTTCGGTATTGTGCTTATTCACATATCCCAGAGCGCCGAGCGACTCCGCATCTCCGCTGTACTTCTCTCTGTCAAGATTGGTCAGGAAGATAATTCTGGCCTGATCGTCAATCTTGAAAATCTCTCGCGCAGCGGTCAGTCCATCCATGTCTCTCATGGTAATATCCATGGTCACCACATCCGGCCGCAGGTTCCTGTAATGGTCCACCGCCTCGATGCCGTTTTTGGCGTCACCGATGACCTCATGGCCGTTTTCCGTCAACACTCGTCGGATCATCTTCCGCATCATGGACGAGTCGTCCACAACCAAAATCCGTTTGCCCATCACATCGAGCCTCTCGTTATACGTCATTAAAATTGTGTCACCATCGATGGGTTGAACGCGCACTAATTTCGATCAGCAGTTTCAAACTCTTTGAGTTTCTTGATTTCGCCAACCTGGAGGATCTTGCTGAAATCCAGAAGGATCAGCAGCGACTGATCAATTTTGCATACACCGCGGATGTATTTGCTTTTCAATCCGGCCAGAACAATATCCGGGGCCGGTTCGATGGCGCCGCCCTGAATCTTGAGCACTTTGGATACCGAATCGACCACAAAACCGGTCACACGCTCATCCACCTTGACGATCAGAATCCGGGTACCGGCCTCTTTCACGCCGTTCTCTTTCACCAGGTTCAGTCGTTTCCGAAGATCGATCACCGGGATAATACTCCCCCGAAGATTGATCACGCCCTCGATGAAATCGGGCGAATTCGGCACCGGGGTCACCGGCGCCGTGCGGATAATCTCCTGAACCATCAAAATGTCCACGCCGAACTGTTCCTTGCCGATGAAAAACCCGACCAGCTGAATCTGTTGCTCCCGCTCCTGCGGGTCCTCTGTATGCAGATACGCCTGTTCCATCTCCTGTACCTCATCCTGTGCTTTGTCTGAGTAGAGGTGGAAATCGATCCCCGGGCAGGGACAGTGCCCGGGGATCGATCTCGCCCTGACCGACCGGCGTTGGTGGTATTTCGGGACAGCAGGGGAACGGCGGCCAGGGGGGGATCACTTCTACTGACAGACGCGTTTTATCACGCGGCGTCCCGGGTATCAGTGCTGTGCTTGAATTGCTGCACCTGCTCGGTGAGAGACCCGGAAAGATTATTCAACTCATCGGTAATGCCCACAACCGTGCCGGCCCCTTCCAGGGTCGCCTGGGCAGCCTGGATCTGCTCGTCGGTAATCTCGTTCAACCGCTTGGAGCGCTCGGCCTGGAGACCGGTGAGGCTTTCCATCTTAGCCGAATGGGAAACGATATCTTCCATCTCCTGGCCGACCTGCTGGGCGGTCCGGTTTGACCGCTCGGCCATCTCGGAGATTGCCGTCGCCTGCTCCATCAGCGACTGCAGCGCATTCTGGGCCGCCTGGCGGCGGGCGCCCTGCTCACCGGCCATCCCCTCGATCTGGCCGGCAAGGTCATTCAGCGTCGCCATCATGACGTTCACGTCCTCGGTGCCGCGCACCAGTTGCTCGGCCGTGTTGGAAATGGCCACGATGGCCTGCATGTTCACCTCACCGCTCTGGGCGATCTTATCCAGGGCCAGCTGCGCCTGATCGGTGAGCTTGTTCCCTTCGGCAACCCGGTTGCTGGAGTTTTTAATCAATGCGGTGATTTCCTTGGCAGCTTCCGAGGAACGCTGGGCCAGTTTACCGACTTCGTCGGCAACCACGGCAAAACCCTTGCCGTGAACACCCGCACGGGCCGCTTCGATGGCTGCGTTGAGTGCCAGCAAGTTGGTCTGCTCGGCGATATCGGTGATCACCGAAATAATGTCGGCGATCTTTTCGGAAGATTCGGCAATGGCCTGCATACCTTGAACGGTTTCCTTAACGGAACGCGCTCCCTCCTGGGCGGCAGTTAAAACGCCCTGGCCGTGTTCGGTGGCCCGCCCCGCAGCCTGGGTCATCTCGGCCACAATACCATCGATCCGCTTTACCGATTCGGTAACCTTGGTCACCTGCTCGCCCTGTTTGCCGGCAGTCGCCACAACCATGGCACCGGTTTCACCCATGACGTTCACACGCTCAGTGGCGATGTTGGCCTCCTGGATCTGCTCGGCCGAGGCCTGCTATGCCAAGAA
>ENA-ORCT01000778-ORCT01000778.1-marine-metagenome-genome-assembly--contig:-NODE-778-length-13924-cov-3.488626_pt1 | contig 13924 bp, 13 predicted proteins | sample MGYA00248632_ERZ508511 | MGnify/ENA primary metagenome ERZ508511 (study PRJEB26182, sample SAMN06268839) | marine metagenome | isolation source: Tt an P1-techrep anaerobic enrichment on pine from sediment...
GAAATTCATTGGTTTATTCAGTTTTAAATATCTCTTGATAAACCTTTTCAATCTCCTTCACTTCTTTCGCCTTAAGAGCTTTGAACTCCTTGCTCAGTGCCCGTTTGGACAGCGTTCCATTATTCTGTTCGAGAAAACGAACCAAGGTAGCGACTAATTTATCCGGCATTTCAAACTGATCATCAATAAATCGTTTGAACTCATCATAGTTGAGAATATAATTGACTTCTTCAGGAATGATTCGATTGATCGTATCAAAGACACATTCAAATAAAAACTCAGCTTGTTTGGTCGCATCAAAATACCGGTAATAATCAATGGTTTCATTCAATACCCGGACATTGTGATCCGGCGTAACCTCCCAATCGATCAAATCTAAAACCGGATGAGAATACGATTCCAAAACGATTCGATATTGATCTATCCGGTCTAAGATCGAAGCTGAAATAGGAAAAATAACGCCTTGCTGTGCTATGTTCAGGTTTGCTAAGAGATGATGAATCAGATACCGATGAAGTCGGCCATTTCCATCTGAAAAAGGATGAATAAACACAAACCCAAACGCAATACTTGCAGCAGCTAAAACAGGATTAAAAGTTTCACTTTCCATGAGTTCCGAAGCTTCAATCAGCCCATCTATAAGCATTTCAACATCTTCCGGCTTAGCAGAAATATGGTCTGGGATTGGATCACCGTTCATTCTGTCACGATCCCCCACAAAACCACCCTCTGTGCGAAATCCCATCTTGGTAAATCGTTTACTTTCGATGATGATTTGCTGCAACTGCAACAATTCTTCTTTTGATAACGGGTTGCGCCCAGCCTCTCCAATGGCTTTGCCCCATCGCAAAGCACGGTTTGCTCCTGGGTTTTCTCCTTCAATGGTAAACGACGCTTTTGAGTCTTTCAACAATAAAAAAGATACTGTGCGTTGCATCACATCTTTATGAATACCTTTCAGGTAATTGTTCTTCTGATTCTGAAAGTCAGAAGCAACGTATTGATTTAATTTTTCGGTTTTGGAAATTAACGGGCAAAACGCTGGTGTACCCGGTAAATTGTTGATGATCCGATGACGAGATGACCGTTTCCCTTCGATGGCAAATTGTATTTTCTCATCGATTAGCGACACAAAATTTCCCCGGTTCAAGTCAGAGATATCTAATCGACTACGCAATAACCACTCATACAAAAACCAGATCTTACGACTATACTGACTTGTTGGTTCGATCTGCACGAGTTCTTTTATCTCATCGGCACTCAATGCTTCAAATAGTTTTTTTAAAACCAAGAGATTTACACCTTCATATTTTAGTGCAAAAACCAGTTGTTTGTAAAGTGTATCATCCGGTTTATATCTGGGAGTAAAGACTTGCCAATGCTCTGTTTGATACTTTCTATCTTTCAAACTAATTAATGACAGAGCAAAAGGAATTGGTACAGGTAAGTCATAGGTATGGATAATCGCTCCATATCCAACCAAAAAACCTTTTTCCGGTGCAACTCTACCCCGAAAATCTATTATTTCTTGTGAAAAACAGCTATTATTCATATTCATTTACGACAAACAATTACACCAAAGGTAGCCGAAAAACAATTACGGATCACGAAAAACGATTATTTAGTCACCTAAAATACGAATAATAATTACGCTCGAATAATAATTCCCTTGATTTTTTTTTATTTTCAACCAAGCAAACGGAAGCAACCAGAGACAAAAAGCAGTGTTTTTTCGAGGTGGCAATTCGGGAGTTTGCCGATTTTGAAATCGTTAAGCTTTTTTGCAAAATGCGCACGGAGATAATTCCCTGAATTTTCAATCAAACAAGGAGATGTAAAAACCTTCAAAGAAGGAAGAATAAATAAGGGAAGGATTGACTGACAAAGAAAGTAGCAATAAGCAACAAACAGTTACAACAATTTTAACTGCTACTCTTCTTTACTACTGCGACTTAGCGCCCACACGGTAATTCCGGCAACGGTGATTAAACCGCCAACAAAAACGGCCAAGTTCACATTACGCTGTGCTTTCCTTGCTTTGCTAAGTTGCTTCGAGCCTATTCCTCTATCCGCAATAAAGTTCTCCAGGTTTCTGATTCGTCCTTCCAAATCTTCTTTAATTTTTTCATTAAATTCCATATTACTAGCGCTTTAAAGTTTCGTTTGTAATAAGAACGCTCAAAAATTAAAATTGTTTGTTGTTTGGTTGATCCCGCATCTTGAGAATTTCCAATGCGATTCAACAGGCTGTCAAATACCGGGGGATGATTCTGGAAAAACCGACCAGGACACAATTGGGACAATTCAATACAGGCTTATTAAAAGTCTGTTGATTGGATTCCAATGTCGGCGGATCCTGATGCGCGGAACGAAACAACTCAATACACCAAAGTAACCGTTCCGCTTTGACCTTGCTTTTTTCCAAGAAAATCCTGGTAGGCCAGCACCCAGGTATAAACCCCGGATGGCGCATTCTGTCCATTCTTCATCTTGCCATCCCAGCCTGTGAATTTGTCCTTGGCTTCGAAAATCCGCTCGCCCCACCGATTAAAAATCTGCAGGTGGTAGCCTTCTTCTAAGACGCCGTCGTGTCGGACAATGAACACCCGGTTTTCGGGATTGGAACTGTTTGGATTAAATGCGTTGGGAGGAAAGATCCGGTCGGGCACGACCAAAACCTGCCGTGTGGTTGTATCCACACAGAAGAATTCATTTTCAGCAATCAACTCCACATCAAACCACCCCATTTTCGTGTAGCTATAAATGGGAGCTTCGGCTTCGGAATAACCAATCGAGTCGCCAAAACTCCAATAAAAGAAACTTGCACCTTCACTTTCGTTTTCAAAACGAATTTCGGGCTCCAGTATATTGACTTCGGCAGGACTCGGACTAAAGGCCGCTGTTGGCTTCGGAAAAACGCGAATCAACTGTGTCAGCCAAGTGGTGTCAACACAGCCTGTCAGGCTGGAGGTTGCTACTGCGGAGACGGCGATCTCTCGATCGGGTATATCAAAACGGCGAAATGGAGTATCCGAATCAGACTGGTAATCCGCGTCCTCGCCAAAAGCCCATGAATAGGTCAACTCATCGACCGGATCCTCCGGCAAAGCCTGAAAATTCAACTCCAGCGGCGAACAACCTTCCAGCAGGTCAGCAGCGAGTAGCACCCAGGGCTTGCGCTTAAAAGGAAAAACCTTTGACTCACTTTCGCAGTTGTACGCTGTCGTAATTTGCAAACCAATGGTGGCTTGCGGCCTATTGACCAACTGAACCTCAAAAGGCCCCTGCCCGGTTCCCGGATCGTTCAAAATTTCTTCGGCATCCAAGCCCGACAAATCCCAGTGGTAAGTATCCTGCGGATTGGCCGATCCGGTGTAACGAACCTCAAACTGATGGTCGAAGCACGAATCGGGATCCAGCGAAGTTTCGACAGTTGGAACCGGCCGCACCTTAATTAGTCCTTCCATCAGACCATAGTTTTCACAACCTTCGTCAGAAACAATGCGAAGGCCCACATCATAAATGCCATCATCCTGATAAGTATAAGCCGGATTTTGAACCACGCTGGTTCCTCCATCTCCAAATGTCCAGCTAAAGTCAGATACCGGCTCGGTGGTCTGAGCAGAAAAATCGACGACAAAGGGCTCGCATCCATCGTCGTCAACCACATTGATCTCCAGATTCGGAATCACTTTAATGTGTTCCCGGGCCGTGTCGCTCATACAACCACCTTCATTCACCATCAGACCCAGCTCCCGGTTGTCGCGGCTATCAAAACCCAAAGCAATGGTCACATCAGTCATTCCGGTTCCCGCAGCATAAATCGAATCGAAGAAAAACCAATTGTACTCCGCCTCAGACGTTCCATCTCCTTCGTAGGTGACCCCCAACTCATAGCCATAGCAGGTTGTCGAATCAATGCTGAAATCGTTGGTTGGTGTTTTGTAAAAGCTCAGGTTCAGCGAATCTTCCGTTGAACATCCATAGGCATCGGTTGCGGTCAAATAAGTTTTGTAGGTTCCCCAGGAGGTAACGCTGGCTTCAGTTGGGTTTGAATTGGAAGAAAAACTCAAACCCGAAGTAACCGGCTGCCAGGCCAACTGCCCCTTATCCACCTCAACGGCGATCGCTCCGTTCATTGAATCACAAAACAAGGTGTCGGTGGCAGTTAAGTCGATGGCTGGATAGCCATGCACCGTCACGTTCACTTGCGCGTCTGTTTCGCAGCCCAATTCGTTTTCAACGCGAACACTGTAAGTTCCGGCTTCGGCAGTGTAGAATTTCTGCTGGTCATAACCATCGCTCCACTCGTAAACGGCATGGATGCCAGCATCCAACTCCGTACTGTCGCCCACGCAAATATTGCGATCTCCTCCAAAATCCACAACAGGCAAAGGATCCACCTGAACATTAAAGAATGCAGAGTCAATGCAAGTACCATTTCTGGAAACTACTTTATAAACTGTTGGCTCGGCAGGGCTGGCCGTGGGATTGGAAATTTCGGGATTATCCAACCCCGTTTTTGGAAACCATTCGTAGGAACCAATATATTCGTGGTTTAGCTGAACTTCCTCATTCTTGCAAATCGTTGTATCCACATCGGTGTCAAATTCAATGTTCCAAACATTGATATTAAAAGAAGCCGACAAGCTGATTTCCAGTCCTTCCGGAATTCCACCAAATTCAACGATATAACCCCTGGGGTAATAAGCAGACGAAGGATTGTTGGCATCACCTGTGTTTGCCAGATCATTCCATGATTTGGGTATCAAATCCTGATTAAAATTGATGTGAGCATAATCCTCATCGCCCAGGTTGTTGGGTTCATCTGTATTCCAAAATGAATAGGCATTATTTACGCTTTGTCCTGTATAATTTCCACGCCAGAACAGCATTCCGGCTTCGGGGCCGGTCACCCACTTCCAGTCGCCTTCATTTTCTGCATCACTGGCACCAATCCAACCGACGCCTTGTATTTTTGACCAGATAAAATCATTTTCAACTTGTGAAGTGATGGTAGCTAAATAGCCTTGCAGGCCATTGTAATCCATTGTCGCTGCCTCTTCCTTCGCTTCAGTCCAGGTAATTCCGGGCTTACTCACGTACCGGTAGAAATGACCTGTCGCCTCCAGATAGTCCACATCCTGCAAAGTAACCGCAACAGCGCGCGTACCATTGGTGGGCGATGCGGCCAGATTGGTGTATTCCACCTGCTCAACCGCTGCCCGGTATTTCTCAGCCGTTGCATTTCCGGTTAGGAAAAGTGTTCCCAGGCTGGAATTCCAACTTGCCTTGATACTGTCGGTGTCTGCAAAACTCAAGCGATCTTCACCCGGAACATAGTTTGAAATGGAAATCTTCAGTCCGGGCATATCCCCTCCGGCAATGAACACGAGCGGACCTACTTTCACCGGCTCGCCACAATAATCCCGCTGGGCACCATCGAATGACCTGATTTGAAGCTGGCCAAAAGCCATATAACTGCTTAAAAAAAACACAATGACCAGTAGGTTGATTTTCATAAAACAGTGTTTGGCGATTCGTTACTGGTCATTGGGTAGTTAGCTACAAAAAAGCGATTCGTTAATTTTTAGAGGAGAAGTATTTCATAAACTGGGCACGCTCATACAACATCGGATCTTCGAGCTTGGCATAGGACAAGCGTCCGCGGAAATCATCGATGGTCTCAAAATTCCATTTTTCCATAAAAGCTTCCAAATCGGCCAAAATACCATTGAGCACCTGGGCGCCTTCAATATAAACCACCGAACAAAGTTGGGTAACCTGGGCTCCGGCAAGCAATTGTTTGGCAACCGCTGCCCCGTCGTGAATACCTGTCGACGCTGCAATTTCAAGTTTCGGAAGTGCTGAATTTACCAGCCCAACCCAACGTAATGTGCGGCTCATTTCAGCCGGCGAACTGAATACTTCAGACGCTGAAAGCTCCAGCTTGTCGAGGTTGATATCAGGTTCGTAGAAGCGGTTAAACATGGTAACAGACGCAGCACCGTTGGCCATCAATTTTTCAATCATGTTGATCAGATTTGAAAAGTAAGACCCGATCTTTACCCCTACCGGAATGCTAACTTCGCGCTTCACTTTGGCCAGAACGTCAACATACAACTGCTCAATTTCAGCTCCCGACTGCTTTCGGTCGGTTGGAACAATAAACAGGTTTAACTCAAGTGCATCGGCCCCCGCTTTCTCAAAATCATGAGCAAAACTTGTCCATTCCTTTGAAGTGATGCAATTGATACTGGCGATGATTGGAATAGAGACGGCCTTTTTGGCTTCCTTTACCAACTCCAGGTGAGCTGTAATGGAATTGTTCCGGGTGTAGTTCCAGATATAATCTTCGGCCTCGGGATACAGGTTTTGCGGATCTTTGTTAATCAGGTGGCTCACTTCGCTGTTGATCTGCTCCTCAAAAAGCGACTTAATAACTACAGCTGCTGCTCCTGCTTCTTCCAGCGATTTAATTTTCTCTACGGTGTTGGTCAGACCTGAACTTGCCACCACAATTGGGTTTTTCAATTTCAAACCCATATATGTTGTCTCTAAATTTACCATGTTACTTATTTTTAATGATCCGAAATATATTAAAAAATCCAGTCTATTTTGATGTTATTCAGTGACACACTCTTTCTCCAAAGATTTTACTGCCGACACGAACCATCGTACTACCTTCTTTTTCAGCCAATTGATAATCACCTGACATCCCCATGGAAATTTCTGAAAATGATGGCTGATTTTGAAAATACTGCTCTTTCAACGCTTGAAAATGCTTCTTAAGCAGGCGGAACTCTTTCCGCAGTTGCTCCTGATCGTCGGTATAAGTCGCCATACCCATCACCCCGCGAAGCTCAACAAACTCCAATGCAGCAAACTCAGCACTGGACAACAAAGCATTGGCTTCGGTCTGGTCAAGCCCAAATTTACTTTCTTCTTCAGCAATATGAAATTGTAACAGACATGGGATCTTCCGGTTATTCTTTCGTCCCTCCTTATTGATGGTCTTCAGCAGCTTTAGCGAATCAACCCCATGAATCAGGCTGATAAAGGGGGCAATATACTTGACTTTGTTCGTTTGCAGGTGTCCGATAAAATGCCATTCAATATCTTTGGGCAGTTCCCGCTGCTTTTGAACCAGTTCCTGCACTTTATTCTCACCAAACACCCGTTGTCCTACCTGATAAGCTTCCATAATCGCTTCGTTGGGCTTGGTTTTCGAAACCGCCACCAGGCAAACACCGGCATTCAATTCGTCTTTAACTTGTTTAATGTTTTCAGCAATTCCCATAGCAAGTATTTGAACCACAAATCTACAAAAGCGGAGGAAATTGCCCAGCTAAAATCCCGAATTTTTCAAGCCGATCGCCCATGCGGCATTGATTAATTGCAGGGCATTTTTCTATCTTTGCACCCTTTATGCAAACCAGCAAGCAACATACCATTGTTAAGATGAATGAATTCGGGAAAGCAAAGCGGCCCTTTGTTTTTCTGATTGACTTTGATTTTCAGAAGCCCAGGGTCTGGGAATGGGAAGAGAGTCAACAGCATTTGCTCTGGAAAAGCCCGCAACATGCCAACTTCGAGCCTGTGCAAAACACGATAGCGCCATTCACCTGGAATGTCAACCCGGTTAGCTACGCACGCTACCAACAGGCCTTTGAACTCGTGCAACATCATTTGCACAATGGCGATAGCTATCTGTTAAACCTCACCATGCCCAGCGATGTAGAAACCAATCTTTCGCTTAATGAAATTTTTCACGCCAGCCATTCACCGTATAAACTTCTGCTTAAAAACCAATTCGTGTGTTTTTCACCCGAGACTTTTATCCGCATTGAAAACAATGAAGTCTCGTCATTTCCCATGAAGGGCACCATTGATGCGACACTGGAAAATGCAGCATTTATTCTGAAGAATGACAAGAAAGAATTGGCCGAGCACAACACCATTGTCGATTTGATTCGCAATGATTTAAGCATGGTAGCCGACCAGGTGCAAGTGAAAAAGTACCGATACCTCGACCACATCAAGTCGAACCGAAACGAATTGTTGCAGATGAGCTCACAAATTACCGGCAAACTGCCACCTGACTATCATGAGTATCTGGGCGATTTGATCGCCAGACTTTTACCGGCAGGCTCAATTAGCGGAGCACCCAAAAAGAAAACCGTAGACATTATTAAAGAGGCGGAAAATTATGATCGAGGGTACTACACAGGTATCTTTGGTGTTTTCGATGGCGAAAACCTGGATAGCTGCGTCTTAATTCGCTACCTTGAACAGCAAAGCAAAAAGCTTGTTTTTAAAAGTGGTGGTGGAATCACTTTCCAAAGCAACTGCCAACAAGAATACGATGAACTGGTAAGAAAAGTCTATGTCCCTCTTGCTTGAAACCATAAAAATTGAAAACGGAAAGCCGGCCAACTTACACTGGCACAACCAGCGTTTTAATAAAGCCAGGAGAGATCTGTTTTCACTGCCTGAAATGGATCTTGAGCCGCTGATTACCATTCCCGAAAATTGTCAAAAGGGTATTTTCCGATGCCGGATTCTTTATGACAAAACGATCCGCAAGATTGAATTCATCCCCCATCGGCCCCGCCAAATACAAAGCTTACAAGTGGTACATGATGATTCGATTGAATATCCCTACAAATATGCCGATCGGTCGCAACTGGAATCACTGTACGCCCAACGCGGCCCGGCTGATGAAATCATCATCGTAAAAAAAGGCTTGGTTACGGACTGTTTTATCGGCAACCTGGTGTTTTCCGACGGACAAAGATGGTGGACACCAGATCAACCTTTATTGCCCGGAACCCAGCGTCAAAAATTGCTTGCCACCGGTCAAATTCATGAGGTCCGAATCACCGAAAGTGACCTGATTCATTATCAGGAAATCGGAATTATCAATGTTTTTTTCGACCCGAGCAATATGCCCCGCATAAAAAAAGTGCTACCACACCTTCCTTAGATCATTTAATAATCAGCGATTTAAATTCATTCCGAAGGTTGAGCTTGTTATTTTCACCTGTGAAAACTAAAAAAAACCGGAGGAATGCTATCAAACCTATTTTTTTATTGACTCATTTTTGTATTTTTCGACAAGTTTATAACAGAAAAAAACAGACAACAACTGCCTGATTAGGCACTAAAGATACGGAGGATAAAACCATGACAGTCAGCAAACCAAGAGTAATTAAAGATTTCGAGAAGCTGGAAAATAAAATTCAGGAACAAATAAAATTGGTATATCCGGAAGGATTCAGCCAGCACCTGATTACCTTTACAAACAAGGACGGTTTGCTGGTCAGCGCGCTGCCATTCGAAACCGACGAGAAGTATTATTTGGTTCGGATGACCACCCAACAAGCCGAAGACATTATCAGCGATGACGATGATTATGATGATGATGGCACTCTAAAAGATGAGTCCCGCTCAATTTACGAAGACAAGTACGCCGAGCTGGATTACATTGCTGAAAACCTGGAGGACAGCTCGAATGATGATGATGATGACGACGATGACGACGACATGGATGACGATGATGATATCTAATATCCAAAAGACATAAGCCAAATGGAGGATTGCCGGTTCGGTGATCCTTTTTTTGCGCCTTTTAGTTCGCATTTACTCCTCATTTTCTTTTGGCATCATTTTTTCGCCTTTTTAGGTGATTGAATTTTAAAACATTCAGATCCTATGAAGCGACTAAAAGTATGGAAAGCTAAAATCAAAGCCAATATGCGATACCTCATCGGGGGACTTGCTTTGCTGTTTGGCGCGATATTTATGTTCGTTCCATTTATTCCCCTCGGATATGTTTGCCTGGGTATTGGCGCTTTTTTACTATCTCCGGCCATCCCTGCCCTGAAAAGGCTCATCAACTTCGTAGAAAAAAAAGATCCGTCAGAGAAGATCAGGAAAATGGAAGAAAAAACGGACGAATTTATCAGGAACAAAATTGAAGGAGAATAGCAGCTTTTGCCTGCACTCCTTAAGTCTCATCTTTCAAATCTTTCTGAGCATCAAGGGCGACAGCAGCCTCCGAATCAGCTGCGATTAAGTTGAGTTTAATTGCATGGTGAGCGGCCTCAACCGTATCACGAGCCAAAATCATCGGCACACCGAGAAGTTCCAGCCGTTCCTTGATTTCACCCAGTCGTCTGTATTTTCCTTTCTCTCTAACCACCCGAATATAAATTGCCAGAATCCGATTGGGGTATTCTTCCGCAATTTGGGAGTAAATCTCCGGATCGTGCTGCCCATTGTCGCCAATCAGAATAAACGGCATTTTTGGATACGTATCAAAAAGTGTCTTGATTTTCCGGTACTTATGCTGATGATCACCACCGCCCGACTTCCAGAACTTCAGAACATTCACTTTCATCTCACGCAACAAAAACACCCCTTTGGGAAAACGGTTATGAATGCAGAAATCTTCAAGCAAATCGTACAAATTCCACTCGCTGCTGGAAACATAGAAAAAAGGATTGGATTGCTTGCCGTCTCGCCCAACATGCAGTGCCCGGTAGAAAGCGGCAACGCCCGGAAAAGGTTTTCGCGTTCGCGAATTACGCCAGAGCATCAACCATAATTTGCGCAAGGTTTGTGTGGCATGACTAACCAGGATGGTATCATCCACATCCGAGATCACTCCAAATTCACTGTTCGATCCCGGAATCAGAATCTCTCCCCGGGTGCTGACCTCACGGTCTTCTCCGGTAATATCGGAGTGAAGGGTGGCAACATATGGAATCCATTCCGAAGTGGTGCCGGAAGCAGCAGAAACGGAATCGAACCTAACTTTAAACAAGCCGGTGTCGCCGGTAGTTACTTCCTGCCGCGCCCCGTTAACACGAATATCAACGCTTGCACCCGGAATTTCATCACTCGAATAACGCTTAATCATAGCTAACAGATTCTCCCAACGCGTATGTCTCTCCTCCGGTTTGGCGATCCCCTTGTCCTCTGTTACATAACCGCTAACCAGCAGCTGCTTACCGTTGCCATATCCGTGGTAAGGAACAATGATCGGAACTCCCAGCCATCCCAGGCGGTGTTTGACAAACAACTTGATCCGCTTATATGCGCTTCTGGTAATCTTCTTAAAATATCGAAATGTTTTGGGCGTCTTCACCATAAGTCTGATCCTTTTGGCATGAGTTTTATAATTTTATAGGAAAAAAGAAGCATAACATATGCCAAACAGTCAATTAAATAAGCCGCAAAAGATCCTCTTTGTCATCAATCCAATTTCGGGCGACCTTGATAAGAATTACCTCAGGGAAAATATAAAAAGATTTGCCAAAGAGCGACATTTTATCTTTGAAACGCACTATACCAAAGGTCAAGACGACGAGCAGCTAATCACCGAATCGATCAACAAATTCGCCCCCGACAAAGTGGTCTCCATTGGTGGTGACGGGACTTGTAACCTGGTCAGCAAAATACTGATAAACAAACAGATTGTCATGGGAATTATCCCAATGGGCTCGGCCAACGGGCTGGCCAAAGAACTGGAAATACCGCAAACGCTGCCCGAAGCGCTGGAGATTATTGTTGCCGACAAAACAAAAGTCATCGACACGGTAATGATCAATGATGTGCATCTGTCAATTCACCTGGCCGACATCGGGATCAATGCTCAAATTATAAAACGCTTTGAACGCGACCAAATTCGCGGATTTTCAGGTTACGCCAAACATTTCATCCAGGAGCTTTTGGCTGCCAAACCCCTCAAATTTAAAGTGACACTCGACGGACGAAAAATCGTTGAAAAAGCCCATATGGTGGTCATTGCCAATGCCACAAAATACGGAACCGGTGCCATCATCAACCCGCGTGGAAACATCAGCGATGGCCAGTTCGAAATCATTTTTATCCGTCCCTACTCTTACTGGCATCTGCTTCAGATGATCATCCCCTTTTTTACACGAAAAATTCACGAACTGGACTACATCAAAAGTTTCAGTGGTAAAAAAGCAACCATTCATAATTATGGACAAAAAGAGCTGCAAATTGATGGGGAACTTATTGGACGATTCAAGGAAATAAACGTGGAAATAAATCCTCAGGCTTTGGAAATTTTAATACCTGAGCGCCCCGTCAAATCATTTTTTTCGATCTCTATGGACGGAAACTAACCTCCGTAACGGGATCGCCAAAGGGAAATCTTCACCCCAAAGTACATGCCTTCCGGCTGTTCTGACAGGCCTTGCAATCCCTTAAAAACTTAGCCTTGCATGTGGTTGAACTCCTATTAAAATACTAACTTTGCGTTCAACTAAAAATTACCGCATGATCAAGTCGATGACCGGCTACGGAAAAGCCGAATTTGAAACCGGAAACAAAAAGATCACCATTGAGCTGAAAACGCTTAACAGCAAACAGTTGGACATCAATTCACGGATCCCGGCGCTGTATCGCGAAAAAGACCTGGTGATCCGAAAGGAATTGAATGAAAAATTAGTTCGTGGGAAAATGGATTTTTCGCTTTACCTTGAAAACCTGGGCACAGAAAGTAACTCAGCCATCAACGAAAGTATCGTTAAAGCATATTACCGCCAGTTGAGCAGCATTCAGGAAAACCTCGGGTTGCCGGTCTCGGAACAAATCATGGAATCGATTATGCGATTACCTGACACCGTGAAGACCATTTACGAAGAACTGGACGAGAAAGAGTGGGAAACCATTCATGCCCAGGTAATCAAAGTGATCGACCTGGTGGATCAATTTCGAACACAGGAAGGCATTGCGCTCGAAAAGGACATCCGGTCAAACATTCAGGAAATCATGCAACTGCTGGAGCAGGTTGAACCCTATGAGAAACAGCGGCTGGAGAATGTCAAGACCCGGATCACGGACGGGTTGAACGAATTGAAAATGAACGGCGGATACGACCAGAACCGCTTTGAACAGGAATTGATCTACTACATGGAAAAACTCGATATTAACGAGGAGAAGGTCCGGTTGATCAACCATTGCCAATATTTTCTGGAAACAATGGAAAGCAGCCAGGCAGCCGGTAAAAAACTGGGGTTTATCGCTCAGGAAATCGGACGCGAAATCAATACCCTGGGAAGTAAGGCGAACGAAAGCAACATCCAGCGAATTGTGGTACAAATGAAAGATTCACTGGAACGGATCAAGGAACAAATGCTGAACATTCTTTGATGCCCATACGATTAATGAGTTGATTGTCCAGACAATTTTAACCAAACATGAAGAAAGGTAAATTAATTATATTCTCAGCACCATCGGGCGCAGGCAAGACCACCGTGGTGAAACACTTGCTCAAGCAGGGTTTTGGGCTCGAGTTTTCCATTTCGGCCACCAGCCGCGCACCACGCCACACCGAAACCCATGGCAAAGATTACTATTTCCTGAGTCCGGAGGATTTTCAAAAGAAAGTGGCCAACGACGAATTTCTGGAGTGGGAAGAGGTGTACCCGGGAACCTGCTACGGATCGTTGAAAGAAGAAGTGGAACGCATTCGAAATAAAGGCAAACATGTGATTTTCGATGTCGATGTGGTTGGCGGCGTCAACATCAAAAAGTACTATGGCGATGAAGCCCTGGCTATTTTCATCCAGCCGCCGTCCATCGAAGAACTGCGCAACCGCTTGGTAGGCCGATCAACCGACTCGCCCGAAGTCATCGAAAAACGGGTTGAAAAGGCAGCTTATGAATTAACCTTCGCCCCAAATTTTGATGTAATCCTGCTCAGTGAAGAATTGCCGGTTACGCTCGCCAATGCAGAAAAGCTGGTGACCGATTTTATAAACCAATAGCCCAGCCTATGAAAGTCGGACTGTATTTCGGAACCTACAATCCCATACACATTGGTCATTTAGCCATTGCCAACTACCTGGTTGAGTTCTCCGAAATTGACCAGCTGTGGTTTGTGGTC
>ENA-ORCT01000779-ORCT01000779.1-marine-metagenome-genome-assembly--contig:-NODE-779-length-13907-cov-3.691685_pt1 | contig 13907 bp, 9 predicted proteins | sample MGYA00248632_ERZ508511 | MGnify/ENA primary metagenome ERZ508511 (study PRJEB26182, sample SAMN06268839) | marine metagenome | isolation source: Tt an P1-techrep anaerobic enrichment on pine from sediment...
TTTTTGAATGCATTGATTAAACCGTTCGCCGACGAATCGTGACTGCCCACCGGCGTGTCGTCGGCCACCTCCGGCAGAATTTTACCCGCCAGTTGTTTGCCCAGTTCCACGCCCCATTGGTCGAATGAATAAATGTTCCAGATAATGCCCTGGACAAATATTTTGTGCTCGTACATGGCGATCAGGCTGCCAAGGACCCGTGGTGTCATCTTTCGGAACAAAATTGAGTTGGTGGGATGATTTCCCTCAAAGGTTTTAAACGGGGCCAGTTTATCAATTTCGCCGTCGTTCATTCCGCTCTGTTTTAATTCTGCAATAACGTCTTCACGGCTCTTGCCGTTTAAAAGGGCCTCGGTCTGAGCAAAAAAATTGGACAGGAGAATGGCGTGATGCTCGCCGATGGGATTGTGGCTGATAGCCGGCGCCAGAAAATCCGCCGGAATCAGTTTGGTGCCCTGATGAATCAACTGATAAAAGGAGTGTTGGCCATTGGTGCCGGGTTCACCCCATATGATCGGTCCGGATTGATAGGTAATGGGTTGACCGTTTCGGTCAACGGATTTGCCGTTGCTTTCCATGTTTCCCTGCTGAAAATAGGCGGGAAACCGGTGCATGGACTGATCGTAGGGGAGTATAGCTTCGGTTTCGGAGCCAAAAAAATTGGTGTACCAGATGCCAAGCAAAGCCAGTATGACCGGGATGTTTTTCTCCAGCGGAGATTCCTTGAAATGCCGATCCATTTCAAACGCTCCCTGGAGCAGTTCGGTAAAATTTTCAAACCCCACATAGCAGGCGATGGACAGTCCGATTGCCGACCACAGGGAGTAGCGCCCGCCGACCCAGTCCCAGAAACCAAACATGTTTTCCGGATCGATGCCGAATTCCTGAACGTTTTGGGAGTTGGTTGAAATGGCCACAAAATGACGGGCGATATGGCTTGGATCGCCGGCATGGGTGACAAACCACTTTCGGGCTGAAAAGGCATTGGTCATGGTTTCCTGGGTGGTGAATGTTTTGGAGGCAATCATGAACAGGGTTGTTTCCGGATTCAGCTGTTTCACGGTTTCGGAGATGTGGGTGCCGTCCACGTTGGAAACAAAGTGAACCGAGATGCCGCCCCCTGCATATGGCCGCAGGGCCTCGGTCACCATGACCGGCCCCAGATCGGATCCCCCAATGCCGATGTTGACGATATCGGTGATCGGTTTTCCGGTATACCCTTTCCATTCGCCGGAAATCACTTTTTCGGAGAAGGCGCGTATTTGATTCAATACCGCGTTCACCTCGGGCATGATATTCTTTCCGTCCACCAGAATCGGGGTGCTGGCCCGGTTTCTGAGTGCCACATGAAGTACGGCCCGGTTTTCGGTTTCGTTGATTAGTTCCCCGCTGAACATGGCGTCGATGGCGCGTTTGACATCCACCTCTTTGGCAAGATCAAGGAGCAGATCAATGGTCTCCCCTGTGATCCGGTTTTTGGAAAAATCAACGAGAATATCATTGAATCCAATGGAGAAGCGGTCGAACCGATCCGAATCGTTGGCAAAAAGATCACGCATGTGGATGTTTTTGATGGCCTCAAAATGATCGGTCAGGCGTTTCCAGCTTCGGGTGCGGGTCGGATTGATCGTATTCAGCATGGGATGAAACTCCTTCGCTGGTCAATTCGTCGGTAAGTCTTGGCTGCAGGAAAATACATTTTTAATTTTTTGTAATTTATTTGAGAGTTGGAACCTGTGATTTGGGATTTCCGGTCTATCCGGGTCAGGTACGACCAACGAGATACGATAAGTTCTGTTTATAGCACAAAACCGGCAGGCTCGTCCAAACCGCGTGTCTGAAAGGGTACGGGTCACGGTTCATCGAGATTGATGATTTCCATACGGTTGTTCCGTTCCGGATGCCTTGCAGATGGTCCTTCGGTCAATACGACGAGTTTACCCTCAACGCCTTTGTCCTGCAAAAACGTTTGAGCCCATTGCTTCCAGTTTTCCGGGTGGTCCGGTTCGTGCACGGGATAGACGCCATAGGAGAACAGCAGGCCTTGACAGGTCTTTTCCAGCCGACTGACCGCTGTTATCCATACCGGAAAGCGGAAACGACTGATGCTTCTAGCCGTCGCTCCGCTTCGAGTGGGCACGATCACCGTCGGCGGAATGACACGGCGGACGGCTGTCTCGACGCTCAGCGCAATCAAATCCTGGGGCTTGACACAGATTGGTGAACACTCGTTTTGAAGGGTCTCCTGGATGGGCAACCGGAGGCGGTAGGGTTCGATAGCGGCGGCAATTTTTGCCAGCATGGCCACCGCATCAATCGGGTAGCGGCCCATGGCCGACTCGCCGGAAAGCATGACGGCATCCGTCCCATCAAGTATTGCATTGGCCACATCCGTCGCTTCGGCCCGTGTCGGCCGCTGATTTTTTGTCATGGACTCCAGCATCTGTGTCGCGGTAATCACCGGTTTGCACTTTATGTTGGCCTGCTTGATGATCTGTTTCTGCGCGGCGGCAATCTGCTCGATGGGGATCTCGACTCCCAGGTCACCCCTGGCGACCATAATTCCGTCGGCCGCGTCGAGAATTTTCTCCATGTGATTGCGGGCTCCGGATCGTTCAATTTTGGCAATTATGAACGGATCATGTCCCAAATCCCGGGCTGCTTTTCGTACCGCATGGATGTCAGCTTCGGTTTCAACGAATGACTGGCTGACCGCATCGACCCCATGCTCAAGGGCGAATTTCAGACATTCGTGATCCCGGGTTGTGAACGCGCTGATGCCAAGATCGATGCCAGGCAGGTTCAGGCCCTTTCGAGACCGGAGTTCACCGCCGACAAGCACCCGGCAATGAACGTCTTCCTTTCCCACTTCCTTTACTTTTAACTGGATATAGCCGTCGTTTAAAAAGAGCCTGTCTCCGGGTTTCAGTGCCTGGGGGAGGCGAGAAAAGCTGACGGAGACGCGTTCCCGGTTTCCGTTAATATCAGCGGTCGTCAAGGTGAATGGGTCACCGGGTTTCAATTCAATCGGTTCCGAATCCAAATTGCCGATCCGCATCTTGGGGCCGGGAAGATCGGCCATGATGGTAATTCTTCTTCCGGTTTTTCCGGATGCCTCTCTGATTTTCCGGATGATCTCCGCATGGCTTGAAAAATCACCGTGAGAAAAATTCAATCGAACAATGTTCATACCGGCAAGGATCATCTGCTCCAGAACCTCAGGGGAACTCGATGCCGGACCAACGGTGCAGACGATTTTTGTCTTATTGGCAGGAAAGGTCATGAAATTCTCCTGAAACAGCCGCAATGCCGTTCGAATTATGGCACATCTAAGGAACGCGAATTTAATTAATTACAATTTCTTGCTTGTCTGTTGGCCCATCTTCGGCGTTGCGTCAGCGGCCTCATACGTACAGTATGAAACAGCTGACGCGCCTTGAAGATGAACCAACATTCGGCGCAATATTCTTGCAATTAAATAAATCCTCGTTCCTAAGTTAAATCCGGGTATCTTGCCTCCGCATGCCTTCCATTTCAATTTTTACCGGTATTACCTTGAGGGCCGGCATTCGCGCCTTGGGGTCAATGGGTACGGCACTCATCAACGCGTTGAAATTGGGCTGGCTGTAGTGGATCGGTGCAAACAGGTAACCTCGCTGCATGGCGTCGCTGACAAGCAGCTTGATTCGGACCGTTCCATAGGGACTTGTCAATCGAACCCAGTAACCTGATTCAAGGCCAGCTGAGCTTGCGTCCTCCGGGTTGATTTCGAGCAAGGCTTCCGGCTTCAATCGATTCAGTCGGGTTGCCCGGCGAGACATCTCACCCGTGTTGAAATGTTCCAGAATCCGGCCGGTAATCAGCACAAAAGGATATTCATCGGTTGGCTCCATCATGGTTTGCGGTGGCTGTACAGGAATAAATCGGGCTCTGCGATCCCGAAAACCAAAACCGTCCTCGTAAAGACGCGGGGTGCCGGGGTGCATTTTATCGTAACAGGGCCAGAAGATGCCGTGAGAGTCGCGAAGCCTCTCGTGGGTTATCCCGTCGAAAACAGGCGCTACTTTGCGAATTTCCTCCCAGATTTCGTTGCTGGATCCGTAATTCCATGCCACTCCCATGGCCCTGGCCAGATCCTGGATAATTTGCCAGTCAGCCTTGGATTCCCCCGGCGGTTGAAGACCTCCTGTGGTGTACTGAATACGGCGGGCCGCGTTGGTAAAGGTGCCGTCTTTTTCCCCTATGGCAGCAGCCGGAAAAACCACATGCGCATATTTCAAGGTTTCGGTCGGCAGAATATCCTGAACGATCAACAGGTCCAACCGGTTCAGCATCCATTTGACAAAATTGGACTGAGGCTCGGATACGGCCGGGTTTTCCCCGATTACATACAACGCACGAATTTTCCCGGAAGCGATGTCATGAATCATTTCAGGGGCGGACAACCCGCGGCCGGAGGGTACGGATGCTTTCCACAGGGAACCCACATGGATGCGGGCCGCCTCGTCCTCAACCGGCATGTGGCCCGGAAGCAGGTTAGGAAGGGCGCCCATATCTCCGGCACCCTGGACGTTGTTCTGACCCCTCAGTGGAGACAGGCCGCAGCCGGGTTTGCCAACGTTGCCGGTCAACAGTGCCAGATTGGTCAGGGCCGTGACATTGTCGGTGCCGTGGGCATGCTGAGTCAGGCCCATACCCCAGATAAAGATGGTACGCCTGCTGTGAAGCAGTTCCGCCGTTTTTTCCAGATCGCTCCGGCTCACACCGGCGCGCTTGCAGGCGGCATCGATGTCAAATCCGTCCAGAGACTGAGAATACGCTTCAAAACCGATGGTATTCTGACGGCAATAGGTTTTATCATGCCAGCCCCTGTCGAGAATAATTTTCCCCAGTGCCTTGATCCACAGGATATCCATGCCCGGTTTGACTTTGATGTGCACGGCGGCGTTTTTTACCAGATCGGTTTCCCGCGGATCCGCAAGGACCAGGTTCAAACCACCGGCTTTGGCCCGCTTTTTGATGCGCATCCAGATCACCGGATGGGTAAACGTGGTGTTTGCCCCGACCAGCACAACCGTGTCGGTGATTTCATAGTCTTCCAAAAACGTGCTGACTGCCCCGAAGCCAAGCTGCCGCCGGAGAGCGGTTTCCGATGGACCGTGGCAAAGACGGGCGCAATTGTCCACATGATTGTTGCCGATAACAGCACGCTGGAATTTCTGGCTGAGATAAGCTTCTTCATTGAGGACTTTCCCGCTGCACAGCATGCCGACGCTTTCCGCGCCGCGTGCATGGATGATCTCGGCGAGCGTGGAGGCCGTCCAGTTGATGGCTTCTTTCCAGTCTGTCTTTTTCAGATCCCCGTTTTTTCGCAGCATGGGATGTTGCAGACGTTCGGGATGTCCCGGCAGTTCGAATACGGCAAAGCCCTTGACACAGGCGTATTTGCCGTTCAACTCCGGATTGCGTCCCAATGAACTGCACTTTTGCGGAGTACCGTTTTCATCAAGGAGCAGTTCAAGGTTGCAACCCACACCGCAGTAAGGGCAAATGATGGGAATTTTTTTATCCGCAATCATAATTACCTTCCGCTGTATTTAGTTTACTATTTTATTCGGTCCGGGAGTCACGGAACCAGGATGTCATTTCCGTTAATGCACCACCTTGACACATCTCCGCTTAACGGACCCTCCTCTGTGAGCTTATAATTGTAACGGATGGCCCCCTTTTCAGCTTCGATGGGAATTCGTTCGCCATCCTCGATCCAGCCGCCGAAGATAATGTCTCCCCGGTTCCCCTGTCGATCCAGTTCATAAATCACGACATAGACTACGTTGCGGTTGGTTGTGATGTAACAGAAATTTTCTTCCTGGGTGTATCCGGTTGAAAACAGCAGAACTATTGCGAGCAGGGTGGTCAGGATATATCGAAAAAAAGAGTTTTTCCGGTTCATGATCGCCTCCGGCGGTTTTACATCATATATCTTCAGGTGCGGGAACGTTCCGGCAACCTGAACGCTCTGCTTCGTGAGGAATGCCCTGAATTCATGATTGAATCTGGCTTGTAAAAAAATCAAGAAATCGAACGGTATGGATTCATTAAGATAATCTGAGTAAGTCTCTATCCGGAAAACCAATGACAGGAATGTTTTCAATTGCATTGCAGACAGAAAACGCTGCCATACGTAATGCAATATCCGAAGAATGTTGAGAAAGTCGAACAGAAGAATTGCGTGGCAGATTCAGGCAGGTCGTTAGATGATTTTCTCACAGGGTAACAACAGGATACTTAAAAATCAAGTTTCAGACAATTTGCCCTCGCTCTCACATATTTTCGATTCAATTCTCTGGGTTTCAATAACTGTCATAAAACGTTCGGGAATAAAATGGGTGATTTTTCGTATTTTCTCGATTATTATGTAATTTTAATATTATATCGTCTGTTTTGCATGGCGAAGTATAAGGCTTGGTTTGGCGGTTTCATGCAAAGGGCGAATTATATCATGGAGAATCAACCCATGGACTCGGTCAATGACCAAACAGCGCATCAAGCCGGAGCGGCGAAAACCCGTTCTTGCCGAATTTCGAATGCGGATTCCAGTGGGCGGACAATTACCATCCCTTGCCGGCTTTCCCAGATTGAGCCGGTAAGGGATTTTGCCAGACAATTCGGAAATGAAAATGGCTGGTCCGACAGTGTTACCTTCGATGTCACCCTTACTCTTGAAGAGATTGTGTCCAATATCATTATCCATGGCGGCGAGGCATGCAGAAATCATCCGATCGTGATCTGGATCCGGTTAATCGGCAACGAAGCGGTTCTGGTTGTTGAAGATTGTTGCAACCCCTTCAACCCGACAACCGTTCCGCCGCCTGATCTTGAGTGCCCGCTGGAGGATCGACAGATCGGGGGCCTGGGTATTCATCTGGTCAGACAGGTCATGGACGATATGGAGTATCGGTTTGAGTCCGGCAAAAATATTTTGCAGATGCGCAAACAGGTCAATGCCAATGATTCTTGAAGACCGATCATAGTCAGCCGCCCACGAGGGTGCCTGGAACCCTTTGTACGCTATGATTATGAATTTTCATCAGTGACGACGGAGGAGATAATGGCCCTGACAGTTACCTCGCGAGTGAAGTCTACCGGCGTTTACGTCGTTTCACCTGTCGGTTCGCTGGACACAAACACCTACGATCAGCTGGAAAAGCGATTGGAGCCCATCCTGCAGGAGTCTCCCCGACTGATTGTTTTTGATATGGCCGGCCTCGAGTATATCAGCAGCATGGGGGTGAGGGTGTTTGTCAAACTTAAAAAACAGCTCAAAAAAACCGGCGGCACGGTTACCATGCTTCGGCTCCAGCCTCAAATACAGAAAGTGTTTGAAATTATCAATGCCCTGCCCTCTGTTACCATTTTTTCCAGCATTGAAGAGATGGATAACTATCTTGATTTGATGCAGAGAGAAACGTCGGAGAAAAACGGGTAGGGAGATTCGTCCCCTTCCAGCCAATGTTCCTGGCCGTTTTTGCAAGAAAGCGTAATCAGGATTATGACCGATAATTTCGATTCCAAAAAAAGCTACCGTTTTATTAAATCCAGCGAAGGGATGATCGCGTTCTCCGGATTTAAGCTCTCCATGCCACCCAATGGCACGGAAAAAGAAGGTGTACTGAAAATATCGTCTTCGGAAAGAGCTTACAAGGGCGACTATTTTACTCTGACCTTTCTGCTGGATATCGAAGGTGACACCGCAATGAGAGCGGAGTTGATCCGGCGATTTGACGAGTTGACGGAATCGTCACTGGCACCTTATCTGGGGCGGGAGCTGGAAAAGCTGGTCAAGATTCCCCTGGATGAAGTGGCAGAGCTGAAAGGGTGGTGCGTTGAAGAGGTCAGCATATTTTTACGCACATTGAAAGGAGAGGAAAAAATTCTTGTTGAGCAAATCCTGCTGCCGGCATTCGAGACACTGTTGGACTGCCGTTTTTATCCGGTGGAGTGGTGGCCTCGGATCCGCCAGGGGCTTGAGCCGGAGTGGCCCAATAACACGCCATTTCGATCGTTCAGGAATCTGTTCCGCGAGTGGTTGGGTTTGAAGGGAGAATAGCATCGCCATCAACAACTTGCCCTGTTCGTTTTATGACCACCATTGTAATGTCATCTTCCTGCTTGGCCGTACCCCTGAACTCGTCGATATGGGTGAACACAGCGTTCAGGATGGCCTTTGCGGATTCATTCCTGTGTCTTTCAAGGATGCCCGCAAAACGGGATTTGCCAAACATTTCTCCTCGATCATTGTGAGCCTCCCAGATTCCGTCGGTACCAATGAAAATCGTCTGGCCGGGTCGGTCAAATCGCCTTTTTGAACAGTGGTATTCAATGCTCTCGTCGATTCCAAGGGCCGCGCCTTCACCGGAAAGCTCTTCGAATTCGCCCGTTTCAGCGTCGAGCAGCAGGGCCGGGTCATGACCGGCGCGAACCCATTGGATGCGGCCGGCCCCACAGTCGAGTTCCAGACAGAACAGGGTGACAAAATTTCCGGAATCTGCCGTATCGGCGGAGAGCAGACGGTTGAGAAGCCTTATTCGATGGGCCAGATCCTCTTCAATAACCGACAAAGCCCGTAAATGAGCCCTGGCCGTAGCCATCAGAAGCGCCGAACCTACGCCATGACCGGACACATCGCCTACCATGATGACAACACGATCAGGCTGTTCATCGCTGATTCTGAAGATGTCAAAATAGTCTCCACCGGTCTCATCGCAGTATCGACTGGAACCGGCGATATCAATCCCCCGGATTTCAGGCGGAACTTCAGGCAGCAGATTGCGCTGGACCTCGCGGGCCAGTTCAAGTGACCGGGTCATTTCAAACTGCGATTCGAGCCGGGGAACCATTTCATTGAATGCGTGGCTCAGGACGGAGCGTTCATCGCCGGTATGTTTAGCAATGCGAACGGAAAAATCGCCGCGTCCAAGTCGTTTCCAGGCATCGATCAGCGTCATGAGGGGGCGAAGGGCTGCCCGTGCGCCAAAAAACGCAACGATCACGGCAAGGAAAAGGACGCATAGAGCTCCGATGATGACCAGCAGGTAAAACTCACGGGTCACTATCAGGACCTGATCGCTGACCCTGTCCGGTATGGCGCTGATGACCGATTTGGGAACAATGACCAGAAAACACAGAGGGCTTTCCGCCGGCCCCTCTTTATGGGCAAAAGCCCAAATGGAGTCGACTCCATTATATGGTATTTCGATTACCCCGGAGCGGCCCGCGCGGATGTCCCGGACCAGGGTCTCAAAGGCACGGGTATCGGCGGAGGTCAGCCATACTTCAGTGTAAGTGTCGCCATTTTCCCTTTGTGCGAGCACTTTCAATCCGAATGAGTCTGTAGTCGGCTGCCGTTCCGGAGTGACCAGAAAAACCGCTGTGTCGGATGACCACTGGGAATGCAGCTGGTTGATTTTCATGACCTCTGTCAGCGTAAGGTCCATGGCCGCCACCCCGGCCAGCGAACCATCCGTTCGGTTTACCGGTATAGATACCGTAAAGATCACTTGGTCGGTCGATGCATCCCGGGCAGACTGCCAGACCAGTTGGCCGGATTCGGCGGCCCTGATGTACCAAGGCCGGTGACGGGGATCGAAATTTGCCGGATAATTGCCGTGTCCGGGAAACGAGATGTGTATCCCGTTTTCAAAGCCGACGTAAACCCGAAAAATAATCGGTGCCAATTCGAAAAACAGGGATTCAAGCGTTGGCTGGAGTTGTGAGAGCTTTTTCAACGCCTGGGCAACCGTTTCCCGATCGACGCCGTCAGCCAGGAAAAATACAGGGGAGGAAAAGCTGACCGGTATGGGAATTTTTTTCCCCGACTCGCCAATCTGTGCGTAGGTTTCCGGGGTGGTGAGATCGGCAGGGGCTGCCGACGGATCCAGGAAATCTTCGGCCAGGTATATTTTTAATTCCTTTTCAGAAGGCTTTTCCACTATCTGCTGCGTTTCACCGGCAAATGTGCGCAGCGCATATTCAATGGTCAACGCTTCCTGGTGTATCAGTTCAATTGAGCCCTGGGCATTGCGGAGAAGTTCACGGCTGACGATGTCGGTCAACATGACCCGGGCACCTTCTGAAAGCATCGTTCCCATCCGGGAGATAGCTCGTCGGCTCATGCCGGTAACAACGAGTATCGGAATCAGGCTGAAAGCGAAGAGTACCAGGAAGAATTTCCAGCGAATGCTCACTATTTTATTCCCTCAGGGATGCGGATGAAACAAGTTGGTGTTCCCTGCAAGCCAGCATAAATACGGTTGCCGGTTGCATCAGCGCCTGTAAAAAAACACCGTGTCCATTTTCCCTTGTATAGGAAATAAGACGTGAAATTTCAAGGAACTCCCGCGGGTACACTCGAGCTGACAGTACGACAGCCGTGATGTCTGAATCGGGCATAATTGATTCGATCTGCTACTGGATCAGGGGAAGGGTCAGCAGGTGACTTTCGCCGGTTTCACCTGTGACGGAACCCGGTTCAGAAGTTACCAGAAGGGCCTGGTGGTCCACCACCGCAAGTCCCTGAATCAATTCTGGCATCTTATGGCCGAGCGTGTCTAGGGCAAAGTCTCCGTCACGAAATCGTATGATCGCCAACCAGCTTTTTTTTACTCCGGGTGCTATTTTCAGTGCACTGAGAAAGCTGGGTTCAGACGCGGTGGCTATAATTTCCAGTTGACCATCTCCGTCACAATCCGCTGCTACCGGGGAAATCTCAAGGAACACGGAGGTGGTTTTTAGATTTTTTGCCGTTGGGTCGATAGCGTATGTCAGTGAAGACAGGCTGCCGCCCATTTTTTTGGGTGTGGCGTACAGCAGTTTTCTGGCGCTGTATACGTGCAGAATGCCGTTTCGGGTAAAAATCGTTTCGAGTTGCCCGTCGCCGGTCAGATCAGAAATCATGCTGCCCAGAACGGTGAATCGTCTTGGAAGGGGGATCGGCGGATCCGATCGTATAAATTCCCCGTCACCCCGTTTGATTTCTTTCACCCGTCGACCGAAAAACATCTCGGCGTCGAACTCCTGACTCAGGAGTGTTTCATAACGTCCGTCACCGTTCATATCAAAGGTGCCCAGAATGCCCCAGATGCTTTTTTCAATGAGTACCAGGCTGTTATTTTTGAATTCGTATATACTGCCCGATACCGCGTCATCCTTCCAGTTAACGGCAGTCAGAAAGATGGCATCGTCCCCGTCTGGCTGCCACCATTTCAGGGCCAGTACCTTTCCTCCCAGCGGGCCGGGTGCCTCGACGACTGGGTTTAACCCCCCGGCGATTTCATATATGCTTATTTGCCTGCCGTCCGTGGCGGCCAGCAGCAGTTCCTCGCGGTAGGACGCAAAATCGGCCATTATGGCGGCACCTGTGATTTTTCCTTTCGGCTGATCGGTTGTGAATTGTTGCTTACGGCCGGTTTCCGTTCTATCCCTTAAACTCATTTGGGATGAGTCGTGCAAGGAAGAAGGCGCCGGAGAAGAATCGGGTTTGACAGAGCGCAGGACCATTGAATCCGAGATGCTGTATGACCTTATTATATTGAATTCAGGGTCTCGCACCTCCAGTGATTTTTTCTTCAGGATAAAGAAAATGCCACTTGCCGGCTCCGGTTGTGATGAGGATTCTATGGGCCGGGAAGTCTGGGCATCAGTATACGATCGCCATTTCAAGGAGGGCAGTGCCGTTTGCAGGCTTGCACAGAGTTGCTGCCCGTTTCCGGTATAGTCCCAAAAGGTCGCCGGCAGGTTCCCATATCGGTGAATTGGATCTGCCCGCTTAATATCGGCCTTGCCGGTTAAAGGGCGGCTAAACGAAAATCCCTGGTCCATCCGCGTGACCTTGATTACGCCCTTGACTTCCTCCAACGTTCCGATGACTTGTTGGGTTACCGGGTGAATGATTTTCTCCCCCGGTTTGATGACACTGAAAATATCACCAATCGAAATGCCGGCCTGCTGATCGAGATCGATTATCCATTCTCCGTCCCGCTCCATTACCACATAACCGGATGTCGGTTTGAAATCCCGGGCGATGCTGTCAATAATGGACTGGTCCGCTGTTCCAGTAACCGGACGACACAATTCGAGTGCCAGACAGGTCAGAAATCCGATCCGTGCAAGTAGCGAAAATGTGTGCATGTTGATAAGCCTCCAGTTTGAGAGCCATGTGAAAAACAACCCGCATATGGCAGGATTATTATTTCACATGGCCTGGTATGTTAAAAAATACCGTTTTCAGAACTTGTAACGTAGCCGCATAGAGGAACCGAAAATGTTTTCATCCGAGCTGCCGTCGCGAAGATCACCCTCTTCAAAGGCGTCCAGAGCATCATCGGCGAACAGGTACCCGGCGTTCACGGAAAGTTCGAGATTCTTGTAAAGCATATAGGTGAAGTAGCCGTCGATTTCAAAACCGATGGTATCATCGGCCTGAGACCTTCCGTTAAAATCAGTATACTCGATATCCTCGGCGGTCAGCATGTAGAGCAGGGCGCAGCCGGCCTTGAATTTGTCGGTAAACTGGTAATCCAGCGCCAGTTTGTTCATGACAAATCCTTTGTCCAGAACATAAGGCCGCTCGGTGAAATAAGTGACATCATCGGAATAGAGACCTTCGAAAAGTGCAATGCTGTCGTCCCTGTCCAGGTCAATGGCGATGAACGCATCGAAATCGCTGTCGTCCGGGTCATCGTCGCCGGAAGCATACCAGAACGAGTAGGTGAGTTTCGCCTGTCTTAAATTCATTCCGAAATCCAGGTGAGCCAAATATGCGCTGAGATCAAAATCATCTACACGGGTGGATCCGGAGAATTCGCTGTCGTCAAAGAAAATATTCTCGAGGTCGCCACTTTGATACATCAGGTCCCATTTGAGAAAAAAGTCTCCGAATTTATAACCGCCATCAAGACCGATGGTCCAGAAATCGCTTTCGATGGTATCTCCTATCACTTTGATCTGGTAGTCGCGGGGGGTAACCCGGCCAACTCCCGGGGGGACCCCTGGAAAGTCATTGCTCAGATCCTGGGGATCGGTTGCATCACCGGTTCCGTAAAGCACGAAAAATCCCGTGTCCAAATCATCCATCAGTTCCGGGTTCAGCCGGCCGTGAAAAAAGTCAAGATCCCTGATATCGTCGGTGTCCCTGTCGCGAGCCAGATCCTCGTAACCCCGAATCCAGGCCAACTGGTAGTCAATGTCCCATACATCGCTGCTGAAGTTCACCCCTGCCGCCGTCTCCTGCCACAGATACGAGTTGACCTTGACCGGCATCAGGCCCACTCGAAATCTGGCCGAACGCTCCACTGCCGGAATTTGAAAATCGGTGTAGGCCCAGCGGGTCTCGAGGTTCACGCCATCGCCGGAAAACGATCCGCCCTGACCTTTGCCGGAGCCGCTGCGCCCGAACCTGATACCACCGATCTCAATGGCGTATACTCCCTTTAGATTCTGGTCGTTGCTGGCAGCCTCGAACCAGAATCGGTATTTGAGTTCGGCATATTCATCCTTCACCGTACCGTCACTGATTTTTCCCTGCTGATCCGGATCCAGCCAGTCGTTGTGATTTGTGTAGATCAGCGCGCGGTTGTTCATGTCTCCGTGAACAGCAAAATCCACCGCCATAGCCGACCCGACGAAACCAAGTGTAATGAGTAACAAAAGTACCTGCAGCGTCCTTTTCATCCTGCCTCCTTTTTATTTTCCCTGAATGTCTGTCGAACCGCTCTACTACCCGGACCAGTTCCCTGTCTGGACAATGCCGCGCATCGCCGTCGCCGGATTGAGTGCAGGTCTGCCTTGTCGTTTGAGGGTTCAGGGTGTGTGCTGATGCAGGGAGTCGGCTTTCCGAGATTTTCGGT
>ENA-ORCT01000782-ORCT01000782.1-marine-metagenome-genome-assembly--contig:-NODE-782-length-13861-cov-3.329875_pt1 | contig 13861 bp, 12 predicted proteins | sample MGYA00248632_ERZ508511 | MGnify/ENA primary metagenome ERZ508511 (study PRJEB26182, sample SAMN06268839) | marine metagenome | isolation source: Tt an P1-techrep anaerobic enrichment on pine from sediment...
CTTGGGCAAGACAACCCGGACGTGTACCGCCCTGCTATAGACGACATTTTGCCGGCTATGGGATCGAGAAAATCGATTTCGATAGCGATCCCGATCCCGAAAGAACTAAAATCCGACTAGCAATGTGTCAGGCGCATGTTATTCGCGCCGGTGATGCGTGTCTGGTTGCGGCTTGTCCGCCATAGAATACTGCCATGCACTACGGCTCAAAAGGGATATCCTGCTCCACACGAACGGTGACGATCTTTCCACCGGCGTACTTCCAGATTTCAATGGGGGTGATGACGTCTCCGTTTTTATCGAAGTCAACTGATCCGGCAGCACCTTCATAATTGATTTTCTTGCCCGCATTCAGCAGTTCAAACGCTTTCTTGAACTCTCCGGGTTTGATGACCTCACCCGGCGGATTGGCTACTTCCCGCAGGTGATCGCGGATCGTTTCCGATGTCATGGAGAGCCCTTTGACTTTAACGGCATAAGCCGCCAGACCGATAACCGCCAGACCGTCATAACCGTTGGTGATAAACGGCAGCGGCGGCAACTCTCCATACTCCGCCTTGTAATCCGCGCTGAATATCTCATAGGGTTCACCGCCGGCGCTACCCGGAGCGGTTCCCATCTGGCCTTCCACATTCTCAGCGCCCAGTGCATCGAGGATATCCACCGATTTGGTGCCGTCGCAGAACATGAAATTGCGATATTTGAAAAACTCAATCGCCTCTTTCAGGTACACCTTCGCGTGCTCCGGATAGCTGAACGCACAGAGTCGATCCGGCTTATCCGCCAATGCTTTCCGCAATTCCGCGGTGTAAGACTCGGACGCTTTTTCATCGTGAGGGACCATTGCCACAACCTTGCCGTTCATTTTCTCAAAAGAGCGCTTAAACTGTTCGGCAAGCCCCTGACCATACGGGTTGTTTACATAGAGCACAGCCGCCGTTTTGTTGGAAGCCCCCGCCAGTTTGCCGGCAACCACCCCCTGAAGCGCATCCGACGGACAGGTCCGAAAGAGAAAATCTTTACCCTGATCAGCCGGCAATAACGTGATCAAGGGCGATGTTGACGCCGGAGAAATCATGACCACCCCACTCGGGCAGGTGACGGATTCGGCGACAGGCACCGTTACCCCGCTGGCCATCGCGCCGACAATGGCTACCACCTGATCGATTTCCACCAGTTTCTTTGCCGCGTTATTGCCGGGGATGGCAGCGGTTTCGCTGTCTTCATGAACCAATTGGATGGTGAACCCCGCAGCGGCAATTTGTTTAGCGGCCAGGTTGATGCCCTTTTGAACCGGCGGACCGAATTCCTTCAGCGGACCGGTGTGAGGGAGAAGCGTTCCAACCTTGATGTCTGCGGCCAGCGCCCATGGTGCTATGGCCAGCAATAGAACCAACAGGCTGCTTAGAAGGATTGTTTTTTTCATGTCTGCCTCCTCATTGATAGGGGTTTCGTTTTGACCCTGTTTACCTGTGCCCCGATACGCATGGTCAATCAACGGGCGGTCCGGAATCAAAACCGAAACAAACGCCTGCCGGTAATATGCGTAAACCCGGGGCCGCTTACGAAACACGAATTCAGCAGATTCGCGTTCATTCAGCACCTCGACAGATCCCGCATGCTGGGCCGGGATCTGACCAGCACAATTTTAAATGCTCCTTCACGGTAACTTTCCAAATGGCAGTTTCATTGGGGAAAAACATCTGACGATACAAATCATGCAGGCTGAATTGACGTCAGGTCGTTCAGAGGCAGGATATGGAAACCAAATTGCTGGAACGATGGGTGAAACAGGTGCCGACACAGCCGGAATCACTTCAGGACTGAAGGTGGCCGTGGTCAACCATTCGCACAAGGCAGGAAAAAAACATTTGCATTGGAGAACCAAACCGGTTCAATATCCGATTTAATTCAAAATATGAATCGCCGGAGGGGTAGTCAACGACGAATTCAGCCCCGGCGGGGGTAATAAAAACTTCACCATATGCATGAAGAACCTATAGCCGAAAATTGGTTATAGTACCCGTCATCATCGTAAATATTGAACTCCTTACCAAATCAACAACAGGAATTGTTTTCATGAACCCGGCAACAGACCTTTCCAGTCTATTGTCCCCACGGGCCATAGCCGTGGTGGGCGCCACCAACAAACCCGGACGGATTGGACGAATCATATTCGGACAACTCCTTCAAACGGACATCCCGGTCTTTCCTGTTCATCCCACTGAAAAAGCCGTGCTTGACCGCCCAGCCTTCCCTGCCATCGAATCGGTACCTGCCGCAGTCGATGTGGCGATTATCGCCGTTGCCGCTGAGCCGGCAGTCAATATAGCTGAATCGTGCGCCGCACGGGGTGTGAAGCATCTGATTATTGTTGCCGGCGGATTTGCCGAAGCCGGCCCCGATGGCAAAAAACTGGAAAACCGTCTTCAATCGATTCCGGGCCAGTATGGAACCCGAATACTCGGACCTAACACACTTGGAATTTTCCTGCCCCACAACAAGCTGGACACCATTTTTGTCGAACACGGCGATCAGACGCTTGCCGGCGGTGGCGGTGTGGCGTTGATTTCCCAGAGCGGATCGGTGGGAGTGGAAGCACTTGGACTGGCCAGCAATACCGGGTTCGGCATGCGGGCGTTTGTCGGACTGGGGAACAAATGCGACCTGGATGAACTGGATTTTCTGAAGCATTTTGCCCGGGACAGGCAGTGCACGTGTCTTGCCTTTTATATTGAGACCTTTGATCATGGCCGGAGGTTTCTCGAACAGGCTCAAAAGGTATCGAAAACAAAACCGGTGGTGGTGTTGAAGGCCGGCCGTTCGGAAACGGGCGCATCTGCCGTGGGGTCGCATACAGGACGTCTGGCCGGCTCGGATCAGGTAGTCGGCGGGGCATTTCGGCAATTTGGAATTCAGCGCGTGTTCGACGACGAGGAACTGTGTGATGCCGCCAAAACACTGGCAACGTTGCCGCCATCACACGGCAACCGGGTGGCAATCCTGACTCCGGCCGGCGGTTATGGCGTGATGGGAGCAGACCATGTTGAACTTCAGCGGGGCGGCATCCGGCTGACCATGGCGAAATTGACTCCGGAAACCTCCGAGCGAATCCGGTCGGCGACATTTCCGTTTGCCTCTGTTCGGAATCCGGTTGACCTTACGGCAAGCGCTACCGACGACATGATGGGGAAAGCTCTTGACGCGCTGGTTGACGACCCCGGGGTCCACATCATCATATGCACTGCATTCTTCTCGCCACCGGGCCTGACAGATGAAATGGTTGATGTCATATCCCAGCGAATTAACCGCTCAAAAAAACCGATCATCGTGTTTTCTCAGCACGGCCCGTTTACCGACCGCCACCTGCTTCGATTTCACAGCCGGGGAGTGGTGGGTTTCCCATCGATCGGACGTGCCGTCAGGGCGGCCCGGTTTCTGGTCGAGCGCGCTGCAATTCTCGATGCCATAGGAGGAGCCGGACATGATGAATGATATCCGCCGGTGGTTGGAAACGCTTGCCGTTACTGACTGTCCCGACGAGTATGAAACCAAGCAGCTTCTTCAGCGCTATGGAATTCGAATCCCGGAAAGCATTCGCCTCCATCCGGACGCACCGACTCCCGATCCTGACTTCAAGCCGCCGTATGTTGTAAAAGTCTGCGCTGGCAGTGTTCTGCATAAAACCGATCAGGGGGGCGTGCTGCTTAACCTGGATCGAGACGCCTTGGGAAAAGGGATTGAACACATTCGCAACCGGTTCCCCGGCAAAGCGGTATTGATCGAAGAGCAGATCGGGTTTCGGGAAACCGAATTTATTGTCGGCGCCCTGGTGGATCCGGATTTCGGCCCGGCCGTCATGGTCGGAGCCGGCGGTGTATTGACCGAACTCTACAAGGATGTCGCTTTCCGACTGGCTCCCTGCCCGGCTGAGGAGGCCCTTCGCATGCTTGGGGAGCTTACATTATCACCTGTACTGGAGGGTTTTCGAGGGATTGATCTGGACCGGAACGGTCTGGCCCGGATTATTTCCAGCACCGGCGAGATCGCCATGGCACTGGGGGACCGCTTCAGTCAGCTTGACATCAATCCCCTGGTCTGTTCCGGCGGCAAGTGGGTGGCACTGGATGCAAAGCTATTGCTTTGCAAAAGCGGTTAGCTGTTAGCTAATTAGCCGTTAGCGAAAAATCTGTAAAACATACTATTACGCGCAAAACTGATTTGGTGGGCAGTGCCCACCCTTCATCATGGACCTACATCATGGACCTGCGCTGCGGAAGACCAACAAGCGACACATTGAACAATAATACGTGTAGAAGGGTGGACACTTCCCACCAACTCACCGCTATTACAATAAAAGCTCTTTTCCGCCAGCCGCTTACTGCTTATGGTTCAAGCCTCAAGGCATTTTTGCCACAGACCCACACGGACACACAGACAGAAAACAGAAAAATGGAACTGCAAATGGGTGGCAATGACCGAAGCTGAACGCGCAAGGCTCAAAGCTGCAGCGATTCTATCCTGAGCCCTGATCACTTTTGTCTATGTTGGTCCTTGTGGGTCTGTGGCTCAACTAGCGTTTTTTTATTTAAGAACGAACAGACAGTGAGGACTGAATTGCCCCAGCAGACGCTTATTCAATCCATGCAACCGCCCGAACGGGCGACCCGTCGGCTGTCTCCAGCTTCAGGGGCAGGCATTGGAATATAATGTCGGCATTTACCAATCCACTGAGGTTGGTCAGGTTTTCAACGATAACCATATTATTGCTTAAAAAAATGCGGTGAATCGGAAGATCGTGAGCATCCGGTCTATCGATGGATATCATATCCACCCCAATGCCCTTCAAATTAAAATTGGCCAACCACTCAGCGGATTCCCGCGATAAAACCGGATACCCGTCATAGTAGGTAGTCTGTCCCCATAAATTCGCCCAACCGGAATGTATAAGAACAAAATCAACCGACTGAATCGGGGTCTCGAATTTCGCCAGGTCATCCAGGTCAATTACGGATCTGTCAAGACTGGAGAAATCAATCGCAAGCGCTTTCCCCATAAAGCTCGACAGAGGAAGCGCATCCAGGGTGGGTGCTCCGCTTAAAATGTGGGCCGGGGCGTCGATGTGAGTGCCGGTATGGGAGTACAGTGTGATTTTTTTCTCTGTAAACCCGTCATTTTCGATGGTGCAGGGAATGGAAATTTCAGGGGGTTCAGTGCCCGGATACACCGGCATTCCCGGGGATATGGTATGGCTCAAGTCGACAATCTTCATTCAGTCTCCCACATGGCAGGATTGAAAATCACAAGGTTTTTACATACATTTTGCGGGTAGGCGATTGTGCCTGCCGGGTGGAGAATTCACCCGGGCCGGCCAGCTCAAACCCCATGGAATCATACAGCGCCTCGAGGCGAGGGTTGCTGGTCAGGGAAATCAGCTGTTTCACCCCCTGCTGTTTCATTTCCTCGATAAAGGCGTTGATCAGAAATACCCCGACCCGCTGATTGCGGAATTTGGTTGAAATGGCCAGAGCACCAAGCTCCACCGCCGTCGGACTGAGAGAAATCCGCTCGGCGCACCCCACTAGAATACCATCGATTTTAACGGAATAGAAATTATCCCGGTTGGACTGGATATACGCCCGGGAACGCGGCTTGATAAATCCTTTCCGCTGATAGATTTTGATGATATCGGCAACCATCCGGACATCGTCATCGGTCCGGACCCGATCGAAACTCTCGGTGAAGTTGTTGGCGATCAGGGTGCCGGACCCCTCGATGGTAAACAGCTCGTGCCGGATGGTTTGTTTTCCGGCGGGCAGTATATGAACCCGGTCGATGCACCCCTGCTCGATCTTCTGGCAGATCGGCTCAATGATGCTTTTAAAGTTCTGGTTGGCGATCACATCGCCATAGGCCTGGAAGCTCTCGCGGGCCTTTGACGTATTCAGCGCATTGATGCGATGTTCATCATGATCGATCAGATATTTTCGCTCAAGAAAAATCAGTTTGTGCATCTGTTTCCGGTAGCTGAGCACAAACGCATAAAAATCCTGATCTGACGGCACTCTCACGATTTGGGTATGCGGCAGCCGGGACTCCAGCTCGACAAAATGTTTTCGGTTGGCGAACCGATTCGAGATATTGTGAAACAATACCGTTTTCGAGCCGATGCGGTTTAAAAACTTGATATCCCCGATAACGGCTGAAAAATAATCACGGAGAATACCCTCCCGACAGGCAATGAAAATCGTTTTTCCGTATAAAGACTTTTTGTATTCCTCGATATATAGTTTCGGCATGCTGGGCGCTTGATAAGCAAAATTCAGGGGATAATCACCAACCGGAACCCGAGTCCCGGGCCATAAAAGTCCACGGGGTAGCTGAATCGTCGGGAGCACCTCGCCTCCCAGGCGTTAAGGTTCCAGCTCCCGCCACGAATCACACGATCCGGCCCGGGTTCCATCCACTCGGGATTCTCCCGTCGGTTAAGCCGGTAGATATCCGCCTTGAATGTGTCCCGGCACCATTCCCAGACGTTGCCGCACATATCGAAGAGCCCGAAACCATTGGGAGCCAGCAGACCGACCGGATGCGTGTGTCCGCCGCTGTTTTCATCATACCAGGCAACAGCATCGATATCGTTGCCCCCGGCGTACATCTCATCCCGGCCTCCGCTTCGCGCCGCAAATTCCCACTGAGCCTCCGAGGGTAGCGCAAACGAAAGCGGTTCACTGCAGGCGGCTTTCAATTTCCGGATAAACAACTCGACATCGTCCAGACACACCTGTTCCACGGGGCGCCGGTCACCGGCAAAACGGGAGGGATTCGTTTCCATCAGACGGTTCCACTGGGCCTGGGTGACCGGATATTTCCCGATTAAAAACCCGTCAACCCGGACCTCATGAACCGGCAACTCATTTTCGATACCCTCGCCGAACGTATCCCCCATATTGAATGCCCCGCCGGATATCGAGATAAATTCCATGCCGGTAACCGGCTCGACAAAGCCTCGGTTGCCGGTTTCACCGCTGCCCGCCCGGTCATCACACGATGGGCACCTGTTTTCCCCCGGCGGAATTGGGGCTCCGCATATCCGGCATTTCAAGTTGGCACCGCATTCCGGGCATATTTTCCATGTATCCTTGACCGGTCTGCCACAGGCCGGGCATGTTTTTCCGGTCAAAGGAAATTCACAGATCGGACAAAATTTCCAATTTTTCCCGACTGTTTCACCGCAATTCGGGCAGGATCGTTCTGAAACGTGCTGATTCATCGGGGCTGAACTCCGGATATAATGATGCGGAATCCGTATCTGTATGGCTGGAACCGGATTCCATCGCATCGATTTTAAAAACAAACAAATATATTGATATTTTGCAAAATCCTCAAGCTTGAATCCTCATAACGCTGAGTATTTTCTCGTCTCGCACCTTACGGTTCGAGTGCCCCGGCAATATAGATGAGTCATCGGATTTATAAACAGGACCTCCCGGCGGCTCTACTTTGCCTTTGACATGGAAACCATAATGATCTATTCTAACTCGAATTTGGATGAAGCATACAATCATATCACGCCCTTTATTGTTAGCACATCCCGCCAGGACAGTTTTGGAACTGAAACTGAATCGGAAACCCATCAGGGTTCTCTTTTTGGCCTTCTTCCAAAAGGATCTCCTGAAATTCAGGGCGCAAAATTCAGGAAAAGGAGGCGCTTTTATGGCGGAAGGTCATATCAAGTGGTACAGCGAGAAAAAAGGATACGGTTTTATTGAAACCGATAACGGCGGAGAAATTTTTTTCCACAAAAACGGAATAGAAGACCATGGCCATTTTGGTCTTCAAAAATCCGACCATGTTCTTTTCGAACTGAAAGACACGCCGAAAGGCACTCAGGCTGTCCGCGTCAGGCCGTTTAATCGTCTGGCCTGATTACGATATCCACACCTGTAGCCTGGTCCCCTGCCATCTCACATCATTTCGACCTAAAATACGGGCTGCCACAGGCTGAATTTTATGCGGGACATACGATATTCAGCCTTGGCATACCGTAGAAACAGAGACATATTAAATCAGAAATCACGTTGAAACTGACTCCCGAGTCCCTCGATCCGTCAAGCACCGCGGGCACGCGGGAGATCTGCCCCATGTTAGTGAGACACTCTCTCTGAATTAACATCTTACAGAAAGACCTGGCAAGTCCCTCCTTTCCGGCTGAAAGCTGACGAAGACCGCTCACCAGCTTGACGTCCAGCAGACCAATCACGAAAAAGAGAGATCAAACCAGAAGGAGCTATTTTCATGAAACTTTATGTGGGAAACTTATCATACAGCATAGATGAGCCGGAATTACGGTCCACCTTTGAGCATTACGGCGAAGTGGTTGACCTGGTGATTATAACCGATCGATATACCGGCCAGTCAAAAGGGTTTGGTTTTGTTGAAATGGCCAACAGAGCGCAGGCAGAAAGTGCCATAAGTGCGCTTAATGGCAAGGAACTCTCAGGTCGCCAGATCAAAGTCAATGAAGCGCGCCCCAGAAACGACAGAAGAGGCGGTGGTATGGGCTATGGCGGTCCGAGGGGCGGCGGCCGGGGCCGGCAAAGATACTGATGAACCCCCAGGGTGGGCGATAGCCGCGGGGCAGACGGATTACCTGTTCGGTTTTAATGCGCCGGAACGCTCGCAAAAGAGACATCTTTGCCTGTTTTCAGAAACATGGCATCCGAAAAGTGTACTGAAAGAAAAGCCCGGCATAAACGACTCGCTTCCGGTTATCCCTGGCAGCTCGATTGATTGCCGTTATCGTCCAAAGGCATTTCCGGGATCGGAAACTGCTCCCCGCCAATGGCCAAACGATACTGTCCTTCTGAAAATTCAATCATCTTGAAAATTTTCATCAGGCAGCGTTCGGTAAATTTGATCAACCCATATCCTGTTGCATTCAGGTAAAGCGAATCGTTTCGGATAAATAGCGAAGCGGCATCAAGACGCATCACGTTTCCCGTGTTCAGCACCAGGTCAATATGATCGCCAACATGGATGTCAGAGGCAAAAAACGCTGTTTCCTCGCACCGAAAATATACTTTCTCGATCCGCTCACCGTTGATCTGGGTGACGAAATATCCCGACTCATCCCTCCGGATAGAGTTGTTAAACTTGTCAATAATCTGTTTGCGCCTGAATTTACCGTGCACATTACGCCAGCAGCCATTTCCATCCATCCAGAATACGGCGTATTCTTTGGGAATGACCACTTCCTTCAGATTCTCATCCATCAGAATGTATATCCCAGTGCAATATGAAATTCACCCGGGCTTTCCCCATCCCGGCGATCCAGCTTCACACCATAGAGAAATCCGGCAGCCCCGATCGGCGTGATGTAGCGAAGACCAAACCCGGCTGAGGATCGGAAACCGCTGGTTCCCTCATCAACCAGGGCACTCTGGATGCTGCCGATATCGTAAAACAGCGCAGCTTCAAAATTCAGGCCAACATCGATCCGAGCTTCGATATTGCCCAGTATCTCCTCCCGGCCACCTACGCCGTCACCGTTATCCGCCAGCCTCAGCGTATTGACATCAAATCCGCGGACGCTGGAAACACCACCCAGAAAAAAAAGCTGGTCATCGGGTATCGAACTGGCGTCGGAAAATGGGTCAATATATCCGTACCGCCCGCGAAATGCAAATGTCAGCCACTCTTTCGGCGATACATAACGTCGGAGTTCAAGACGGTATTTTAAAAAATCATCCAGAGAATTTTCGACCCCCTTGGAGATGTCTACCGACGCTGAGGCGCTGACACCCCGTTTCGGGCGGAGGAAGGAATCGGTGGAGTTGTAGGTCAAGGCCGGCGTCACGACCAGGATGGTGCGGCGGTCGAAAATGTCGGGATCATCGTCTTCAACTGTGCGGCTCTCGCGGGCATACTGCTCCTTGCTGTTCAGAGATGTAGCCAGGGTAGCGTTCATGTGCCAGGGCAGCTTTCGCTTCAAGGACATGGAAGCGCCGGCCGTGCGAGTTCCGAAGTCCTGGTTGAACTCCTCACGCTCTTCGGCAAACAGATTGATATTCGATGAAATCCGTGTTCCGAAAAACCGTGGTTCAACCAGGCCCAACTCGGTAAAATATCCGATTTCACTGCCTTCCAGCCTCACCCAGCCATTCTTGTTCAAGCCGAACAGATTCCTGTCACCGAGTCGGATATTTCCATAACTTCGCCGCTCGGTGTCGTATCCCAATCCAAGTTCAAGGTAATAGGGCTTTTTTTCTTCCACCTCGACAATGAGATTGGCTCTTTCCGATTTTGCCTTGAGGCCGGGCGTAATGAATCGAACGGACTCGAACGGATCCAGGTTCCGGATATTTTTCTGGGATTCCAGCATGTTTTTCAATGAGAATGGCTCTCCGGTTTCGATCTCGACCTCCCGTCGGACGATACGGTTCCGGGTTTTGAAATTTCCGATGGTGTAAACCTCTCCCATTCTCACAAAGGGCCCTTCAACGACATGGTAGGTAACGGCTGCGGATTCACCGTCATTTTCAAGCGTGTAGCTGCCGGTAACCGTCACATGGGGATACCCCATTTCCGATATCATAGAGGCAAGCGTATTTTCGTCGCTCTCGATCATGTAGGGTCTGAGGGGATCGCCCGTTTTCAGGGCCAGCGTATCCATAGCTTCGGATTCCGCAACGGCTTTCATACCGGTTATCGACACGGATTCAACCAGGGTCTGCACACCTTCCTCTATGGCCAAAACGACATCGGCCGATCGCTTCCCCGGCTCCTCGGAATCCCCCCACCGGACCTGGCCGGTGATTGTCGGGTTCAGGTATCCCCGCTTCAGATACAATGCACCGACGGCATTCTGATCGTCGTCGAACACATCCGGCACAAACGCACCTTCCCCGATGATTCCCCGGGGTTGGGTCAGCATCTGGGTTCGGATCGTCTCCTCGTCAACGGCCCGGTTTCCACTGATCGTTACAGAGCCGACAAGCGCCTGCCCACCCTCGTCGATAACCAGCCGGACCGTTCGCACGTCCTGGCCGTTCTCGCTGCTCATTTCAGCGACCGATCGAACAGACACGTTTTCATACCCCGAGTCCCGGTAGCGGCTGATAATATTCCGGATGCTTTTTCTCAGGCCAAAATCGTTCCGGTTTCCTTCTTTGGCAAAAACCAGATCCTTTTTGAGCGTATAGTCCAGAAACTCCCGGTTCCCCTCGAAGGCCACCCGATATCGAGGCCCCTCGTCGATTCGAACGGTGATATGGACCTCCCGCGAGGCCGGGAGCTCCTCCAGTTCCGCTTTAGCGGTGACTTCCGGGAAATCGCGAGTCCGGTAAAACTCGACAAGATTTTTAGTGTCTGTGTCCAGATCCTTTCTGATAAACCGCTTCAGGCCAAACGGCAGTTTCGACGTCCGCCATGTCCGGCATCGCAGTTTCAGCCGTTCATCTGAAAACGCCTGATTGCCGTCAATTTCAACCCGGGTGAGCCGAAAATAATCCCCTTTGTCGAGACGAACCTGCAAGATGACATTGAAACCGTCTGATGCCGGTTCAATATGAAACGAGGCCTCTGGGGAAATATACCCTTCGTTGCGAAGATACCGCGTGACCGCGGACTGGTTGTCGGCGATTTTATCCGGTATAAAGCGATCTCCGGATCTAAGCCCCATGGCATTGATGATGTCCTGCTCAAAAAGGGGAAACGCCCCGTAGACCCGAACCTCGGTCACCCGGCGAAAAGGGGTCAGATTGAAAAACAGCTCGATCGGCGGCGAATCCCACACCGGGTCCGGCACATCGATGGCTTCAAAGACCCCGGAGGCTTTCAGCATATTGAGCGACTGCTGAAAGCCCTCGGCAGAAAACGGAGCACCCTCCTCAAGAACGATCAGGGAGCGCGCAAGATCCTGCAGACGTGCCGCCTTTTCCGCCGGCCCCTCGACAGCGATCCGGATCCTGGACACAATGGGCGTGGACACGTTATCCACCGCAGTTTCCGAGGCCTCCGCAATTTTTCCTCCCGACAGCCCGATTATCAGGGCGAGCGCCCAGCCGGTCAGTAGGCACATGAATCTCGATTTCAAATTCATAATATGGTTGTTCATCGTATCGCTGCCGGGTTCTCTTGCGAGCTTATTCGGCTATTTCCAATCGATAGTGGCTGCCGTTCAGCGGAACTCAAGTCGGAATACCACTTCACCACCGAAATTTCCCTCGCTGTCCTGAAAAGCGTTCATGAGCAAATTTTCAAGAAGTTTGTATTCGGTCAAGGCCCGTTGAACGGTCTCCCCCTTTTTCACTTCCACCCCGTACTTGACGGCAATTCGTTTGGACAGGTCTTCACCGACCGTCACCTTGACCTGGTCATCATCTTCCTCTTCACCACCTTCCGTATACTCCACATCAAAATAGTCCAGACCGGTGGCGGATTTCACCCCTTCCTGCAACCTGTCGGCCGCCATGTTGGCCAGGATCTCCGCCGGCCCCTGAGTGGCGCCGCCCTCGCCTTCCACCATTTCCCGAGTGGTCTTTCCAAAGGCCAGCAGCGAGAGGATGTCGCCGTCCTCCTCGGACGGATCCGAGGAAAGCTCGAACTTCAGATTATCGGGCGTACCGGAGACGGCCAGTGTTATCAGCCACTCGCGCACCCGACTTTCTCCTTCAATATCAATTGTCGGTTCGATGCGGTAGGGGTCAGTAAAATCAAAGACACCTTTTTTCACCTCGAAATCCTGTTTTCGAAACGTCAGTGTGCCCGATGCCACCTCTGCCCGGCCATTGACCAGCGGCCGGGCGGCCGTTCCGGTTATACGAAGGTCCGGCTTGACCTCCAGAAGGGCGATGTTGTTTTCAACGATAAAAGGGGTCCGGTGGGTAAACAATACATCCAGCGCCAGATTTTTCAGAAACGGATGGGTAACCTCACGACCCGGCGGCGCGGTGGCTCGTGATTTTCGACCAAAGGTGTCGATAAGGTTCAATTTGACGTCTTTATAATACCGGCCGTCAAGGAGCGTAATTTCACCGGCCAGCCGGGAGCGCTCCGCCGCGCCGCCCAGATTCAGGGTGGCATTCAAACGGGATTCCAGCATGTCGGGAAGATTCACAGGCAATTCCAGAGCAGTGAGGGATGCATTGACCCGCGATGGGGCAAACCGGTCCAGATCGGCGGAACCGGCAATACTGAAGCGCCCCTGGTCAAGCTGCCCGTTAATATCCACCACGTTGAGCCGGGTTGGAGTCAGTTCGACTTGACCGCTTGAAACCTGCAGCCGCTGCTGAAGAACCGGAACGGTGAACGCCACACCGTCCAGACGGAGATTCGCCCGATAATCCGGGTTGCGCAAATCACCGGTTAACGTTGCCGATAGAATCACCTCACCGGAGATATCCGGCACAGTGTCGGTGAAAAAACGGGCAACCGTCAGAGGAAGCCGGCCCCCGGCCTCAAGCTCGGCACGCCCGCCGAGTGTGGCATTTCCGGCAATATCAAGCCGGCCGTCCTCGAGCAGCACCAGATGAATGCCGGGAATCTGAAGCACCCCGTCGGTGTAGGACACATTCAGCTCCCGTGAACGAACCACCTGGATTCCACCGGACGACACCTCAAGGTCAGACAGCCTGGCTTCGCCCTGTATCCGGTCAGGGGCAGCCAGATTTCCCTCCGCTTTGAGAAAACCGGTCACCCGGCCCTGAAGGTCCTCTCGTCCGGCGATCATAAAAATGGGCGACAGATTGGTGTTATCAAACTGAAACTCAGCGGAAAAATCCTTGGAATCCAAATGATAGTCAGCCTGCAAATTACCATTGAATTTGCCTTCCAAGGCCGCCAGTCCCTGATCGATTGT
>ENA-ORCT01000783-ORCT01000783.1-marine-metagenome-genome-assembly--contig:-NODE-783-length-13851-cov-3.861914_pt1 | contig 13851 bp, 12 predicted proteins | sample MGYA00248632_ERZ508511 | MGnify/ENA primary metagenome ERZ508511 (study PRJEB26182, sample SAMN06268839) | marine metagenome | isolation source: Tt an P1-techrep anaerobic enrichment on pine from sediment...
GGTCAAAAAAATAGGCCGCGGAACCTACCGCGGCCTTTAAAATGTGTGCTCTTCCAACGTGCATCAGAGGCCGCGTATGCCGACCTCTTCCACATATTCCCCGGCCACCACGGCCAGGGTTTCAATTTGTTCTGCAGGATAGGGCTCAACCTCGCGGGCCGCTTCCGCCAAGGCATGGCGCGGCACGTACTGCTGCAGCATCCAGCTGGAGGCGCCGCGGATCAGTTCGCCGAGTTCGCGGATCTCACTTTCACCGACCAGATCCGGCACGCAGGTGGTGCGGAACTCGCAGTCAATGCGTCCCTCGAGCAGCATTTTCACGCTCTGCTCAAGATCAGCAGCGTTGACCTTGCCGCTGTGCAGCTCTCCGTAGCGGCTTGGCGCGGTCTTGAGATCGAGCGCCACCAGGTCGACCAGCCCTTCCCAGATCAGCTCCTTGAGCACCTTGGGCGCCAGGCCGTTGGTGTCAAGTTTGACCTGCAGGCCCATCTCCTTGACTTGGCGCAGCAACGGCTGCAGCTGCGGGTCGAGTGTCGGCTCGCCGCCGGAGATGACCACCCCATCGATAAAGCTGCGCCGGCGCTCCAGCTCTTCGAGCAGGGCGGGCATGGGGTAGTCGGGGATGGTCTCCGGCTCGAGCACCAAGGCCGGATTATGACAATAGGCGCAGGTCAGGTTACAGCCGCCGAAAAAGACCAGCGCGGCGATATGCCCCGGATAGTCGAGCAGACTGGTACCCTGAAAACCCTTGACGGCCACGGTTGCTTAGTCCTTCAGATGACGCTGATCGACGGCGAACTCGCAGCGCTCCTTGAATTCTTCTTTCTTGCCTTTGTTCCACTGCTGGACGGGACGGAAGAAACCGCAGACTCGGGAGTAGACTTCAGTATCAGCATTGCATTTGGTCGCCATGGATAATCCTCCTTGGGGTTTTGAATTTCAGTGAAACTACTCTATTAAGCGGCTTCACCCTGCTGGCAGGGGCAGGAGAAGTGCTCGCCGGGGATATAGCCGTGTACCGGGCAGATGGTGAAGGTCGGGCTGATGGTGAAGTAAGGCAGATGGAAGTTCTCTGCGATCCGCTGCACCAGCAGCCGGGCGCCGCGCCAGTCGTCGAGCCGCTCGCCGAGGAAACCGTGGAACACTGTGCCGCCGGTGTAGCGGGTCTGCAAGTCGTCCTGGTGGCTGAGGGCCTCGAAGATGTCGTCGGTGGTGCCGACCGGCAGCTGGGTCGAGTTGGTATAGAAGGGGTTCTCTTCGCCGCTGGTGATAATCTCCGGGAACTTCTTGCGGTCGCGACTGGCGAGGCGGTAGCTGGTGCCTTCGGCCGGGGTCGCTTCGAGGTTGAAGAGGTGACCGGTCTCTTCCTGGTAAGCCTCGAGTTGCAGGCGCATGAAGTTGAGGGTCTCTTCCGCCAGGGCCTTGCCCTCTTCGGTGTCGATGCCGACGCCGATCAGGTTGAGGCTGGCCTCGTTCATACCGATCAGGCCGATGGTCGAGAAGTGGTTGGCCCAGTAGCTGCCCATGCGCTCGCGGATGCCGGCGAGGTAGAAGCGGCTGTAGGGGTAGAGACCTTCATCGGAGAGACGCTCGAGCTGCTTGCGCTTGATCTCCAGCGACTCGTAGGCGATGCGCATCAACTCGGAGATGCGGTTGAAAAAGCCCGCCTTGTCCTCGGCCTGGTAGGCGGCCCGCGGCAGGTTGAGGGTCACCACGCCGATCGAGCCGGTCAGCGGATTGGAGCCGAACAGGCCGCCGCCGCGGCGGCGCAGCTCACGGTTGTCAAGGCGCAGCCGGCAGCACATGGAGCGGGCGTCTTCCGGATCCATGTCGGAATTGATGAAGTTGCTGAAGTAGGGGATGCCGTACTTGGCGGTCATCTCCCAGATCGGCTGGAAGCGCAGGCTGTCCCAGTCGAAGCCTTCGGTGATGTTGTAGGTCGGGATCGGGAAGGAGAAGATCCGCCCCGAGGCGTCGCCGGCCATCATCACTTCGCAGAAGGCGCGGTTGAAGAGGTCCATCTCCTCCTGGAAGTCGCCGTAGGTGTCCTCCATCAGCTCGCCACCGCAGATCACCGCCTCGTCGGCCATGTTGCGCGGCGGCATCATGTCGAGAGTGATATTGGTGAAGGGGGTCTGGAAGCCGACGCGGGTCGGCACGTTCATGTTGAAAATGAACTCCTGCACCGACTGCTTGACCTCTTTGTAGGTGAGGCCGTCGTAGCGGATAAAGGGGGCCAGCAGGGTATCGAAGTTGGCGAAGGCCTGGGCTCCGGCCGCCTCGCCCTGCAGGGTGTAGAAAAAGTTGACGGCCTGGCCGAGGGCGGTGCGGAAGTGACGCGGCGGACCGCTTTCGACCTTGCCGTAAGCGCCGGTGAAGCCTTTGAGCAGCAGGTCCTTGAGATCCCAGCCGCAGCAGTAGACGGCCAGAGTGCCGAGATCGTGAATATGGAAGTCGCCATTGCGGTGGGCATCGGCGATGTGGGACGGATAAATCTTGTTCAGCCAGTAATTGCTGGTAATGTTGGCGGCGATGTGGTTGTTGAGGCCCTGCAGCGAGTAGCCCATGTTGGCGTTCTCGTTGACCCGCCAGTCGTCCTGGGTGAGGTAGGAGTCGACCGCCTCGGTCGATTTCTGGATGAACTCCTTGGTCTGGCGCAGGGATTCGTGCTGCTTGCGGTAGAGGATGTAGGCCTTGGCGGTCTTGGCGTGACCCTTTTCGATAAGGATCTTCTCTACCAGGTCCTGGACGTTCTCCACGGTCGGCACCCGACCGTCCTTGTAGATGACCTCGAGAATGCCGCACACTTCGGCGGCAATCTGGGTGGCCTTATCCATGTCGGTGCCCTGTACCGCGCGCACCGCCTTCTGAATGGCCTCAGCAATTTTTTCCTGTTCAAAAGCGACCAGTCGGCCGTCCCGCTTGCGAATGAATTCCAACATTGCAACACCCTCCCTTGTTGATAACACTTTGGCAATGTAGCACAGCGACTTGTGCTGTCAAGGCAAAACACACCATATCTGGTGAAAAAATGCCAAAGCCTACACTAGATATTGTGTACACGCTGGGGGAAAGGTTGTGTATGAAAAGTGGAGAAAGCCCTGTCAAAAAGGCTCAAGGCCCCGAAATAACCGGAACACAGGTCTTCATTAGGAAAACATTCAGGCGGCTTCAACCGACCCCATCGGCCGTGGAAAAATTGTCAGGATTTCAGCAACAGGATGGACAGAATGGTGAGGGCGATGGCCAGCAACTGCTGGCGGGTGATCCGCTCGCGGTAGATGAGGAAGGACAGCAGCACCGCCATGATGAAGTACATGCCGACCAGCGGCGCAATGATCGCCAGCGGGCCGCTGGCCAGCGAACGCAACAGGGCGTAATAGCCGAGAAAATTGGTCAACCCCATGGCCAGGCCGATGAGCAGCGCCGGCCGGGTGCGCTGACCGGGCTGCTGGGGCAGCATGCGGCTCTTGACTGCCACGACCAGCAGAGTGCTCATGGTGTAGGACACTGCCATGAAGCCGAAGCTGTCGACCTGCACTGCAGCGAATTTGCTGGATACGGTCGAGGCGGCACCGCCGGCGATGGCCAGCAGCGCCAGCAGCAGACCGCGCCGGGCATGGCCCGCTTCGACCTCGCCACCCCCGCCGCGGCTGCGGGCCAGCAGCACGATGACCGCCAGGGCGAGCAGGACGCCGAACCCCTGGCGCAAATTCAGGCGGTCGCCGAAATAGGCCAGTGAGAAGAGTACCGACAGCACGGTGCTCAGCCGGGTCAGGGGATAAACGGTGCCGGCGGGCAGGGCCTTGAGCGCCTCGATGGTCGCCAGGGTGCAGGTGAGAAAGCCGAGGCTGTTGACCAGGGAGATGATCAACAGCGGGCCGAACTGAGTGACGGCCGCGGCCCGGGGCAGGTAGGCGCACCAGCTCAAAACCGCCACGGTAGCCATGAAGGCAAAAGTGGTGACCGCCGAGTTGCAGCGCATTTCGGCGGAAACCTTGTAAAGAAAGCGCTGCAGACCGAGCACGACCAGGGCGGTCAGTGCCAGCAGATACCAGGGTGCCATGGCGGATTATCGGGCGAGCAGGAAGAAAAAAGGCCGCGGCAGATCACCGCGGCCCCACAGAAATCTGTAAATTGAAACCTCATGCGTCCCGTGGGCTGGCTGCTCCGGCAATCAGCCGTACGGGGCGCTTTAGAAATAGCTTGCGAGAAGCTGCATGAACTTGGCCGGCAGCAGATCGGGCTGTCGCCGATACAGCATGCCCAGGGCGCTGACCACGAAATAGCCGTGGCTGGCGTAGAGCTTACCCAGGCTGCGATCGGTCAGAGGCAGCCAGGTCACCGACAGGGCGTCGCTACCCGCCTCAAGCTCGAGCTTCTCGGCCTGCTCGCCTTCCAGGTGCAGATGCTTGACCGTCGATTCGATCCAGGCGTGGTCGGTGGTGCGGCGGTCGTCAACAAAGCCCTGATAAACCAGATGGGCGTCACTGAAATCGAGCTCGACCCCGGCCTCTTCCTTCAACTCGCGGCTGAGGGTGGCGGTAACGGCCTCGCCCTTGTCAACCATACCGCCGGGAATGGCCCACTGGCCATTGTCCTTGCGCTGAATGGCGAGCATCTCCACGTCGCCAAAGCGCTGGTTGACCCGGGTGATGATCGGGTCGGCAGCGTAGTTGGGGCCCCACTTGCCAAGCAGGCCGCGTCCAGCCATGCCGCTGCGGCCGCGGGGGTTGAGGGGGCGGCCCTGCTCGTCCAGCAGCACGGTGCCTTCAAAGGATTCCCCGGCCAGGTCTTTCACCTCGGCGATGTCCTCGGGATCGGCCCAGCCGCCCTCCTTTTTGGTGCAGTCGTTTTCCAGCACCACCGGCGCCACGTAGTAAGGCGGCTCGTATTCTGGATAGTCCACCTCCCAGGGCATATTCTCGTCAGCGACATTGAAGCGACGGGGATAATCGGGCGGCCATTCGAAACGGGCCCGGTACGACTCGACATAGACCTCGATTTCGTTCTGCAGCCAGCTCTTTTCCGGATCGACGGTCGACGGCACTCCCAGCAGGCTCCAGCCGGTGTTCTGATCGTTATTTTCCATATTCTGCTCTCCCGTACTCAAAAAAACCGCGATGGGTCTTGTCGGATACCTACAACATCAGCCGAGCGCGGCCTCGATCTTGGCCCGGTCATCGGCGTCAGGCACCCAGATAAAATCGTTCTTATAACCTTCCTCGGCGATCTTGTCGCTGTAGCGGGTCGCCTCGATGAGCTTTTCCTCGCTGACCATGCCCTTGTCGTCAAAAAAGACATATTGGCCGAAGACCTCCTGAATCATCGGCGCCTGGCTGCGATCGATCATGGCGCCGGCCACCTTGATGCAGCGGCCGCTGTACTCGGGCAACGGCTCGACATGGTCGACCGCCTTGTCAAAACGCTTCTTGTCCAGCGGGGTAACGGTGCCGTCCTCGGCAAACACGAAAAGACAGATTTCCATTTCCATGGCTATTCATTCTCCGTAAGTTGAATTACACCGACCCGGCAAGGCAGGTGCGGCCTTTGTTATAGCCGAGCCGGCCGCGAACTGCAAGAGTTAGCTGGTTCTCGGGCTTGTTGGAAAGGGGATTTCACAACCTGGATCTCACGCCAAGCCGCGAAGATCGCGGAGCAACCCAAGACCAAAACCTGAAAACCAGTGTCTCACGCAAAACCGCAAAGACGCTAAGAAGGTCAAAGCCTTTCTCTAAAATGGTTTTCCTTTGCGGCTTTGCGTCTTGAGTGAGCGCAGCGAACGGGCGTGAGGCCGCCTTTCGATTTTAGCCTTCTTCGCGCCCTTCGCGGCTTGGCGTGCAAACAAACCTAAAGCTACTCCCCCAGCTCGACGATCTGGTCTGTAATCTCGGTGAAGGCGACATCGTGGCTGATAAGGAAGAGCTGGTCGTACCAGTGTTCGGTGACTTCTTCGCGGCCGACGTCGATGGCGCGAAAGGCACGGGCCAGGTTCTCCCGCCGGGCGGCATCGAGGTTGGAGGTCGGCTCGTCGAAAAAGGCCAGGCGCGCGCCGATGGTCTGTAGCAGGGCCAGGCGTAGAGCGACCACCGCGCTCATCATCTGACCGCCGGACAGCTGGTCGTCGCTCCGTTCCCGCATCTGCCCCTCGGCCAGATCGCGCAGCAGCACCTGGTAATGTGGTCCCCAGACCAGTTCCTCGTCGCCCTCGGCGATGGTCCGATAGATACGGTCGGCGCGCAGGCTGATCTCCTCGCGAAACCGTTCTGATAGCCGCGCTGAAACGTTCTTGAACACCCGGTTGCGCAGATACTTGACCAGCTTTTCCTGCGCTTGGCAGCGTTTTTTTGCCGTCAGGCGCTCGGCGATCTCCTGCTCGATCTTCTGCAGGCGCGCGATCTCCTCGGCCAACCTCTTGCCGTCCTTTTCCAAGCCCTTGAGCTGCTGCTCGAGGGCGGCCAGTTCCCCCACCAGGGCTTCCTTTTCCTGCCGGGTGCGCTGATGAAACTCGGCATCGTAGGCGGCCTGCCGGACCTTGTGGTCTTCCGCGGCCCCATGCCGCTGGTTCTTCAGATCATCGAGGGCCCGCTGCCACTTGTCCAGGGTCTGCTGCCTCGCGGTCAGTTCGCCGGCATCCCGGGCATGGGCATACCAGGCGTCCCGCGCCCCCTGGCTGGCGCTCCGTTCCTTTTCGACCCGGCTCAGCTCCATCTCCAGGCCGGCGAAGGCCTTGAGCTCTTCGCGCCGAGCGGCCAAACGGGTTTCGGCGGCCTCCAATTCGCTCTGTAACCCCGTAAGCCCGGCGGCGCGCTGGCTGTTCTGTTCCCGGCGTCGCTCCAGTTGCTGCTGTTGTTTGTTCACCTCACCGGCCCGTACCCGCAGGGCGTCGAGAGCCTGGCGGGCTGTTTCGGCCGCAGCGATCTCCTGGCCCAGGGCCTGGCTGCGTCCCTCGAGTGCAGCCACCTGCTCATCGAGCTCGGCGATCTTGCTGCTAAAGACATCGCGCGGCTGCTGGCCGGCGATGTTGCGACAGGGCTCGGCGAAAAAGGGGCAGACCCCTTCGCCCAACTTGTCCTGGCCATCGCTCAGGGCCGCCCGGCGCCCCTGCAGCAGCCCCCGCTGGGAGCCGAGTTCCTCGTTCTGTTTTCGCAGTTCCGGCAACTGCTCCGCAGCCTGCTGCACGGCTGGGTCGGCCTGCAATTCGGCACGGGCGGCCTGCAACCGCTTTTCATCGTCGGCCAGCTCCTGCGCCGCCCTTTCGATTTCCTTCCCTTCGTGAACCAACTTCTGCTTCTGCTGCAGGCTGGCCTTTTCCAGCTCGGCGATTTGCTGTTCCAGGGCGCGGCCCTGGCGCTCCCGTTCGCGCAGGCCCTTCAACATCTGCTCAGCCTTTTCAAAAGTCTCCTTGCCGGCGCGGTTCTCCTCGACCACCCTCTGGGCCTGGCGGGCCTGCTCGACCCGCTGTTGCTGGTCGGCGACCTTTTCGACGCCATTATTGATGCGCAATTCGAGTTCCTGCAGGAGGGTGGTCGCCGTGCGCAGCGCCGCTTCCCGCCCATCTTGCTCGGTGAGGCGCTGTGCCACCTCCTGCAGACGGCCCCGTTTCTCTTCCAAAGCAGACTGCTGCTCGACCAACATCTTCTGCAGTTCGGCCTGTTCCCTTTCCCGCTCGGGACGCAGCGCCGCCTGCTCCTGGCGAGCCTCCACCTCGGCGTTCAAGATCTCGATGCGGTTCTGCACCGCCGACAACAGGCCGGCAGTGCCCTTGAAGGTTTTGCGCCAGGCGTCGATGCCGAGAATCTCGTCAAAGGTTTCCTGTCGTTTGGTGGCCTGGCGAATAACGAAGGGGCCGAGGAAATCGTTCTGAAAGGGACCGATCACTCGTTTAAACTGCTCGGCCAGCGGCCGGCCGTTGGCCAACCCCAGCAGTTCGGCCAGGCGGGCTTCCGTTTCACTGATATTGGCGTGTTCTTCCACTTCGAAAGCGCCACCGACCTCCCGGGACAGTAACCACTTGACGCCGCCGCCGACAGTGCGCGACACCCGCCAGGTGCTGCCGTCGTCAAGGCGAAAGGTCACCGCCACCTCGCCCCGCTTGGCGCCGATGGACAGAAACCGCTCGACATTGGTCACGAAATCCCGCGCATCGACGCCGAACATGGCATAGCCGACGGCCTCGAACACGGTGCTTTTGCCGACTCCGTTGGGACCCGACAGGACATTGATCCCGGCGGCGAAATCGAGGGTCGTGTCGTGATGGGATTTGATGTTTTTGAGGTGGATGGAGAGGATTTGCATTGGGTTCTTTCGTCGGCAATACCGTTCTGGTTAAAATAACATCCAGACCGCGGGATTGAACTTTGGACCATGATCCGAAAGATATAGAAAAAGCAAAATAGATCTAAGAGTCGGCCGGTTTCGCCCGACCGGGCGAGTTCCTTTTCTTGACGGCCAAGAAAAGGAACCAAAAGAAGGCCGCCCCACCGTTTGCCCCTGCGGGGTTCCCTCTCTTCGGGATTTTAATCCGGGAAAGACGAGATTCGCTTCGCTCAGACGTCTTTCTTTTCCGGATGAAAATCCCTCCGTTCGGCGGCACTCACAGGGGGTAAACATCATCAAGCGAAAAGCTTCAAACTACAAGTTCCTTAGCTTTTTGACCTTCCCTCCCCTGTGACGCAGCCGGAGCGGAGTGGACGTTCTTGCGAAACAGGCGGAAAACCTGTTTGAGCGTCAGCGATTTTTTTCCGCCCGCAAAACGTCTGCGTAGCGCAGGGACGCAACCCCGCGACCTTAAAATTTTAAAGAATTCTTCAGCCGAACGGGATGGTCAACCAAGCCCTACTTCTTTCCAGCCTTCGCCCACGAATCCCGCAAACCCACCGTGCGGTTGAAAACCACCCGCTCGCCGTTGTCCTTCGAATCGACGCAAAAATAGCCCTGCCGTTCGAACTGATAGCGGCTTTCCGGCGCCGCCCCAGCCAGACCCGGTTCGACCTTGCAGCCGATCAGCACCTTGAGCGATTCGGGGTTGAGGTGTTCCTTGAAGTCGACCTCCTTGTCCGCCGAGGGGTTCTCGGCGACGAACAGCCGATCGTAGAGGCGGATTTCGGCGTCGAGGGCGTGCTGCGCCGATACCCAATGCAGGGTGCCCTTGACCTTGCGGCCGTCGGGGGACGAACCGCCGCGGCTGGCCGGGTCGTAGCTGCAGCGCAGCTCGACGATCTCGCCGCTTTCGGGATCCTTGACCACCTCCTGGCAGGTGATGAAGTAGGCGCAGCGCAGCCGCACCTCGCGGCCCGGCGCGAGGCGGAAGAACTTCTTCGGCGGCTCTTCCATGAAGTCGTCGCGCTCGATATAGAGCACCTTGGAGAAGGGCACCGTGCGGGTGCCGAGCTCGGGGCGCTGGGGATGGATCGGCGCCTCGAACTCCTCGACCTGGTCCTCGGGGTAGTTGTCGATCACCACCTTCAGCGGGTTGAGGACCGCCATGGCACGGGGCGCGTTGCGATCGAGGTCCTCACGGACGCAGCTTTCGAGGAAGCCCATGTCGACGCAGCTGTCTTTCTTGGAGACGCCGATGCGCTCGCAGAAGTTGCGGATCGAGGTCGGAGTGTAGCCGCGCCGCCTCATGCCGGCCAAAGTCGGCATGCGCGGATCGTCCCAGCCGCTGACATAATCGCCCTCGACCAGCTCCAGCAGCTTACGCTTGCTCATCACGGTGTAGTTTATGTTGAGCCGCGCGAACTCGATCTGCTGCGGATGGTGAATGCCGAGCTGCTCGATGAACCAGTCGTAGAGGGGCCGATGATCCTCGAACTCCAGGGTGCAGATGGAGTGGGTGATGCCCTCCAGCGAGTCGCTCTGGCCGTGGGTGAAGTCGTACATGGGATAGATGCACCATGTGTCGCCGGTGCGATGGTGCTCGGCGTGGAGGATGCGGTACATCACGGGATCGCGCAGGTTGAGGTTCGGCGAAGCCATGTCGATCTTGGCCCGCAGCACCTTGGCGCCGTCGGGAAAAGCGCCGTTCTTCATCTTTTCGAACAGCTCCAGGTTCTCGGCCACCGGCCGGTCGCGGTAGGGGCTGTTCTTGCCCGGCTCGGTCAGGGTGCCGCGATGTGCGCGGATCTCCTCGGCGGACAGGTCGTCGACGTAGGCCTTGCCGGCCTCGATGAGCTGCACTGCCCAGGCATAGAGCTGGTCGAAGTAGTCGGAGGCGTAGTACTCGTGCTCGCCCCAGTCGAAACCGAGCCAGCGCACGTTCTCCTTGATGGCGTCGATGTATTCCTGCTCTTCCTTGACCGGGTTGGTGTCGTCGAAGCGCAGGTGGCAGCGGGCGCCGCCCGGCGCATCGGCATAGTCGCGGGCCAGGCCGAAGTTGAGGCAGAAGCTCTTGGCGTGGCCGATATGCAGGTAGCCGTTGGGCTCCGGGGGAAAGCGAGTGATCACCGCCCCGCCGTTCTTGCCCGCGGCAAGGTCCTTGTCGATGATGGTGCGGATGAAATTGCTCGGCGCCGCCGGGGCGCCCGAATCGTTATTGGAATCCATAATCGCTGTCGTCCTGAGCGAAAAGAGTTAAGGCATCGTGGCCCAGAAGAAAAACCACCTTTCAGTAATTATCCCGAAAGGTGGCAGATTTTACTGAGAAAAGCAACCGTCGAGTTGCCCTAATTGCAGGGCGGGCGCCGCTCAGTACTGAGCGGCCCGTTGCAGCAGCACCACGGCATGGGCCGAGATGCCTTCGCCGCGCCCCTCGAAGCCGAGCTGTTCGGTGGTGGTGGCCTTGACGTTGATGCGGCTTTCCTCCACGGCGCAGGCGGCGGCGATGTTGCTTACCATGTCCTTGATAAAGGGGGCCAGCTTGGGCCGCTGGGCGATGACCGTGCTGTCGAGATTGGCAACCTCGTAGCTGCGCTCGGCGGCCAGGGCCACCACGTGGCGCAGCAGCTTGAGGCTGGAGATGCCCTTGTAGGCCGGGTCGCTGTCGGGAAAGTGCTTGCCGATATCGCCCTCGCCTAGGGCGCCGAGGATGGCGTCGCAGATGGCGTGCAGCAGCACGTCGGCGTCGGAATGGCCGAGCAGGCCGCGCTCGTAGGGCACCTCGACCCCGCCGAGGATCAGCTGCCGCTCGGCAACCAGCTGGTGAACGTCGTAACCGTGACCGATGCGCATCATGGGGCAATCTCCTCCGGGCTGTCGAGAAAGGCCCGGGCCAGCAGCAGGTCCTCGGGCGTAGTGATCTTGATGTTGCGATAGCTGCCAGTAATCATGGTCACCGGCTGGCCGAGGTGCTCCACCAACGAGGCGTCATCGGTGCCGCGAAAGCCGTCCTCCCGGGCCTGTTCGTAGGCCTCGACGATCTGGCCGTAGCGAAAGGCCTGCGGGGTCTGGGCCTGCCACAGCTGACTGCGCTCCGGGGTGCCCTGGATGCGACCGTCGACCACCTGCTTGATGGTGTCCTTGACCGGTACCCCGACCAGGCAGGCGCCCTGCTCGCGGACCGTGGCGATCACCTCGTCGATGAGCTTCGCCTCGAGCAGCGGCCGCACCCCGTCGTGAATCAGCACGATGTCGTCGGGATCGGCAGCGCAGGCCTGCAGGCCGTTGCGCACCGAATCCTGGCGCTCGGCGCCGCCTGCCACCAGGGGCGCCACCTTGTTAAAGGCGCCTGGCTCCAGCACTTCGCGGCGACACATGTCGAACTCGTCGGCCGGGGTGATGACGTAGATGCGGTCGACCAGGGGGTGGTTGTCGAACAGGGCGATGGTGTGGCCGACAATGGGCCTGCCGTTCAGCGGCAGGTACTGCTTGTTGATGGCGGCACCCATGCGGCGCCCCATGCCGGCGGCAGGAATAAGAACGAAAACGCTCATAGGAATATGAATTCAGGTTCTGGCAGGGCGGGGATCAACCCACGCTCGATAGGATGGCTGGATCGTTACGGCAAAAAGGTCGTCAACCAAAAAGCCGGGTGGCAACCCGGCTTGATTCATCGGCTTAGTGGAAAAAGCTCTCCAGCCGCTCGACCACCCGCTCTTCGTCGGTGCCGTCGGCCAGGGCCACTTCCTTGACCAGCAGTTTGCGGGCCAGCTCCAGGACCTTTTTCTCGCCGTAGGAGAGTTCCTTCTCCTCTTTTATCTGATACAGGTCACGCAACACCTCGGCCACCTCGAACAGGTCGCCCGACTTGATCTTTTCGTTGTAGCCGCGCTGCCGGCGGCTCCAGGAGGCGATGGCCTGACCGAGATCCGATTTGTCGTTGAGCACGTCGTAAACCTTGGCCACCCGTTCTTTGGCGATCAGAGTGCGAAGGCCCACCGAATCGGTGTTGTTCACCGGCACCATGATGGTCATGTCGCTGTCGAGAATTCGCAAAACGTAAAAGTCATGTTTTTCGCCAACAAATTCCTTGGATTCGATCGCTTCGATCACGCCCACACCCTGTGTGGGATAGACGGCCATATCTCCTACTTTGAACATGAGATTCTCCTTTGCTATTCGAACAAGGGTAACACGGTTCTAACCAACTCGTCAAGGAAGGCACCGGTCTCGCAAATCCCCCTGCCGGGGGATGGCACTGACCTGTCGATCTGTGCTACAGATAACTCGAAGTCTGTAGAAACCGCTCCCCTCTTCACAAAGGAACCCGATCGATGAAAATAGCTGTGGTCGGCGCCGGGGCCCTTGGCCTCTATTATGGTGCCATGCTGCAACGGGCCGGCAACGAGGTCCACTTTCTGCTGCGTCGCGACTACGACGCCATCCGCCAGAACGGCCTGACCGTCACCTCGCCGAACGGCGACTTTCACCTCGCCGAGGTCAAAGGCTACCGGGATACAAGTGAGATCGGCCCTGTCGACTTGGTGCTGGTGGGTCTCAAGACCTTCGCCAATCATCGGCTTATCGAGCTGGTGTCGCCGCTCATGACCTGCGACGCCTGCGTTCTCACCCTGCAGAACGGCCTCGGCAACGAGGAACTGCTGGCCGAGGCCTTCGGCGCCGAGCGGGTGCTCGGGGGCATCGCCTTTCTCTGCTCCAACCGGGGCGAACCGGGCACCGTCCACCATATGGGCCAGGGGCGCATCCGTCTCGGCGAATTGAGTGGCGGCCTCTCGCAGCGGGCCGAGAATCTTGCGGCGCTGTTCAACGACGCCGGCGTACCCTGCGAGGCGGTCGCCGATCTGCGCCGCGCCCGCTGGGAAAAGCTGGTCTGGAACATCCCCTTCAACGGCCTCTGCGCCCTCACCGGCAAAAACGTCACCGAACTGCTCGACCACCCGGCGACCCGCGGCGAGGTCGTGGCCATCATGGGCGAGGTGATCGCCGCCGGCAACGCCCAGGGGCTGACCTGCCCCATCGACGCCGAGTCCTTCATCGAAAAGATGATCAGCGCCACCGAGACCATGGATGGCTACCAGCCGAGCATGATGATCGACCGTCTCGAAGGGCGGCCGCTGGAGCTGGAGGCGATCTACGGCATCCCCCTGGCGCGGGCTGACGAGCGCGGCGCGCCGATGGTGCGGGTCGGCCTGCTGCACGCTCTGCTGGGGCTGGGCGAAGCCAGCTGACTCGAGCGGGAATTTTCACGGCAAAGGCCGGCTCCATGACGGGGGCCGGCCTTTAATATTGGCGGGATAGCGGCTTGGTTCCGATTAAGTCCGGCGCCTGGCCCCTCATTGCCAAAAAAATCCGTTATGCTTGTAGCAACGACCAAACCAGAAAGCGTTTTCCAGGAGGTGCCGGTGCAGTTTCGCATGGTTCTGTTACTCCTGCTCGCCACGCTGCTGAGCGTAGTTGGAAAGGAGGCCGTCATGGCCATGGAAATCCGTTCCGCCGTTTTCGAAGAAGGCG
>ENA-ORCT01000785-ORCT01000785.1-marine-metagenome-genome-assembly--contig:-NODE-785-length-13788-cov-3.529794_pt1 | contig 13788 bp, 13 predicted proteins | sample MGYA00248632_ERZ508511 | MGnify/ENA primary metagenome ERZ508511 (study PRJEB26182, sample SAMN06268839) | marine metagenome | isolation source: Tt an P1-techrep anaerobic enrichment on pine from sediment...
ACTGTCCATTACGGCATTGATGGCCGGGCAACTGGTGCCGGGCGGAGCATCAATGATAACATCACCGGCTGCGTCGGGAAAGAGCCCGGGCAGCTTTGCCTTCACCTCGCGCATCAGCGGTGGGCTCATGGCCTCCCCGATTCGAAGCTGGCCCATAACAAAATTCACCGAGCCGGCACGCCCCCAGGAAATCTCACCCAAGTCCCGATTGCCCGGCGACAGCGCCTTCTCCGGGCATACAGCCAGGCACCCGCCGCACCCGTGGCACATTTCCGGAAATGTCATCACCAGGTCCCCCATCACGCTGATGGCCTTGAACTGGCACAGTTCCGAGCAGGCACCACACAGGGTACACCGATCTTCATCAACAACCGGGACGGTGAGGCCGACGGTTTCCCGCCCTTTGATTTCCGGGTGAAGAAACAGATGCAGATTGGGTTCTTCCACATCCAGATCCACGGCAGTCAGCGGGCCATCCCACACCGAGGCCAGCGAGGCCGTCACCGTGGTTTTTCCAGTCCCACCCTTGCCGCTGGCTACTGCGACGTTCATTTTCCGCCTCCGACGCTGTTCGGCTCCGATGCGATGTCCACCTTACCGGCTTTGTATTGTTCGACCGCTTCGCGAACGGTAACGCCTTCAACATTCTGCCCGATGCCGATGCCAACGGCACTGAGCGCCTGAAACGCCTTCGGCCCCACAAAGCCGGTCAACACGACTTTGGCGCCGGCGTGAGCGACATTTTCCGCCGCCTGGATGCCCGCCCCGGTTGCCATGGTCTGGGAGGCGCCGTTATCCACATACTCGAACTCCAAGGTTTCCGGATCAATAACGATAAAGCCTGCCGCCCGTCCAAACCGGGGGTCTACCATATCATCCAGAGTCGGTCCATCGCTTGTGATGGCTATTTTTTCCATATGCTATCTCCTGCTGAAAGTGCTGATAATCGTAACAGCAATTAACTTGCCGTTCTCCGCATTTTTGGGTATATGTTCCAAAGCATCGATCCCCGCATGTGTCAAGAATAATTTTACGCATATGCTCATAATTTAGTCATAATCGCCCCGCCGTCAATCCCCCCACGGCTTATCGCCGCCAGAGCAGGTCTTTTCAGTGTGTTTCCGTGGACCGGAATGCTGGACCCGTTCAGAGCCGAATCGGAGTTTCCACAGATTAATCTAACGCAGACAAACCGCGACCAAACACGCATCACCGACGATAAGAATAAGCGTCTGGCACATCGCTTGTTGGCATATGGTTTTATCGGGATCGGGATCGGAATCGAACGCGATTTCCTCAATCCCATAGCCGACGAAACGTTCTTTATCGCAAAGCGGTAAACATCCGGTTAGTCGTGTCCAAATCCCGTGGCTTTTCGATTTCGGTCCCGATCCCGATAGCGATAGCGATTGGGGATAGCCAAACACATTTCTTGTTTTTTCTGACAGAAGTCAGTGAATTAGACACTACGCTTCTCCCAGGACTCCGCTCGGAAGAAGGGCCTCTTCGGGGCAGCAAACGCCCTGATCATTTAATGGCACAAATCATCGGTTTCAGATGTCAGGTTTTAAAATTGGCACCTGTGAGGCCTGACACCCAACACCCAACACCCAACACCCGACACCTGTGACACCTGACACCTGACACCTGACACCCGACACCTGACACCTGACACCCAACACCCGACACCCGACACCCGACACCTTAACCCCCTGAACTATCAAAACACCCGGTAACATCGACAACACGTTCTCAATACGCCGCCGCCAGGCGCCTGACCATTAACCCGCCATTCCAATCTTCACCCTTTTCCGATTGACAGGCACCTGCGCCGCCACTATATTGCAATGTCAACATTTGCAATGACAACAATAAGGATCGACATGTTTACCCGTCAACAATCCTTTGGCTACCGGTTCGGGATGCTCCAGCGCCTCTCGGCCTCTCTTGTCCGGGACAAAATGAGACAACTGGGGATTCAACCCAGTCAGGTGCCGTTTATGGCTGCCCTGCTGACCGATGAGCAGCCGCAGACCCAGGACGAACTCGCCGCCCGGTTCGTTATCGATCGCAGCGCTGCCGCACGGGCTCTGGAGCAACTGGAAATTGCCGGATTTGTCGAACGACGGATCAACCCGGACAACCGGAGACAAAAACTGGTCACCGCCACCGCCAAGGCACGGGGCATTGCCGGGGATTTTTTTCACATTCTCCGATCGGCCAGCGAGGTCTTTGTAAAAGATTTTTCAGAAGACGAACGACAGGCGGCCATGCGCTTTCTGGACCGGATGCTGGCCAATGCCGTGGAGGAAAAATATGACCGGAGAGGATAAAGCTGCAGAGCAGGATGTATCCCCGGCCGCCACGCTGTTTGTAGTGTCAGCCGTACAGTTTCTGACCCCGTTCATGTTCTCGGCCGTGGGTGTTGCACTGCCTACTATCGGCAGGGTCTTTGACGCCAGTGCCGTGCAATTGAGCCTTGTGGAAGCGGTCTACATTTTCGCGGTCGCGCTCCTGCTGCTCCCCAGCGGCCGATTTGCCGATATCCACGGCCGAAAACGGATCTTCATCACCGGCACCGTCCTGATCACCGTTACCACCCTGATTCTGGGGCTCTCGCAGAGCATCGGTTTTTTTATTGCCTTCCGGTTTCTCCAGGGCGCCGGTGCCGCCATGATCACCTCGACCAGCATTGCCATTCTGTCGTCCGTATTTCCGCCCAGGCGTCGCGGAAGGGCCATGGGGATCATCGTGGCGTGCGTATATATGGGCCTGTCAGCCGGCCCGACCCTGGCCGGCGTTATGATTACCCACCTTGGCTGGCGCTGGGTCTTTCTGGCGGCCGTGCCACTCGAGCTTTTTGCCCTTATCCTGACACTGACCCGGCTGAAGGGAGAATGGGCTGAGGCCCACGGCGAGCGATTCGACTGGATGGGCAGTGCGATTTACATGGCGGCCCTCTTTGGCCTGATGTTCGGCGCCGCCCATCTGAAGGAAATGGAAGCCGCCCGCTGGATTATGGGAGGCGGTCTTCTCGGTATGGCCGTTTTTCTTGTCGTTGAAGCCAACACGTCCTCACCGGTGCTGGATGTACGCCTCCTGATCACCAACCGACCGTTTACCTTCAGCAATATCGCCACCTGGATCAACTATGCCGCCTCCTTCGGGGTAACCTTTTTTTTCAGCATCTACCTGCAGACCGTACGCGGCTTTTCGCCCCAGACGACCGGAATGATCCTCATTGTCCAGCCGGTAATCATGGCCGCCTTCGCCCCCATCGCCGGCCGGCTCTCCGATGCGTACCCACCGGGCCGCATCGCCACCATCGGCATGGGCCTTTGCGCCGTTGGGCTTGCCGTTGCATCCTCTCTGGACGCCGAGGCGACCCTGCCCATGATTTTCACGGTACTGGGATTTCTGGGACTGGGGTTCGGTTTTTTCTCCTCACCAAACACGACCGCCATCATGAGCAGTGTCACCGCGCGGCACTACGGCGTAGCATCCAGCCTGGTGGCCACCATGCGCAGTGTGGGCATGCTGACCAGCATGACCGTCATCACCGTCATCCTGACAATTTATATGGGAGAAAACGCCATCTCACCGGAAACCCGAATGGATTTCGTCGCCAGCATGCAGACAACCCTGATGATTTTCAGCGGACTGAGCGTGATCGGGATACTCTTTTCAATGGGGCGGCTGAATCCGGCGTTGCCGGAAGAGGGATAGGATGGTGGCCGTCCGGCAGCGGTTAGCGGTTGATTCAAAAACTTCTGTAAAAAAGCCAGAAATTTAAGCCGTCAATGTACGAGAATTTGCAAATTTTCTTTTCATGGCTATCGCTATTGGGATCGGAATCGGGATCGGGATCGGGATCGGGATCGAAATCGACAACACATGGAACATAGACAAAAAAACCGGATGTGTACTGCCTTGCGACAGACGACGTCCTGCCGGCTACGAGACCAATTACCTCAATAGCGATTTCGATAATGATGAACCCGGCGGTTCCCTCAATGCCGTTCATCCTGAGTCCTCCTGAGCGTGTAGACCCTTAGACAAGCTCAGGGTGAATGGTAAAGAATAGTGATTGGAATTGTTGCTCACTAACTTGGAACCGGGCTGATTTCATTACTTCACCTGACGATCAGATTCAGTCCCAGACCAATTAAAATAACCAGCACCACATTCCGGAATCGTTCCTCCGGCATCCGCCTCCGAATCCGCACGCCCAGATAAATCCCGACCAGTACCGGAAGGATTCCCACTGCCGACACGCCGAGTTTCTGAGAGGTCAACAGTCCCAGTTTTCCAACGCCGGCAAACATGATGACACTGGAAAGGGTAAATGATACATTGATCGATTGGACGAACAGGTTTTTTCCCAAGTTTAGGGAAAACAGGTACGGCAGAACCGGCATGACCTGGGAGCCGGTGATCCCATTGATAATCCCGGTCAAAAAACCGACCGGTCCGGACAGCCATTTCTCAAACCGTCCGAAAAAATCAACGTCGCCGTTCCACAGCGCCCATACCCCGTACAGAAAGAGCACGGCACCCAGAATGGCGCGAGCCCGGATGCTGTCAACCGCCCCCAGCAGCATCAGGCCGATGACCAGTCCCGGAATCACGGACAGATAAATCGGCCAGAACCGGTTGACGGCCTCCCGGAATCGGCCGGCATCGATCATCACCAGAACATTGCTGCACACCGAGGGAATGATAACCAGTGGAATGGCGGTCTTGATATCGATCAGGCTTGCCAGAATTCCCAGGCAAACCGTTGAAAACCCGAGGCCGGTGATACCTTTGAGGAATGCCGAGAAAAAAAAGACGAACAAAACCAGCGATACGGTAACGGCATCCACGGAATTCAACCATCCTTAGGAACGACGATTTATTTAAATTCGCTTTCTTTAATCAGCAGTCTCCCGCCGGATTATCTGAGGTCTGACAGGACGACAACATCCGGAAGGTTGTCGACCAGCGCGTCCCACGACTTGAAATTCCGAAGCGATTCCAACACGACCTCCAGCGGATCCGGGTAGACCACCGGCAGATCGGTTTCGCCGGACATGGTCGGCTGGCAGGCCAGCTTTTCGTCAGGCGGGTTGAACGCCGTTGTGACCTCGGTATTGTTTCCCCGCGGATCGAGCCGAAACCAGCCGACACCGGGTAATAGCACCGCGCTGAGTCCGTGCAGGCCAAATGGCGCGCCGTGACCGTCAATGCTGAGCCGCTGGTAGCAGAGGCCTGCCGGAAGGCCATTGGCCCGAAGCAGGGCCGTCAGCAGGTGACATTTGGAATAACAAAATCCGGTCCGGTGTCTGAGGACCTCGGAGGCCATGCAGGTCACCGGGTTTAATTGGAAATCGGAACTGTGACGAATTTCATCCCGGACCCACTCAAAACACCTGCCGGCCACCTCAACCGAATCGGCTGCACCATGGCCAAGCTCCCGGGCCAGATTCGACACATCCGGGTCTTCCCAGTCGATAATGTCTGTCGATCGCAGATATTTTTCCATCAACGCCTGCCTGAATCATGAAAGAAGGGATTGATCATACACTGCAGGTTTATTGAAAAGCTGCCACATCTCAGAATGGAGTTTCATACGCTTCTCCGAGCATTTCAACAAGAACTTTCTACTTTTACACGGATAAAAAAATACAACAAATTGTATTATATCCCCTGAGGAGAGTGCTCCGACCAATTCGCCTTCAAACAGGCTCTGAATTTTTTCTCAACAGTAGAATCATGTTCCTGTCCAGAAGAACCAGCGGCCTTCGGTGGACTTTTTTTCCCAGGATATCACGAATCAGCCGGGTCCGTTCACGGTCAGGCGTCATAGCATAATAGTCGCAGAGCCAGGCCATCAATTCGTCGAAATCGCTGAAAACCCAACAGGTTTCAAAGATTTCGGATCGCTCCATAACCAGGTCGCTGGAGTCGATAGACTGCATCGCCATTTTCAGGGCCTGGGTTTCACCGTGAAACACATTGCAGACCTGTTCTATTTCCCCGTCATCGACCGGTTCGATGACAACGATCCGTCCATCATCCCTGAGTACCCGTGATGCTTCAGCAAGCGCCTGATGACACTTCTGGTGATGAAGTGAAAGGGTGAACATCACCAGGTCAAAAGATTGATCCGGAAACTCCAGGTTTTCCCCTGAGCCGACTCTGCAATCGGCCCCGGGCACTCTCTTCGCAGCCTGAGAAATACGGTGATGGTCCGGATCGACAGCGACAACATTTGAGGAATGCCCCACGAGAAGCGCCGTAACGCGACCATCGCCGCAACCGATTTCAAGAATGGCCTTATCCGACAGGTCGGCAAACTCCACAATTTTTTTCAGCGTTACCTGATCTTGATCCAGTTCCATACCGATCTCGCAAGTGTGGTTAAGTTCAACATTTTAGCCGGTTTCGTTTTGAACTGGACATATCACGAGTCAAACCCCACCTTCAATCCCCCCGGAAAGGCTCCAAAAGGCGTGACATACCATTTCACGTCGATGCGCCACCATCATAAGCAGTTTTGACTATCCCGATATCTAAATCAATATCGGAATCGGGATCGGGATCGCAATCGGAATCGAAAAGACATGGGATATGGGCACGAAAAATTGGATGTGTACCGCCTTGCGATAGACTGCGTGGCGTAGGTTTACCAAAAGGCAGAGAATCTGACCGGGATTCATGGGTCTGCACGGAACCAGTGGCATAGAGCCTGTTGAAAACCAGTCGATTGGGGGGGAAGAAACTGCTGCGTCGAGGAAAATTCCGCCGGCTATGGGATCGAGGAACTCGATCTCGATAAAACCAACAGGCTAATTAAAATTAACCAGACGCGTATTCTTCGCACCGGTAATATTTGTTTGGTTGCGGCTTGTCCACGTCGTATGTAAAAAATCCCGTAACCACCTCCGGGATTTTTCGGCAACACCAATTTTTTAACTCGCCATCTGGCGGCAAACCCTTATAATGGGATTTAAACAACCCAGTGCTCTGCAATGAAAAACACGAATTGCATCGATTTATTCATCAACCGGACTCGTGATATTCAACAGAGAATGCGTTCAGTTTATTGTTTGATTTAATCGCTGTTGACTGCGGAGCGTTGCGAAACAACCCGGCCCTTTAAAAAGGGCCACGCGATCTGGATCAAGGCTCTTTCGATTGACCGTTTTTGCGATTGTCCCGCCATTGGCTCGTCCTCTTTCAGACTCCACTCGGTTGCGCTGACGTCCTGATTACACAGAGGAGTATCCCCCCTTGATCAACAAGCAAAGGAGTGAAGTTTAATGAATGACTTAGATACTGCCATCGGCAATTTCGACGCGTTTAACTGGACCTCGGCAGCCGGGTCCTACCTCCTTGACCGCTCCCAGCGAAGCATCCTGTTCTGGGATGTGTTGCGACAGAGGGGCAATGATTACCTGGCCCACCTGGAAGCGGGCCATCCGCCTGTGCTGGTATTTGACTACGAGATTGTCGAGGATGGCCGCACCTTTGAGCGGCCGGTCAACTACTCACTGCTTCGCATCGTCGATCGGCGCACCAGCGCGGTTGCCCGGCCGCCCCGCGGTCTGAGAGACCGCCGGGTGACCCGACAGGTGACCGAAGCGCCGCGCACCGAAGCCCGACCCGTTGTGGTCATCGATCCGCGCGCCGGACACGGACCGGGAATTGGCGGCTCCAAGCTCAACTCCCAGATTGGCGTTGCCCTGGATTTCGGCCATCCGGTCTATTTCATAACCTTTTACACTAACCCCGAGCCGGGTCAGACCATCAGCGACATTCACCAGGCAGAGATTCGATTTCTGGAAACCGTGGCCAGCCGACATTCGCGGGCGCCAAAGCCAATGGTGATCGGCAACTGCCAGGCGGGCTGGGCAACAGCGCTCATCGGCGCAGACCGGCCGGATGTCACCGGCCCCATGGTCCTCAACGGCTCTCCCCTCTCCTACTGGGGCGGCGTCGAGGGGGCCAACCCCATGCGATACCGCGGCGGACTGTTCGGGGGTGTGTGGCTGGCCTCCATGTCCAGCGATCTGGGAAACGGCCGCTTTGACGGCGCCCACCTGGTGGCGGGCTTCGAAGACCTCAATCCGGCCAACACATTCTGGTCCAAGCTCTACAACCTGTTTGCCAACGTGGACACCGAAGAGAAACGGTTTCTGAACTTCGAGAGATGGTGGGGCGGCTTTTTCAAGCTGAACTTCGAAGAGATCCATTTCATTGTCGACAGCCTCTTTATCGGCAACGAACTTGAACAGGGCCAGCTTCGGCTGGATAACGGCAAGGTCATCAACTTGAAAAATTTCAAGGATCCGATCCTGATCTTTGCCTCGGGCGGTGATAACATCACTCCCCCGCCCCAGGCCCTGAACTGGATCTACAAGGTTTACGGTACGGTCGAGGAAATCAAGCGCTGCGGCCAGGTCATCATTTACATGGTGCACGAAACCGTCGGGCACCTGGGGATTTTCGTCTCGGGAAAGGTAGCTAAAAAAGAGCACCGGGAAATCATCGGCTGCGTGGACATGCTGGATTACCTGGCCCCGGGCCTCTACGAAATGGTCATCGAAGGCGAACCGACAACTCCCTGGCTGGATGACTACCAGGTACGATTCGAGCACCGGGACATGGCGGATATCCTGACCCTGGATGATGGTCTTGAGGATGAAATGGCGTTTTACCCGGTCAAGGCCATCTCCCGTGGCAATGACTGGGTTTACCGGAACACGGTCAGCCCCATGGTCCAGGCCGCCGTCACCGAACCCCTGGCCCGATCGATCCGGGCGCTTCACCCCCTTCGTGTCCAGCGTTATGGTGTCTCCGACCTGAACCCCATGGTCTGGCCCATCCAGTGGCTGGCAAAAGGCGTCAAAGTCAATAGAAAGCCGGTGGACCCGGAAAATCCGTTTGTTGCCATGGAAAAGGCCGTGTCCAATTCGGTGGAGATCGGCCTCAACCTGTTCCGCGACCTTCGCGACCTGACCCAGGAGCTCTGGTTCAAAAACATTTACAGCAACGACTGGATGAAAGCATTTTTTACCCCGGATAAACCGGCCGTGGAGGGACCCCAAGCCCCAACCCAAATCCGGGACCAGATCGATGCCTGGCTGAAAAAGGCATCGGTAGAAGGTGGATTTGCCGAGGCGGTGGTGCGCATCATTCTGGCAGTGACCGGCGCCACCCGCGTGCTGGACAAACGGCAGTTCAACGCAGCCGTCGACATCATTCAGTCCGACCCGAGGCTGAACATCCTTAAAGCCACCCAATACCGGGATATGATCAAAGAGCAGGCCGCCATCCTGGAACACGACAGTTCCATGGCCCTGGCCGGCCTTGTCAACCTGCTGCCCACCGAAGAAGAACGCCGGGACGCACTGGCCATTGCCGCGCGAATCGCCCAGGCGGATCATCAACTGGACCGCGATGAAAATGTGAAAATGTCGCGGATTCAAACCATTTTGGAGGTGAAGGGGGAGGATATGAGTGATTAGCAGATGGCTTTAAGTTTCTAAATTTTGAAATTTGCGTTTTTTATGGAAAAAATCCCAATAACCAAACCACAAATGACAAAAAAATTACAATGTCTAAAACTCCAAATTCCAAGCCTTACGATTCCGCCTCTGTCACATGCTGGATCCAGTAATTGTTTCAGAGGCATATTGAGAATTTAGATATTGTAATTTGGAATTTATTTGAGATTTGGAACCTGTGATTTGGGATTTCCGGTTTATCCGGGTTAAGTATTACCCTGCTACTTGTTTTTATACGTTTTTTTCTAAGCGCTAACAGCTTACAGCTAATGGCACTTTGACACCCCTGTCATGCCCGCGAAGGCGGGCATCCAGAAATAATATCCGTGCCCGTCCGGCTTCGCTAAACCAGAAGCTTCCGTCTTCGCTGAACGACAAACTTCCGTCTTCGCGAACGACAAGCTTCCGTCTTCGCTGAACGACAAGCTACGACGGACAAGACGACGGGACAAAACGACGGGAGTTGGTCGCGTAAGTCTGCGGTAAATTATGCCTTTCTTCGCGAGCTTCGCGGCTGTGCGAAAAATCTTTATCGTTAAATCCATTCCGGTTCGTGGGTCAGCTCGTTTTCCTCGGCATCGCCGGTATTCACCGTGGCCTTGGGCTCGATGAGCATCAGGTGGGTCTCTTCGGTAAAGGTGGGTTTGTGCTCGATGCCATGGGGCACCACGATGAACTCACCCGGTGCGACATCCACCTCCCGGTCGCGAAAGAGCATCCGAAGGTGTCCCTTGATTACGTAAAAAAGTTCATCCTCCCATTCATGGGTGTGCCAGATGAACTCGCCGTCGGCCTTGACGAGCTTGACGTACATGTCGTTCACTTCCCCGACGATCCGGTGGGAGAACAGCCCCTCAAAAAATTTCAGTTTTTCGACCAGGTTAACCGCTTCCCTCTTATTTCCCTGCATCTTTTCCATCTCCCCTCATCTCGTTAATAGCCAACGACGCCCGTTCGGTAATGGCGCTGAAGGCAATGACCGTTCGTGTGCCGTGGACCCCCTCGATTTCATTGATATCGAAAATCAGAGATTCCAGCTCAGCGGTGTCGGCACATCGCGTCTTGACCATGAAGCATTCATCCCCCGTCAGGTGGGCCACCTCCTGGACAGACGGCACCCGCTCAAGGGCTGCGGCCACTGACGTGCACATCCGGTGCGGATGAATACGCACAAACACATAGGCGAGAAGCGATTTACCCAGCGCCGCATGGTCGAGTATCGCCTGGTATCCCGCTATAATTCCCGCCTTCTCCAGCTTCTTGATCCGCTCATGAACTGCCGACGCCGTAAGCCCGACCTGCCGACCGATCTCGGCATTTGAGGTCCGCGCATTCAACTGTAGAATCGCAACTATTTTTTGATCTACACTATCGATTAACATATAAAAAACATATTTACGTTTTAGTTTCACGTGCATTTACATCATTATGGCAACGATAATCAATAATTATTTCTGATCTTATCTGCTTAACGACAAGTTGGATTAGCGAAGCGTAAGGGATCTCACCGTATTAATTTTACCCATTTTTTCAGGATGCGATTACGTTGTTGATGCTTCATCCGGGTAAGTTATCCTCCTGGATTTCCCGGATCATGAGCATGACGGTACCATTAATGCCGTTCATCCTGAGTCCTGTCCTGAGCCTGTCGAAGGGTTGTCGAAGGATCAGCTGAGTACCTGGTCAACCGGGTAAGTTATTTTCTTGGAGTTCCCTAATCCGACATCCCGTACATCTGCAAAAATTTGAAGCCTGCCAGCCGCTTTACAAATTCTATATATAGTGGTAGTGATTTTTTAGCTTCACAGAGCGGCCCAGTCCAACCAAGTTTTATTCATCATCCCGCTTGTTAAATCAGTAGTTTGCAGTTTTTGTTGATCCGTTTCTCGGGACTTGGGCCGTGCAGGTTTTTGTTGCGCGGGACGCTGCATAAAACTCTATGAGTTGTGAGTTTAAAGGTAATTAAATGACGAATAAACCAAGGAAATGGTGGTTGGCTGGATTGCTGAGTCTTTTTGAGCCAGGACTAGGACAGATCTATAACGGACAACCACGCAAAGGATTGATTTTCCTTGTGCTACCACTACTGGTAATGCCAACAATATTTCTTTGTATAAATAGTAACAAAATACTTTTTTTCTATATTACTCTTTGCTTGTTAACTACAGTCTATTACATAGCTGCAATTAGTGATGCCATTTATACAGCTAAAAAATTTAATGCAGAGTATAATCTAAAAAAATACAACAAAATAATCGTATACTTGGGGATTATTATCCTTGTTTTTCTTGTAAATACCACAACAACAAATTATTTCAAAAAAAACTATGTTCAGGCATACAAAATTCCTGCTGCCAGTAATGAACCAACACTTTTAATTGGCGATCACATACTTGTCGACAAACGTGTATCAGCGAGAAGACCTGAAAGAGGTGATTTAATCATATTCGAATTCCCTAATGACCCAAAGAAAGATTATGTAAAAAGGGCTATTGCTATTGGTGGAGACACAGTGGAAATTCAAGACAAGGTACTGCTGATCAACCATAGCCGGATCAAAGAACCCTATGCGGTGCACAATGACCCTACTATTTTTTTGGCTAATCAGAGTCCTCGGGACAATTTTGGGCCAGTTACAGTGCCGGAAAACTCTTGTTTTGTATTGGGCGACAATCGTGACAAAAGTTATGACAGCAGATTTTGGGGATTTGTTGAAAATTCAAAGATAAAAGGTACCGTTAAAACAATATATTGGTCTTGGGGACAAAAAGGGGCTTCTGTGCGTTGGGAAAGAATTGGGGCAAAAGTTCAATAAAGAACCCAACAGCGCCGTTGCAGTCGGCGCAAAAAAACTGGCGCCCCATCAACAAAGGGATAATCGATTGCGCCAACACCGATCCCGGTATCAACCCTGTTGTTTGCCGGTGTACGATTACGCATTTTTCGATCCTGGCTTGCGGGTTTTGTAGTTAATTGATTTCAAATTAATTTTGACAAAACTTACGATTTTTTCCGTCTACTCCAAGTTTGTGGCTGTCTGAAAAAATGGATAAATTTTTAGACCTTATTGTCATTCCGATTGTATTATCAATTTGGTACATCTACATTGCGATCATTCTCCCAAAATTGAGATGCTATCGAAAATTGTATCTAAGCGATTGGGGATGTAGTTTAGTTCAACCGATAAAAAATATTATTGAGTACAAATCAATATGTAAGAAAGAAAATGAATCAACTAAATATTTCACCATAATATCAATTTTGTTTGTCTCATTTTTAATTATTTTCCTTTCCGGTTTTGTCAGTGTCGCTCAAGACGTAGATAGGGAAGCGGGGTCACACCAAAAAATCAACTATTCGTTTTCCAGCTGCACAGGTTGGGTTGATGGCAGCATAAAAACATCGGTGACAGACCGAAACATCACACAAAGTCGCAAAAACCTCCCCCAATCAAACCAGGGATATCCTATCACCAGAACACCGCCATAGCCACTACACCGCCGACTGATGATGCCTATTTCAGCATCTTTTGATTTTATCCAAGCTGGCGCGTACCGCGGCCCCACAATTCAACCGTTGTACATAATAAAATATGAACCAAGAAATAAAATTTAAAGGATACTTGACCTTCGAAGACAGCATGAAGGTCATGAAGAAAATCGAAAACAAAAAAATATTCAGCTCTTCCGGCATTGTATCCATACTGCTTATAATTGCTTTTAGTGTCACGATAGCATCAATGACTGATGGAGTTGTTTTCTTTATATTCATGCTTCTGTTTCTGGGCGCTGTTATGGGAAGCGGCGCTTGGTTTATTCACAGATCAAATACAAGACATCAACAAAAAAATTATGAAACAGAGTGTGTAGATAGAGTTGGCACTCTTTCCAGCGATAAAATAATCCTGAAGTTTGATAAAACAAAGAGTGAGATTGATTGGGATCTATTTGAGAAAGTTATTAAAGTTGAAAGTAGTCTTGTAATTGTAAAAGGCTCCAATTTCTTGGGGTTTGCCGAGTACATGTTTGAGACCCAATCTGATTGGCAAAGGGCAAAAGAATTAATTTGCAATAAATATGTACTACAAAGCTACTGCACCTGACCGCGATGGGCACTGGGGCCTTAACGGGCAAGGTTTTCGGCGCGGCAATTAACGAATGGTAAATCCTACCTTTCTTAGATTTTTTCACTCCCCAATACAATCCTGTAATATATACCTCTTAGGGTAAGTCTCCAT
>ENA-ORCT01000786-ORCT01000786.1-marine-metagenome-genome-assembly--contig:-NODE-786-length-13769-cov-2.875986_pt1 | contig 13769 bp, 8 predicted proteins | sample MGYA00248632_ERZ508511 | MGnify/ENA primary metagenome ERZ508511 (study PRJEB26182, sample SAMN06268839) | marine metagenome | isolation source: Tt an P1-techrep anaerobic enrichment on pine from sediment...
GTTGAAGGTCATTGGCGACCATGAGCGGCTTTTTGCCGTCTTTTTCACGGATCATCTTTGCCAGCTTGCCGCTTGTGGTTGTTTTACCGCTGCCCTGCAGGCCCGCCATCATCACGATCGTCGGTCCCGGCGAAACATAGTAAATCTTCGGGTCCACCGGTCCCATCAGCTTGGTCAATTCATCGCTGACGATCTTGACCATGAGCTGATCCGGGCGCAAGCTCTTGATGACCTCGGCCCCCATCGCGGCGTCTTTGACGTTTTTACAAAATTCCTTGGCGACCTGGTAGTTCACATCCGCTTCGAGCAGGGCCTTGCGCACCTCACGCATCGCATCCGAGACGTTGGCCTCCGTAATGCGGCCGCGGCCCCGCAGCGAGTGAAATACCGAACCAAATTTATCCGTTAAAGCGTCAAACATAATATCTTAAGGTAGTATAGGCTTCCAGCCTGTGTTTTTAACGATTTCCGACTCAGGCAAGATGCCTGAGCTACCTTCTCCGCGCAGAGACTCCCCCGCGCGAATCGCAGATTGTAGCCAACCAAAAGGCTAATTTCAAGAGAAAAAGGTGAAAAACGGGCAATAGCCAGAGGGTAATAGGCACTAGAAAGTTCGAATCAGAGCCGCGACAGTAATGGAGCGGGCGGGGTCACTATGCGAATGTTTCATAAGAGATTAAAATAAAATGACTTATGGCTATTTCTCGGGCTCACGCCGCATGGCTACAACATCCCAGTCTCTGCGAGGCCTTAACTGGGAACGCGGGTATTTTGCCGGCAATTGTTTTATAAGAGCGGAACAGTCGCGTTCCCAAGGGAAAATCGTTATCGGAACATCCGGCGTTATCATTTTCCTATTTTAACATTTTTTTTCGGGTTTCACGTAGTCCGAACCTTTTTTATCATTTCAATAACCGTGTTATCAGGTATTTATCCCCATATTGCGGCTTCTACGTTCATTATGTACGATCTCGTTCAATCCGATACACCTGACAGCAAGGTTCGATCTGCTGAAAACGGATTGACAATTTAAAATTTAGACAGGAGATATCAGGATGGATTCAGGAACAGAGAGACGGCGAGAGGCGAGATTACGTTACAGTTGGCCGGTGTGGTTTGCGGAGGATTTTGACGAGATTCTGACCCAGGGCCAAATGGTTGACGTTTCCAGCAGTGGTGCGGCGTTTACCTGCTATGCCGATCGCTGCCCCGCAGCGGGCGAGCATATCACGACCCGTTTCAGTGTACCCAAATTCGAGGACGAAGAATCTTACGATCTGGCCAATTTTATCCGAGATGCGCATATCTGCCGGATCGATGATCTGGGTCCGTTCGTCAAGCGCGTGGCCGTCCAGTTTGCTGAACCGCTGCCGTTTGCCCCGGCCGCTCATAAAAGCCAGGATCAACTTATTCATATTTAATCATAGAATTGATACACAGGAATCTATCACCCGTTAAGGGTGTTTTCTTCGTCTGTTTCTTTTTGTGACATCTCCATGACTGAAGCCCGTTCGCAGTGGCGCGAGCGGGCTTTTTTTACAGGTATTTTGTCCTTCGATGCCGCTTGCAATGTTCTGGCGATCCTGCTACAATAGAGTTTGGTATTGTTTATAATAGTCAGGTTATGTCTTGAAACCGGGAGGCCGTTGTTATGGCAAGATCTTCGGGTCAAAATAATAAAAGTGCGTGCAGTTTTTGCGGGCGCACCAAACGTCAGGTGGATGCTTTCGTTGAGGGCCCTAATGGGGTCTTTATCTGTCCGGAATGTATTGACCTGTGCTACAACATTGTGCGGCAGGAACGCAGGCGTGTTCAGGGCGGACAGGACCTCTTCGAGGAGGTCCCCAAACCGCGTCAGATCAAGGAATTTCTGGACCAGTATGTCATCGGGCAGGAACGCGCCAAACGCGGACTTTCAGTCGCCGTACATAATCACTACAAGCGGCTGGTTCATAGCGACAGCGAAGATGAAGAAGTCGAGATCGAGAAATCAAACATTCTGCTGATCGGACCGACCGGTTCCGGCAAGACATTGCTGGCACGCACCTTGGCGCGGATGCTGCACGTGCCGTTTGCGATTTGCGACGCCACGACGGTGACCGAGGCCGGCTACGTGGGCGAGGATGTCGAAAACTTCCTGCTGCGGCTCCTGCAGGCGGCCGATTACGACATCGAAGCCGCCCAGCGCGGCATCGTCTATGTTGACGAGATCGACAAGGTTGGCAAGACTACGCAGAATGTTTCGATTACGCGCGACGTGTCCGGCGAAGGCGTCCAGCAGGCGCTGCTGAAAATGCTCGAAGGGACGACTGCCAACATCCCGCCGCAGGGCGGCCGCAAGCACCCGGAACAATCTTACATCCAGATCGACACCTCGCAGATCATGTTTATTTGCGGAGGTACGTTCGTCGGACTCGATAACATCATCAAAAAGCGATTGGGCAAACGTATGATCGGCTTCGAAAGCGAGCATCAGGCCCACCACGACAAAAAGGCCGACTACAGCGAAATCATCGCACAGGTCACGCCGGAAGATGTCATTTCCTACGGCATGATCCCGGAAATGGTGGGGCGGCTGCCGCTTATCACGACCCTGTCGGCACTGGATGAATCAGCCCTGATCGAAATCCTGACCAAGCCCAAAAACGCCCTGGTCCGTCAGTACCAAAAACTGTTCGAGATGGAAGAGGCCGAGCTGAAGTTTACAGATGAGGCACTCAGCCTGGTGGCCCAAAAAGCCATGACACGTGACACCGGTGCGCGTGCCTTGCGGGCGATTATGGAAGAACTGATGGTCGATTTGATGTATCAGCTCCCCGAAGAACCCAAGCCCGGCGACTACACCATCACCCCCGACGTGATCGAAGGAAAAGTCAACCTCTTCGAAACAAACAAAAAAGCTAAAAAAGAATCGGCTTAAGCGTTCTCTAAATCGTATTCTCAATAAGGCCGGTTTCGCCGGCCTTATTTTTTTGCGGTTATTCTGAATTATCCAAAAATTCTATACTCATCCGATTTCGATAGATTCCGGCTTTATGGCCGACGGAATCAAAACCTCGTCCTGCAGAAGTTGATGCTAATGTGATATAAAAAGTGGCATGGTTTTCCTTTTCGCCATCCAAGCTGAACTCGATTGCATTTTCTGGAAGTCCCCATCCGGCGGTCGGTGATATCTGCTTACTGCATTGCGCTGCCCAGTCTTCAAACCTAATACGATAAACAGCAGTGTTGCCATCATATAAAGTTATATGCAAAGATTCTTCTCGAGTCAATGTACCTTCTGCAAGTGTTGTAAAAGGGCCTTTTTCAGCACTTTTAGCCTGGACCACTCGGAATGCACCGGATGTATCCAGATAAGCCAATCGGGCAGGTCTTCCAAATGGATAATCAAAAGCAGTGACTTCAATTCGTTTGTCAGGACAGGGAGAAAACGAAACGTAAATCTTCTCTTTCCCTTTTATTGAAAATTCCGAAAACGTGTTTAAGTGAGAATAGACGGGGGTGGGAATTGAACAGAAGGCGTCTAACCGCACAGAGTGTCCGTCGTTCGGTATTGTAACCTCAAGTGTGGATTTCCCTCTCTCGTTATATTCGAGGTATAGGCCGTCTTCGATTCTTCGTATCCCTTGATAAATCCGCGGGGTTCCGATTTTTTCTTTTTGAGGAGCAAACAGTATCCAGCATCGATCCGGTGAACAACTGTAAAATGTCAACAGAGGTGAAATCTGGAGTTGGGTATATTGGTCGTTGATTATAATATCTGCATAACGCGGCAGTACAGTTACCGGGCCAGAGAGATGAAAAGCCGATTGAGTTGTATTCAGAACTGGATCTGAATCAGATTGTGCTTGATTGAGGGGATGCGTAGCCGGTTCCCAACTCCGCTGAGAGTATGGAAGAATAATTCCCATGATTACCGATAATCCTGTCAATATCCCTGTTGGAATCCACGTCACTGCTTTAAGGGGGTGTTGTATGATGGTGTAACAGGCCAGCAGAAGTAAGACCATAAACCAGCTCAGCAGGACAGTTAAAAAGACCGGTTGCATGCTAATTGGATATAAAAAAAGACTCGTTATGATAAAAGCAATTGTTGCCACCGGATATGAGAAAATACAAACAGAGAGTATCAATCGATTGGATCGAAACATGTCAAGCCAGCAACTCAATGAGCATAGAATAATGATGATAGGAATTACGCTGTTCGACCAGAAACGGAGGTTCTCAACAGCAAATCCTTTGGGGGATACGTACCACCAAATCGCAAAAGAGGCAGCGTATCCAAAGAAGACGATACGTAAAAAAAGGTTTATTGCTCGGCGAATCAAGGGGTTTTTCATAATATACCCATTCAAAACGGAGGGGGTCATTTAAGATATTTTGATAATTCTAACAAACTCCCTGTATCAATCAAGAATTACATTTTCAAGAGCATGAATACATCCGCATTATAGGACGTTAGTTTTTTCAAAAATTCTGAATTTGTGGTTCTTTTGCCTTCCGGTTTGACCGATGTGATAAAGACGTCGTTTTTCGAGGTCCGTCAAGGATTCGGGACGATGTGATAAGTTGAGACAAAGGTCAGATTGGAGAAGAAAAATGTTTGATTTTTTCGGATTTGGTAAGAAGTCGCCCAAGACAAAAATTCTGGTCGTAGACGATGAGCCCAATATTGTCCAGACGCTCAAAGACCGCCTGGAAATGAATGAGTATACAGTATTTACTGCCTGTAACGGCCAGGAAGGCCTTGCTGTCGCCAAAGAGAACGCTCCGGACCTGATTCTGCTGGACGTGATTATGCCGATCATGGACGGTCACGAAACCCTCGAAGCACTGCGTCAGCAGGACTGGGGTCAGGATATCTCGGTCATTATGCTGACTGCTCGCAGCCAGGCCCAGGATATCGCGCGTGCACGTGCCTGCCAGATTGAAGACTATATCATCAAGCCGTTCGATTTGAGTGAACTGCTCGAAAAAATCGAAAGTATCCTGGAACGTAAAAAAGCGACTGTCAGTTCCTGACGTAATTCAAGTGGAGGCCCGGCATCAAGGAACGTCGCCCCAGTCCATCGGGTGATCGTTCACTTCGGTGACTTCCATGCGTTGTATGTACCAGGTTTTGTTGATCTTTTCATACTCAAACTGCATCTCGAGAAAGAACAAACTCCCGGCCATCGCATACCCGCTGTTCGTGTTCAGATGAACCGCGGCACGAAATTCACTTTCCGCCCGGTCCCTGTTAATCGTAATCACGTGTGACTGAACGCGAACCTTTTCAATGGATGCCTGGGGGATAATCCGTTCAATCGCGCTTTGCAGAGCCGCTCGATCCTTGTGACGAATATCCGCATAATTAGGGCTGATGTGCCGCATAATGGCATTCGTATCCTCGGCAACGGCTGCTTTTCGACATGCCGGCAAGAGCGCGCTGACGGCTTCGTAGTCGGTCGTAACCCAATAATCCAGCCCGAAAGCCAGCACTGCCAGGATCAGCGGAACCAACAGGGGTTTGTATCCCCATTCGGGTTTTTCCTGTCGGACGATGGACGCGATGACCAGCGAGATGCCGGCCAGTGCCAGCAGCAGCCAGCAGTTCTCAAAGATATTCCACATAGTGTCTCCTCTAATGTTTAAGTCGAAGCGGTTTTTGGCTCAGCAGGCGATTGCCTTCGCTGTCGGTCAATTCCTGACGCAGGCAGGTCAGCGTGATATAGCCTGCCATGACTGCGGTGGTATCGGTCCAGCCCCCATCGTGCGGATCGCGATGCGTGCCCCCGGTGAGTTGGTAAATGCTTTCACCGTTAGGATCGGTTCGAATCTGGAATGTTTCCTCGAAGCCGTAGATGGATTGAGGTACGATCAGGATGTCTTTTGGGGTGCCTTTGGAAAGCCGTGGAATATTCAGGTTGGCCACACGGCCGCTGGGCAGGTCGATGAGTTGTTCGATCACATGGAAGGCGTGGTCGGCAGCCCCTTCAAAATCCATCGGTTCGTCGAAGGCCGCGCTGACAGCAATCGCCGGCAGATTATAAAAAGCCGCCTCAATCGCCCCGGCGACCGTGCCGGAATAGAAGATGTTAATCCCGACATTGGCCCCGTGATTCATCCCGGAGATAACCAGGTCGATCGGAGTCTCGTCCGGCACGATCTCGTTCAGTGCCAGCTTGACGCAGTCGGCCGGAGAGCCGTCCACACTGTATCCTTTGAAAAGTCCCGCGATTTCCAGGTGTTCGCATCGGATTTCATTAAGCGAAATCGCATGTCCCGCGCCGGATTGTACGTCCGAAGGGGCCACCACGGTAACCTGCCCCAGTCGTTTGATACGCTGATACAGTGCCTTCAGGCCCGGTGCGTAGATGCCGTCATCATTGGTCAATAATATATGCATTTGTTTCCTGTTGATTGATTTTCCTCATTTTATCCGTTTTGTTGCGGCATGTCAATTGATGCCGCAAAGGTTATCAGGAATCTGCAAAGTCCGAAATATCTGTGGCATGCTTTCACATTAAAAAGTTGACAGCCGATAGGGAAACTCATTATACTGCAACGGCTTAAAACCCAAGCGCTCGTAGCTCAGCTGGATAGAGCACAGGATTTCTAATCCTGCGGTCCCAGGTTCGAATCCTGGCGGGCGTGTTTATCGCGACGAAGTGAACTAAGAAGGCGGGCTTGTCGCGATGAAGTGAACGACGAAGGCGGATTGACGCCAACCGCGGCAGCGAACTCATAATGTAAAAACCGCAAGCGGTTAAAAACTCATCACATTACATTTCCAACTCACTAGATTACCTTCTGGAAAATCAAGGCAAAAATGCTGAACTCATGACATTTGATAAATAATCTAATGAGTTTTATGTGGGGTGGGAAGCGGATATTTTTTCATTGCCAAATAAATAGCATACAGTAAAATAGAGCGAGATGAGTTCTGATGACTGGAGGAAATGAAAAATATTTATTTGGGAAAAAAATGAAGGGGAATACAACATGAAAACAGTTAGACTATTTCTTTGTCTTTACATAATCCTTGGAATGTCGAGTCTCTCGGTGGCCAAGGAGTTACAGCATGATCCAGAATTAGAGTCGTTCACCAAGGAAATTTTGCTACCCGGACCAAACCTTAAGTTGTCGGGAAAAGGTGACAAGAAGCTCTTTCTACTAGTCCCCAGAGATGTCAGGATAGACAAAGCGATAATCGAAGCAGAATCAGTACCGATACAGCACACGTCCCAGACTTATTCCGTCAGAGAGTTATTTGAGAATACAGGAGAGTGGGGATTCACCACCCAGCGTAATTCCGGAGCTGTATTCTTAACTTTGAATGGCAATCAAGATCATGCATCTGAAGCTTCCGGAGTATTCAACGTGGTTTCTTCCGACCATTACGAAATTCAAATGCAGGTTTTTCAGGGAACCTCTGCTAGCAACGGACGTGCAATCTTAGTAACCATAGATGATAAATCAAAGATACTTGGTACAAAGGGGCCTGCCACCACACATCTGTGGGAAACATGGGGCACGGTACTACTGAAAAAAGGTGAACACCATATCACAATCGGCACTGCTCCTGAGTCTCTCGGATACTGGGAAGTGGGACCGTTGCGACTCAGACCCGTTAGCTCCATGAGTACCAGTTTTGTAAGGGATCTTCGGATTGTATTCGGAAAGTCTGACCGTCCGCACTACAGCGTAGTTACTCCAAAAGGTCGCTTTCAGACACCCAACTTAGCATCTAAGCTGTCTCATGCACTTGCACTGCAAAATTACGAGTCAAAACCACTCGGTTCACGTGATATTGTACCAATCAGTATAGCCTCCTCTTCAGCAGGGCAACTTCATATCCATAAGCTTAATTTGCTCGTAACAATCGATAGCAAAGAGAAACCAGAACAAGAGACTGCAAAGTTTCTCCTTATAGGCCCGGAAGTGGAAACTTCACGTGATATTACAGCTCCTGACATTGAAGCCCTTTTTGGATACTTGGAGAATTTGGAAACAGCAGGAGTTCTCCGCGGCGACCACTCATATGTCACTGAGGCTCTGCAAGTGTATGACATTATCAGCGAGCTAGCAGCAGCTTCTTCTGATGTGTCTGCGGCCAAGACAATTGCGGACTGTGAACGCAAGATTGAAAAGCTTGCAGGTATCGAAGCTAAGTGGCTCACTCATTTATTCATTATCTGTTCCTATGACTGGCCCAAACCATCCGACTTTCCAGCGAATTGGCTAAGGCATCTTAGCCAATACAATGTAATAGACCTTGATGAGGATCGCTTGACAAGTGATGGTAGCTATCTGGACCCTTGGGGAAATCCCTATCTCATAACATACAAGAGTGGAAAGATCACCCTGTTTTCTTTTGGTCCCAATGGCAGAAACGACAAGGGGCAAAATGACGACATTATTGCGATAGGAGAATGCAACTGGGAGTGACTGGTGGGATAATTAGAAACTATAAAAGCAGATATTCGTAAAACTTAATATGTATTAAGTCTTATATATCTTACTTATATCGAACTAAAATCCGAAATATATACATGAAATGGATTTTGGGAAGAAAAAGCCAAAGTCAGCCAACAATATACTTGATGGGGAGTGTTCATTTAACTGTGTAAATGGCTTTAACGGTTCATGACAGATTACACTTCTGCCTTGATTTCCAATTCATCTTTGATTACCTTGTCAATTATCATCCTGAAGGATAAGGCTCTGCTGGAGAGCAACCTGAGCGTCAGGGTGATGCCGAGACAAACGGCTCAGGGGTAGCATAGGTTGCCTCTGAGCCCATTTTGTTTTGGCTCATCAAGCGATAAACTCAGTCGAACAGTGCCGCCGCAGGCGGCCTCCATTTTTGTCACATCGGCATTCGATCAGCAAACTTGATTGCAAACTGGTTCATTGCTGACTTCCAGCACCGTATTGGCATTGTCCATTTTTTGGCGATGTTTGCAAGAGCCAAATAAAATATCTTCGTGACCGATGCCTCGGTGGGGAAGGCCCCCTTGGTTTTGATCACTTTCCGCAGGGATCGATTGAGCGATTCGATGGCATTGGTGGTATAGATGGCTTTGCGAATATCCTCAGGATAATCGAAGAAGGGAATCACATTCTGCCAGTGCGTTCGCCAACTCTTGCTGATCATGGGATACTTTTCATCCCACTTTTGCCCAAACGCATCAAGGGCCATTTCAGCCTGCTGCTCGGTCGCTGCGGTGTAGACTGTCTTGAGATCCTTACAGAGTTCCTTACGGTCTTTCCAGTTCACAAAACGGGTCGAATTACGAATCATATGCACAATGCAAAGTTGCACCTGAGTCTGCGGGAAGACTGACTCAATGGCCTCAGGAAAGCCCTTCAGGCCATCTACACAGGCAATAAAGATATCTTTGATGCCGCGATTCTGAAGTTCTGTAATGACGCTCAGCCAGAACTTAGCCCCTTCTGTCTTGGCGATCCAGATGCCCAGCAGTTCCTTGTGACCGTCCATAGTGACCCCAAGGGCAAGGTAAACAGATACATTTGAAACCTTACCGTCCTGACGACATTTAACAACGATACAGTCGAGGAAGATGATGGGATAAATCGCATCGAGGGGACGGTTCTGCCAAGCCTTGACTTCATCCATGATGCCCTCTGTCGCTTGGCTGATCAGCCCTTCGGAGACATCCACCTGGTACATCTCCAACAGGGCCGCCTGAATATCACGGACGCTCATGCCGCGGGCATACATGGCGATGATACGGTCGTCAAAGCCCTTGAAATATTTTTTGCCTTTGGGGATCAGTTGCGGTTCAAAATCACCGTTACGGTCACGGGGAGGAGTAATGTCGACCTGATCATCCCCCAGAACAACGGTTTTTTTGCCTCTGCCATTACGGCTGTTGCCGCTGTTGTTGCCCTTGGGATCGTGCTTGCTGTAGCCGAGATGATCGTCCATCTCGACATCAAGGGTACGCTCGACAATACGCTTCTTGAGGTCAGCAAATAACCCCGATTCGCCCCAGAACGAGTCGGGACCGTCATACCCCTTCAATAATTCGTCAATCAGTTCATCCCTGCGTTTCTCTTCTGCTGCCTGTTTGGCCATAGTAAATACCTTTCAAAAAATAGGTTATCATATCTATGACCATTTACACAGTTTATTTTACACCCTCACTTGATGCCGAAACCTTCTTGAATGTATGGAATGCTCCCCAAAACTCATCACATTTCTTTTCTTTTATGATGAGTCTGTCATCCTTTTCTCCGCAATTCTAAACTGTTTTCCCCTCCAATACAGCGCATAAAAAAAAGGCCGGCAGCGTGTTCTGCTGCCGGCCTTGTACATACTCAAAGAGTGATTATTTACTGCTTTTTCTTCCTTCGCCCAGCAGCAGGATGGGTGCGGCAATCGCGATAGACGAATACGTACCCACAATCACACCCACCAGCAGTGCAAACGTGAAACCTCTCAGTCCGACACCGCCCCAGATGTACATCACCAGTACAACAAGGAACGTCGTGAAGGATGTCAGCAGGGTACGTGACAGTGTCTGGTTAATACTGGTCGAGATCATTTCCGGCGTCAGGATGCTCAGCTTGCCGCGGTTTTCACGAATCCGGTCAAACACCACGATCGTATCGTTGAGCGAGTAACCAATGATTGTCAAAAATGCCGCGATCATTTCCAGGTTGATCTTGAAATCGCCGATGCCCAGGGCATTACCCAGCGGGGTGCCGGCGATATACGTGCAGGCTGTTACCAGACCCAGCGTGATGCAGACGTCATGGACCAGTGCTGCGATGGCGGCGAATCCATACCGGGCCGTACCAAACCGAATCCAGATATAACCGACAATCGCGATCAGCGACAGGATAATCGCCACCAGTGCCCGCTGTTTCGCCTGCGAACCGATGGACGGGTCAATCTGTGTCACACGCGACAGCGACGTTTCCAGCGATGTCGCGGCGTTCAGCTTCGTGGTCTCATTATCGACAAACGCCTGCCACTCATTCGCATCCAAATCGCGATACCCGGCTTCCGGGTGAGCACTGACATAGACAAATTCAGTCAGTTCATCGGTTGGCTCCGGTTCTGTCAGATCCGAACTCAGGATCTCGTGCCGGTGCCATTCCAGTTCCTGCATATCAGGTTTGAACTGCAAATCACTGATTCTGGCTTCCAGATCGTCCACTGTGGTTTCACGATTCAGTTTACAGGTCAGTTTAATCCCGCCGAGGTAATCAGCCAGCAGGGCGGCATTGTCGCCGGTGCTTTCGATTTTTTCCTCTGAAACAATGGTCAGCCCCAGGTCTTCACGGATCGCCAGGAAGTCCTGGAAAACGTCTCGAACTGCGCTGCTGACGACTTCCTGAACCTGCACGTCGGATACCGTCCCGGCATCGCCAACGGCGGCCGTCAAAACGTTTTCAACCAGCGAGGCATTGACGCGGCTTGTCGAAATCTCGTATTGATTGCCTTCAACAGGGGTTACGACCAGGTTGGATAACACCTTGCCCAGGTCCGCCGATGCTTTGCGGATCATGTCTACAACACTTTCAGCAGTCTGCGTTCCTTCGGTAAAGGTCAGCAGGGCGGTGGTCTTATTCGTCAGCGTGGTGTTGATTTCAAATTGACGTCCGGTGTCACCTACCTCGTACACTTTCACCGGGCTGATAACGTCATCGATTTTGTCTTCGACTGCGGCACGGTCAAAATTGGTGCCTTCTTTCAGCTCGATTTCGACGCTGGTGCCGCCGATGAATTCGATGTCATACTTGCTGTTTTCAGCATCGTTACGACCAAAGAAAATACCCAGGCCGCCGACAATCAGTACGAGAGAGATCGTCAGGAAGATCGGCCGCAGTTTCATCCAGTTGACCGAAGCGTTGCGGGCGATTTCCCACGGCATCGCCAGGTGATTGGTCAGCAGGCGGGTACTGGTCAGCCAGTCGAACATGACGCGGGTCACAAACAGGGCGGTAAACATACTGGCCACGATACCCAGCATCAGCACAATTGCAAATCCCTTAATTTCTTCGGATGCGGCCATGTACAAAATCGCGGCCACACCAAAGGTCGTCACATTCGCGTCAAAAATCGTTCTAAATGCCCTCGAATAACCATTCGCTATTGCGGATTTAAGCGTCGAGCCGCGTTTTTGTTCTTCGCGAATACGCTCGAAAATCAGCACGTTCGCGTCCACGCTCATACCGATGGTCAGAATCAGACCTGCAATACCCGGCAATGTAAAGGTGGACTGAAGCATGGCCATGATGCCCAGGACGATCAGAATATTGAGAACCAGGGCCACACCGGCCATGATACCGCTAAGCAGATAATACACGACCATAAAGATCGCTACGGCGGCCAGGCCAAACAGGCCGGCCTTGATGCCGTCGTCACGGTTATCTTCACCAATAGTTGCACTGATCGTTTTTTCGAGGATCGGTACTTCGCTCAGACGCGCGGGAAACGACCCGGCGTTGAGCTTGTTCACCATGTCGGAGATTTCCGTTTGAGTGAAGGAGCCGCGAATGATTCCGGAGGATCGAATTGGTTCATCAATACTGGGTGCTGAAATCGCCTGATTGTCCAGCAGGATACACAGCGGCTTGCCGGTATTGTTGCTGGTCAGGTTAAAGAACCGATTCGCAGCGATATCATCAAACGTAAAGCCGATCGCCCGGCGACCCTGCTGGTCCGTCGTGGGATAGGCTTTCGTGAGTTTCCATTTTTTCTCGCCCCCATGCAGCATTTTCTCATTGGCTTGATCACTGCACAATACGTAGGTCTTGTCACCAAACATGCCCGTAATGCCCAAGCCGGCCGGCCATGTTTCCGGGTTTTCGATCTCACACCATATATAACGACCCTGCGATGCCAGCTTGGGTCCCTTTTCGGCAAGTTCCTCGACTTTGGCCATCAACTGCTCCATGTCGCCGTCTTCGCCGGTTGGCAGAATCCGAAATTCCAGCACGCCGGACCCCTTGAGCATACGTTTGAGGTCTTCCGGATCATCCAGCCGACCGCCGACCTTTTGATAACCATCATAGGCGGTAACGACTGCATTAATCTCCTCGACACGTCCGGGGAATTGTGCCTTGAAAGCATCAATTTTTTCCTGACGAGTTGCAGATTCAGCCGGCAGATCCAGAACGTCCTGTACAAGATCCGTGTCCAGATTCAATTGTGACAGGGCTTTCGCCGCGGTGCTCCATTGGGTGTTCAGTCCGTCCTCCGGTTCGGTCAGTTCATTGACGACCGGAACCCATTGATTGTATGCTTCGATGTAATCGTTAATCAGCCCGGCGGCCTGGGTTTGTGACTCGCTGAGTTGGCCTTCCGTTGCCGACGCGTCTTCAATGTTGTCTTGAACATAGCTCTCAATCGCGTCCTGGCGTGCTTCGTTATCCAGTTTCGCCCAGCTTTTCATCCGGGACTCAAGCGTGTCAAATTCAAGCCCGGCCTCGTCCAATTTGGGTTCAATCGCTTCCATTTCCCCGGCCAGTGTATCCCGCTTGTCCTGGGCCTGTTTTCGCTGATCATAAATCTCGGCCAGCCGTTCCAGGATCGCACGACGTTCCTCGTTGCCGCGGGAAAATTCGTCGAAAGCCGCTTCTCGCTGATCAGTCGGCAGGGAAAGGGTGTGTCGAATTTTCAGCAGGTTGATGTTTTCATGTTCCAGTGCCAACAGGGCCTGCTCGTAGGCTTCGCGTTTGCTGCGGGTGTCCGCGCTGGCCACCGGCAGTTGAATCTCGATACGCGTATCGCCCTGCGGACGCATCACAAT
>ENA-ORCT01000787-ORCT01000787.1-marine-metagenome-genome-assembly--contig:-NODE-787-length-13750-cov-3.749360_pt1 | contig 13750 bp, 6 predicted proteins | sample MGYA00248632_ERZ508511 | MGnify/ENA primary metagenome ERZ508511 (study PRJEB26182, sample SAMN06268839) | marine metagenome | isolation source: Tt an P1-techrep anaerobic enrichment on pine from sediment...
TTTTAAAAATTAATAACGTAAAAGTATATAGTTACGGCAATCATAACAATGATGGCCTTGATATTGACAGCCGTAACGTCACTGTATCAAATTGTATTATTGAATGTGATGATGATGCGCTTTGTTTTAAAAGCCACATATCAGATCGTCCGTGTGAGAATATTACGGTCACAAATTGTGTGCTGGCATCCAATTGTAACGCTATTAAATTTGGAACAGCTTCAAAAGGAGGTTTCAAAAATATAACTGTAACAAATTGTATCATAAAAAAACCAAGTGAAGACAACATCAGAAAATGGCATGATAAAATCGAGGGAATTGACGCAGGACACACCGTTATTTCTGGGCTTGCACTTGAGATGGTTGATGGCGGACTAATGGATCAAATAAACATTTCGGACATTATTATGGATGGTGTACAAACACCCATATTTATCAAGTTAGGCGATAGAAATCGACAAAAAGACAATGTTCCAGGCCAAATGAAAAATATCCAAATAAGTAATGTATTAGCCCGAAACGCAAGTCTTATATCAAGCAGTATTACGGGTTTCCCAGATAACTATGTCTCGAATGTTTCGCTCAGTAATATCCAAATCGAATATAAAGGAGGGGGCACCTTAAGACATCATAGTTACATCGTTCCAGAAAATGAAAAATCTTATCCTGAAAATAGAATGTTCGGGCATTATCTGCCCTCCTATGGATTTTTTGTCAGGCATGTAAATAACCTGACCTTAAATAATGTGCATGTTGCTTTAAAAGATGCTGATGAAAGAAGTGTTGTCAGACTAATAGATGTGAATGATTCAAAAATTATCGGATTGAAAGCCGACCTGCCATCTTCAAAAGTTGCACTTTTTGAATTTGACAATTGTCGAGATATTACAGTCAGCGATTTTTATAATTCTAAAAAGCATCCCCTTTTCCTTTCACTGGAAAAGTCCTTCGGAATAAGATTGTTTAATAATGATTTATCAGGATTTGAAAAAATTTCAAAAGATTCTTTTAACAAGAATATATTAAGTGTCGATTAAAAGGGTGATATAAATAATACTAAAATACTCATATGAAAATAACAATTTCTGTCATTTTGCTTTTTGGGGCCATTTGCAGTTTTTCTCAAGAAAAGTTTGAAAATTCAAAAGTCTTAACAGGTCCAAAATGGTCGTTTAATAAGCCCATCTATGAAGTATCTATAGAACGAGCTTCAAAAGAAGGAACATTTAAAGGTTTTGAAAAGATTATTCCTGACTTAAAAAAGTTAGGGGTTGGGATTATCTGGTTGCAGCCTATTCATGAACGTGGTGCTTTTAGGGTGGATAAGAATTATATTGATAGTCTGGGTGGTTGTTTTATCCCTGTTCCAGAGGATAAACGCATTTATGGAAATACGACCAGCCCTTACAATATTAATGATCATTATTCAGTCAACCCCAACTACGGGAGTAAGCAAGATTTAAAAGATCTGGTCAATGTTGTTCATGAAAATGGTATGTACATAATCCTTGATTTTGTGATCAATCATACCAGCTGGGGGCACATTTTTGTTGATGAACACCCGGATTTTTATAAACGGAACGAGAAAGGTGCTGTTGTGTATACTTCACCGTGGAAAGATATAGCACAACTTGACTACTCAAACAAAGAGGTTTGGTGTTATATGGACACCCTGATGAACCATTGGATTGATGAATACGATATTGATGGTTTTCGAACAGATGTCGCAGATCGTTTTCCGCCTGAATTTTGGAATTGGGTGAAACCAAGGATTACAAAAAAGAAAGATATTTTCATGTTGGCAGAAGGTCATTCTCCCAAAGTTCTCCCGTCTCACGACATGGTTTATGACTGGAATCTAGCACCTGCATTCTGGTCAGTAGTACATGGAAAAAGAGATGCTTCTGTGATTACAAACTTGATAAAATGGGAGCGGGAGCACTATCCACCGGGTTACAGAGCCATGCGGCATGCAACCAACCACGATACCCAAGGAGTGGGGTATGCATGGCCGAGCATGACGCAATATTTTGATCAGGTTTTTGATGAGGATTGGTACAAATCTGTAAGTATGAAAGACAAATTTTCCGGGTTGCTGGAAGCGTATATGGTACTTTGTGCCACTCTGCCAAATGGCCAGCCCATGATTTGGACAGGTCAGGAATTTGGGGTAATTCAGAAAACTCCGCAGAAAATACCTTTTGGCGAGAAGGAAATGTTGCCTTTTTATCAAGAATTATTTCAACTGTATAAAAACCATCCGAGCTTAATTTATGGTAGCTTTACAGAAATCCAACTGTTGGACTTACCAACCTGTTATTGTTTTAAAAGAAAAATAGAAAATGAAACAATTACCGTGGTTGTCAACATCAGTGATCGCTCCATATCCGTAACTGACGAGCAGCTCCAAATAGGAAGGAAGGCTTATGATTTTTTCAATCAGGTTGATTTGAGCGCTTCATCTTTCTCTATTGGGGCAGGAGGGTATAAGGTGTTGATTGAACGATAAGGTCGAGTAATCAGTCGGACGATTATAATGGGGGATAAATTTACAACCAGGACTTATAAAGTCTCTACAATATACCTGAGTATGCGAAATTTAGTGTTTTTTCGAAAGTATTCGCACATAGTGTTGCTATCCTTAACTTTCATGTCTTGTAAACAGCATTATTCGTGCTAATTTAATTTTAACCCGCTTTATGCAATAGAAATTCAATAAATTGGCAGATTGCCTATATTTGGTAGTGATTATGCAATAGTAAATATTAACCCATTAGGTTAACCTTTTAATAGAGTATTCTGATAAAAAGGTAACCCCTTTCAAGTACTCAAATGCATAATCCGGGTTTAAGGTCAAACTTTAAATGATTGGTATTTAGTAGATAGAATTTAATCCTGAAGCGCCCAAAAACATATCCGTATTTTGCTTATTATGTTGGATCAACTCCAGGCAAGAAGGGTGGAGAAATGGAAATTCCATCTGTCGTTGGAAGAGAAATAGAGACTCTCTACTGAAAAAACGATTGCTTCATAAAGATGGCTGTTTAGCCTGGACGGCGACATAGGAGATAAAAAATATCCATATGATTCAAAACCGGAAGTTGTCGAGAAAATGCAGGTTTTTGCAGAGATTGCATAGAACTGGATTGGCAACGAAAATTGTGTAAGACCGAATTCCCGTCCTGCCGGCTATGTGGCTAAACCTGTGCCACTGACGAAATCATTCTTTAAAAAATCTTTTTTGAGTAACGGAACTGCTCCGTTAAGGTGTTTTCTATATATGAACATGGCAATAAATGGATAAAAAGAAAGAAATAGAAAAGCTGGTTGATCAATATTTTTTGGGTAAAATAACTGATGATCAACTCTTTAAATTAAGAGATTATTTTGAGGAGGATTCCAAAGATATTGAATCTGTCTTTTTTGAAAATTGGGAAAATTCACCAAGTAGGATTGATATCAAAGGATTAGATCAGGCCTTTCTAAGCTTTAAAAAGCAAAATTTCTATAAAAAAGTTAAATTCCCAAGTTACTCCAGCCTGCTCAAATATGCAGCTGTGTTGTTGATTGGAATTTTCATTTCCTCTGTACTATTAGTTAAAACCAACTTCGACTTCTTTAGAAATAACAAAACTGAATATCTTGATATAGAGGTGCCAAATGGGAGCAAGTCAAAAATCAACCTGCCGGATGGAAGTCTGGTATGGTTGAATTCTGGCAGCAAGCTAAGTTATCCCGGAGAGTTTGGTTCTGAGAACCGGAGGGTGGTTTTATCAGGTGAAGCATACTTTGAAGTCAAACGAGATGAAAAAGTGCCCTTTTATGTGTTTCTGGGAGACCTGAGAATTAAAGTTCTGGGCACCAAATTTAATGTAAGAAGCTATTCTGAAGAAAAAGAAATTCAAACGACACTAATTAGTGGGAAAGTCGTTTTAGAGAAAAATTCTGACAAAAGTGATGAGTTGATCTATGAAATGAAGCCTTCAGAACACTTGATCTACTCCAAAACCGAAAAGAATGTTAAAGTAATGAACCTTAGCCGGGAAACAGGATCTACAAGTAAAATTGTTCAGGAAAACAGGAATGATAAAGATCAGAATATGTTACCAACCGAATTTTACACCGCGTGGAAAGACAATAAACTAGTCTTTAGAGACCAACGACTAAGCGCGCTAAAAGGGCGGCTTGAAAAGTGGTATGACGTTGAAATAACATTAAGGGATGAAAATGTTGGTTCATATTCATTTACAGGATCATTTGAAAAAGAAACAGTAGAAGAAGCACTGGATGCAATTTGTGCAATTAGCGATTTAGAGTACACGATTAACCACAAACAAATTGAAATATATGAGTGAAACAAAAAGGAGCTGAGCGTCGCACCGCTCAACTCCTTGCTATTAATGATTTAAATATAAAATTTAAACGTCTAAAATTATGAAAAAAACTTTAGAATCATTTGGGAGTGGCATGAATTTGCGCTTTCGAAAAATTATTTTAGTTATGAAACTAACGGCTGTTCTGATATTTTTCGCTGTTTTCCATCTGTCGGCAAAAACATTTTGCCAAAATGGAAAGTTTACTATTGAATTTGAGAACACAAGAATCAGTGAGGTTCTTGAGTCTCTCGAAGAAAGCTCAGATTACCGGTTTTTGTTTCAGAATGATAAGCTGGATAACAGAACTGTCTCGGTCAATCTTGAAGGAATGACAATGGATGCCGTATTGCGTAAAGTGTTCGAAGGCACCAAAAATTCCTTTGAAGTTTTAGACAATAACCTGGTAATAATTAAATCTACGATTGTTCAGCAAAAAAAGGTTTCAGGAACTGTTAAGTCCGAAGACGGGGAGCCAATTATCGGGGCAGCTGTCCAAATCAAGGGGACTACAACAGGGGTGATAACTGACACGGATGGGAACTTTCAACTGGAAGTTAACCAGGGCGATGTTTTGGTGGTCTCGTTTGTTGGGATGCTCAGTAAGGAAATCATGGTCAATGACCAATCAGATTTTAATATTGTACTGGAAGAAGACCTGATCGGTGTTGAAGAAGTGGTGGTAGTCGGTTATGGTACCATGAAAAAGAAAGACATTACCGGTGCTGTTTCGTCCATCCAGGCAGATGAATTGGTAAAGACCCCGGTTCCCGATATCGGTAATGCCTTGCAGGGAAAAGTTGCCGGTGTGGATATTTCTCAAGGAAGCGGTAGCCCGGGTTCCGGTGTCAAGATCAGGATTCGTGGTAACAGGTCATTGACTGCATCAAACGCACCGCTGATTATTTTGGACGGGATCCCGTTTGCTGGTTATATGAACGATATCAATACCAACGATATCGAGTCTGTTGAGATTTTGAAAGATGCTTCGGCTTCTGCCATTTATGGTTCCAGGGGTGCCAATGGGGTCATATTGATCACTACCAAAAGGGGTAAATCAAACCAAACAGTGGTTTCGGTGGATTCCTATTACGGTGTTACCGATATGGTTGGTGAAATTGATGTGCGAAATGCAGAAGAGTACGTTGAGCAGCGCAGGGACGTTGCCCGGTTTTACAATCGTTATACAACCGATGAGGCCCTTTTTGATGACTGGGAACTTGCCGGTATCCAAAATGGGACCGATACAGACTGGTTGGGATATGCCCTTCGTAAAGGGTATAAGCAAAGCCACCAGATATCCGTCTCCGGTGGTGGGCAAAAAGGACAATACCTGATTTCCGGAGGTTTTTATGACGAACAGGCCATTGTGTATAAAGGTGATTACAAACGCTTTTCATTTCGTTTGAATTTAGACCAACAGGTTGTTGACTGGCTGAAGGTAGGTACCTCAACCAATTTAACTTATTCAATCCGTAATAATGGCGAGTGGGAACCCATCCGGGCAATCCAGTCAAACCCATTGGGTACGCCTTATGACGAGAATGGAGAATTAATCTATGGGTATAGCCCTTCCAGAAACAACATTGCCAATCCAACTTTAAGGCGCTTTGGTGATTCCAGGGATGAAGACCGTTGGATGCAGATAAACCCGAATTTATATGCCGATATTAATTTTACCCCCGAGTTTTCCTATCGGTTCAATCTGGCCACATCATTTAGATTTAACAGAAGTGGCGACTTTAACAGCCGTATTTATAATGATGGAGGAAGCCCATCGGCACGCTATAATGCAGACCAAACTATCGATTTATTGATCGAGAATATATTCTCATACACTAAAACCATCAAGAAGCACAATATACAGGCAACTGGTTTGTACAGTATCCAGGAAAACAGGTATGAAGATGTTTCAACAAATGTGGTGGATTTACCTTATGACACCCAATTATTTTACAACATTGGTTCTGCCGGACAGATCAACGGGGTAGGCAGTGATTTGAGTGAATGGAGCTTAATGTCAGGAATGGCCAGGGTCCATTATGGATATGACAACAAGTACATGTTGACCGTAACCATGAGGGCCGATGGTTCATCCCGTTTGGCTGAAGGCAATAAATGGGGGTTCTTCCCATCAGCGGCAGCTTCCTGGCGCATCACCGAAGAAGCTTTTATGCAAGATCAGTCGCTATTTGATGATCTGAAATTGAGGGCAAGTTTTGGCCGGGTCGGTAATACGGGTATCAGCCCATACCAAACACAAGGTGGCTTGAGTCAAGACAGCTACAACTTTGGTTCTTCCAATGCATTTGGGTATTACCCAAGCATTATTGCCAATCCGGATTTGAGTTGGGAGATGACCAATACGATCAATGCCGGGATTGACTTTATCATGTTTGACGGACGTTTGTCGGGAACCTTGGAAGGCTACCAGGCATATACTTCCGACCTGATCCTTAGCCGCCAGTTACCATATACTTCCGGCTTTAATAGCGTACTTGAGAACGTTGGCAAAACCAAGAACACAGGTTTTGAAGTTACGGTCATGGGAGAGCCCATTGCCTCAAAAGGTCAAAGCAGTTTTGGTTGGTCGTCGGACCTGACATTGGCATACAACAAGGAAGAAATCGTTGAACTATACAATGGTGATGAAGATGATGTGGGTAGCGAGTGGTTTATCGGGGAACCGGTTGATGTCTGGTTTTACTACGAACCGATAGGTGTATGGCAGCAGGATGAAGCGGCTGAAGCAGCCAAGTACAACCAGGTTGTCGGTTCTGTGAAAATCAAAGATCAAAACACCGATGACAAGATTAGTTCTGATGACCGGGTTATTCTGGGTTCACCAACACCGGACTGGACTATCGGGTGGAACAATTCCTTCCAATACAAAAACTTTGATTTATCGGTTTACACTTATGCCAGGTTAGGACAGATGGTGGAAAATGATTACTACCACACCATGTTCCGGAATGCGTTTGCATTGGATATCCATAACGGGTTGGATTTGGATTATTGGTTGCCGGATAATCCAGTAAATACTATCCCGACTGCAAGTGTTTATGACTTGAATGATTTTCCAGAATCACTGGCTTTTGTTGATGGCAGCTTTTTAAAAGTGCGTGATATCACGCTAGGTTATACTTTTAATTCACGGCAATTGCAAAATTGGCCGGTGAAGAAAATCAGGATTTATGCTACAGCCCATAATATGCTTTCTTTTTACAAAAAACTTGAAGCGGTTACCCTGGATGTTGAAACCAGCAGTGGTTATGTTGGGGGTGAGGATGTTCAAAATAATGCAGCTATTCCGCTTACTCAATCGTTGGTTTTTGGTGTAAATATTAATTTTTAAATCGTTTGATCATGAAAAAAATATTATATACAATTGTTGTTTCACTGGTATTTTCGATAGGTTGCCAGGAAGTTTTGGAAGAAGAAATTGTATCGGGTATCACTGCCCAGGCTTATTACACCGATGCAAAAGGGATCAACGATGCCCTGACGACGGGCTACGCTACGCTAAAAGAGTATTTCGGCCGTCGCCCCGGATCATTCAATGATGCAGGATCAGATATGTACGGTGACGGTCGTGGTGGATGGGCTAAACCGGCTCACCAGTATGATGGTACCCTTAATTCTTCCTGGGGCTTTCTAAGAGACGGTTGGAGGACTTTTTACAAGGCTATTAATATTTATAATGCCGTTATTGGAAGGGCTCCGGAAGTGATAGAGAACCAGGAAGAACTGAACCGTATTTTGGGAGAAGCACGTTTCCTTAGGGGGTTCATTTATTTTTATCTTGTTCAAATTTGGGGAGATGTCCACTTGACCACGGAAGAGACTGTTGGAGTGGAATTGGAGGCCAATCGTACCTCCGCTATGGAAATTTATAACAACCTGATTATTCCTGATCTTGAGTTTGCAATTGCCAATTTGCCACCGACAACATCTGATTTTGGCAGGGCAACCCAGCCGGCTGCCAAGGCTATACGTGCTAAAGTTGCCATGGTTTTAGAGGATTGGTCCAAGGCTTCTCAGATGGCCAAAAGTGTGATTAGTGATTATCCGAATCTTCATTTAACAGAAACGTATGCTGAATTGTGGGACATGGCCAACGAGGAAAATGAAGAGGTGATCTGGTCAGTACAGTTCACCCAGGATCCGTTGATCTCCGGGGCCAATGAGAATAACAACCTGTGGACCCCTTGGTACACAAAGCACCCGGGATTAAGAAACTCCCCTTATAACGGTGGAACCTGGGTAGGGATGAAGCCAACCCCCTATTTCTATGGATTGTGGAATAAAGAAATAGACCGTCGGTTTGAAGAAGGGCTAAAGTCGGTTTGGTATGCTGATTCCCCTGGCGGACCAGCTATTGGTGACACTGCTTTGTACTATTCAATTGACGTGTTAACAGAAGAAGACAAGGCAAGCCGTCCGTATGTAATTTATGATGTGAACGATTTGATCGCAGATGATTCAGCCTGGCCGCAACCGCATAAAGTGAGGGATGAAACCAGGACTGACTTCAGTATCAAACCTAGCCGTGATGTTGTCATTGTGCGTGTTGCCGAGATGTATTTGATCGTGGCCGAAGCTGAATTTCATCAAGGGAATACTGACGAGGCATTGAATTACATGAACATACTTCGGCGTCAACGCGCATGGGACGGAAAGGAAGCAGATATGGAAATAACAGCTGCTGAACTTGACCTTGATTTTATCCTGGACGAAAGAGGGCGCGAATTGTTTGCAGAGGGCAAGCGTTGGTTCACTCTGAAGCGTTTAGGGCTTTTAGTCAGTCGCGTAAAGCAATACAATCCGTACGGGTTGGCTGCCCAGGAAATTGAAGAATACCATAATCTGCGTCCAATACCGTTGGAGCAAATTGACCGGACATGGAATGATTATCCACAAAACCCGGGCTATAATTAATAAAATGTAAGATTTGTAATTAAAGAATTCCCCCAGCGCACTTTTGGAGTAACCAAGCTGAGGGAATTCTAATAACGTCGCATCTTATGTATAGGTGTCACAGTTAGTCGCATAAATAGTTTAAAGAGGGGAATAAAGAACAATGATAAATAGTTGTAGCCGGAAAAAGTTTAAAGTAATAGTCATTGGCTTGTTTGTAAGTATCTTTTTTTCCGTTGGAACAGCGGCACATAGTAAAAGCGGAGCTCGATTGAATGTTCTGTTGATTACCGCTGATGACCTTGGTAAGCAGCTATCATGTTACGGAGATGATATTATTGAAACTCCAAATATCGATAAATTAGCGAAAAGTGGAGTTCTCTTTGAAAATGCTTATGTTACTCAGGCATCATGTAGTTCTTCAAGGAGCAGCATATTAACGGGTACTTATCCTCACATAAATGGACAGATTGGGTTGGCACACAGAGGGTTTCAAATGAATAGAGCCTATCCCAACCTGCCGGCAATTTTAAAAGATGAAGGATATCAAACCGGTATTATCGGGAAATTACACGTTCAACCGGAAAACATTTTTCCTTTTGACTTTGACTTTAAAAACTACAAAGAAGCCAGGGATGTCGAATTAGTAGCAAAACGAACTGAGGAGTTCATCAAGTCGTCTGGTGACAAACCTTTCTTTCTTTATCTCAATTACTCCGATCCCCATGTGCCATTCTACCGCGAATTTGAAGGCCATCCGCTCAGCCCTGTTAATGCTGATGACGTTCATGCTTTTCGTTTTCAGGGGGTTGATTGCGAAAGGGAATTACAGCGCATTGCCGATTTTTATTCGTGTATTAGGAGACTTGACGAAGGGATTGGTTTAGTAATGGATAGGTTGAACAAACTGGGTGTCCTTGAGAATACATTAATCTTTTTTGTTGGTGACCATGGAGCTCCTTTTGCCAGGGGTAAAGCAGCCTGTTATGAAGCGAGTGTTGGGATTCCATTCCTGGTTAGTTGTCCTAACAGTATAGGTTCTGGAAGAACGTCGGATGAACTTGTTTCAACGATAGATATTCTACCAACAGTACTTAAAGCAATTGATAGGAAAATACCCGGTATTGTTCAGGGCAAATCGCTTTGGCGTCATTTACACAATAAGCAAAGTATTGTTAGAGATTATCTGTTTACCGAATATACCTATCATGTAAATGATCTGTATTGTTTTTATCCCAGGAGGGCGATTCGGGACGATCGTTATAAATTGATCTTGAACTTGTCCGGAGAACAAATAAACAACCAGCTCATCAATATTGACGGTGATAGTGCATATTTTTATTCAAGAGCCGAATTGTATAACGGAACGTGGGTTCGTGACATTTTTGACCGTCTGGGTAATCCGCCTGAAATTGAATTTTATGATCTTCTTGCAGATCCTTTTGAAAAAAATAATCTCAGCGGTAATCCCTTCTTAAAAATGAAAGAGGAAAAGCTTTTAGACGAATTGTATAAGTGGATGAAAAAAACAGGTGATCGGTATAGAAAAGAAGATTTTGTAACAAGAGAGATTGAAAAATTAAAGACACAAAAAACTAAATCTATAAATTTTGAAGATGAAAAATTATAAAAACATCAGGTTTTTAGACATGGGACATTTACGGGTTAAAAAGTTGCTGTTAGTTACCTTTTGTATAGGTGTATTTTTTACCGTGCTAAGTTGCGGCACGTCCCAAAATGCTACCAGTGAATTTCTGAGTACCGGACATGAAGACATTGACAGGGTCAGGAAAGAAATGAAGGAGACACCGACCGATAGTCTTAATTATAAAGAAAGAATACATACGTTGAGTTTGTGGATTCGGCTATTAACTTTTTCAGGTGCCGATCTTAATCTGGATCCCTCTAAGCACCAAGGGCATTTCAACTTCCCGAAAGAAAAACTAAACAGCTTTTCCGAAGAACTTGCGGCAGAAATTGATTATCAATTTGCTGTTTTAGAAAATTTGTTCGTTGATTTTGTGAATGAAAAAGACCAATTGAATGTTAGTTTGGACCGAGATCCAAAGGATAATAATGGCAAAGTATACGATTGGCCATACCTCAGGGGGAATCCTGCTCAAACAGCATTTACTGATTCTCCGGGACCAATGAAAGGAGAGTTGTTGTGGAAATTTCCCTCCCCTCACGCATGGTATGCCCGCCCCGCTTTTGATGATGGAAAGGTTTTTATGGGGTCTCCGGGCATTTCATACGAAGCGTATTGTGTTGATGCAAAAACCGGAAAATATGTGTGGAAAACACTTCCAAAGGAAACGGAATTTCTCAGGTTGGGGTCTTATGGTCCACGAGCTTCGTCATCTGTTGTAAATACTGGGAAACATATTCTTTTCAGGAAAATACAGGTCAATGGCTATCGGGAGCACATTGTTTATATCAATAAAGAAACAGGCGAAAAGGAAAAAGGAATCATAAACAATGAGTTTTTAAATTCAAGTTCGGGTTATGCTCCGTTAGTGGGAAATGATAAGTATTTGGTTTATCCACAGGGGATTCAGCCCGAAGTCCAGCAACCACAAAAACTATTTGTTGATCAGGAAAAATATCGAAAAATAAGAGAGGATTTCCCTTTTGATAGCCTTGTTTGTAGAAGTACGCATACTGGTAGTGTGCTTTGGCAGAAATATATGGGCGAGTTTTATGCTGAACCCCTGTTAGATGAGGAAAGAGTATTTTGTGGTAATATGGCCGGGGATTTTCGCTGTTACGATGCGTTCAATGGCAATATGTTATGGGAAGTGAAAACAGGATCGCCGATAAATGCTATGCCCGCAGCCGACGAACATGCTGTTTTCGTTGGAAATAGATCAGGTCAAATATTTGCTTTTAACAAATCAAATGGGAAACAAATCTGGACGGATCAATTGCCTGATGTGCCGAATGCTTTTCAGGTTTTTAGTCGCTTTTATCTTGATGGGAATAATGCGTATGTAGGGAGTGCGGATAAAAACCTGTATTGTTATGATACAAAAGCAGGAAACTTAAAGTGGAAAATCATGCTTGATGATTGGATTAGGTCTGCCCCCTTAGTTTTAAATGAAACTGTTTTTGTCGCTACGATGAGTGGTAAGATGTATTCGATCAAAACGGAGGGGGATAATCCGAAAGTAAATTGGGAAAAGGAGGTTTCATTATTCCCGGTTTTTGCTGACCTAACGACTTATATGGGGGATATTTACGTTAGCACTTCTGATCTTTACCTGGTCAACGTGGATGCTAAAAGTGGAGATATCAACTGGCAAACGAGTACGTTTGAACGCGTTCACGATGAAAAAGGCAAGGTGGTGTTGGCGGACATTGTTGGACAGCCAGATAATCAATCATCCGTTATGATTGTTGACGGCACAGGATATTTTGGTACGCAGCGGTTTGTTTATGCGCTTGATATAGAGTCAGGCAAAGAATTGTGGAAATACGAAGTAAGAGGTCAGGTGTGCGGAGCTCCGGTTGTTGACAATGGCATGGTTTTCTTTGGGCAACGCGGAGGAACCCCTAATTTCTATTGTCTGGATGCTACAACAGGTGAATTGATTTGGAAAAAGCGAGTTGGACATGTTTGGGCTTCCGCTCATTTTCAGGATGATAGATTATATCTGAATACGGAAGGTGGTGTTTTTATGTGTGTGAACGAAACAGATGGGGAACTTATCTGGGAATATGACACTGGCTTGAAAGGCTTGTCGTATAACACCCCTGCCATTTACGGAGAACTGATCTATTTTGGAAATGAACATGAATACTACGCTTTTAATAAAGACAATGGAGAGCTGGTCTGGACTTTTAATATTGGCAACGGAAAAACTGATTCGGGAACATGTATGATCGAAGATGATATTTTTTATTGTGGGGGACTATGGGGAGATCGCTTCTATGCGGTCGATGCATTTAAAGGAACATTAATTTGGGATTATGAACTCGAAAGTTGCAACACTCCTCCAACAACAGATGGAAAATTTGTCATTTTTAATACGCATCATAAACGAAATAACCTATTAACTCCTGACGAGACCGTATGTTTGGACGCAAAAACAGGTGAATTTAAGTACAAACATTTATTTGGAGGTCTATCCGGACCCGCAATAGGCAATAACTTGGTTTTTGCGACTTCTGTTGATGGGCCATTCATAAAAGCATGGGACATTGATTCAGGGGAAATTAGGTGGTCATACCTGATGGGTGGAAGAGCCGAAGAATCGTGTGTAACGATTTATGGCGATAAAGCTTTTATCATTGCCAGTGATGGGTATGTTTATGCTTTCCATTAGCATATTTGATGAGACAGTGATTAATGCCAAAAACGAAGCGAGGTTGTTTGATTGAATTTGAAACGTAGAAACAGAATTTGCATAAATTTTAATTTGAAAGTTTGATAGAGATGAACATTGGCAAATCCCCCAAAA
>ENA-ORCT01000790-ORCT01000790.1-marine-metagenome-genome-assembly--contig:-NODE-790-length-13710-cov-2.823296_pt1 | contig 13710 bp, 8 predicted proteins | sample MGYA00248632_ERZ508511 | MGnify/ENA primary metagenome ERZ508511 (study PRJEB26182, sample SAMN06268839) | marine metagenome | isolation source: Tt an P1-techrep anaerobic enrichment on pine from sediment...
CGGCGGATCGATTGTATCGTTGACATATTCCTTAATTAACGCCTCATAATTCGGATCAATCCCGCTAAAGGCCTTAAAATTCCAGACACCGGCCCTTCTGCCGATGTTCTTGATCGGTTCCATATTTGTAATCGTTAAGCGGAAATACCTGGCATTCACATCATTGTTATCGACCATGGGACAGCCCGGCCTCTGGTTACTTCGTTTGTCAGCGAAAATTTTCCAATCGGTCTTGTCTTTTGAGTATTCCAGTAGGTATTGATAGACGTGCTCAGGATATTCGAACTGGATATGGGTTCTCTTGATGTGCTTGACAGCCCCCATGTCGATCTCGATCCATTGATTCATAGGCCCGGTTTCAGTTCTCCAAAGTGTGGCGTTGTTGTCATCAGTCGCATAACGGGGAAAAAAGGTTCCCTCCTGATCCGAGGCAGTCACCTTAGCGCCTTGAGCCAGGTTGGGATACTTATTCTGATTCTCGCCGAAGTAACCGACGCCCCGATGGGTAGGATACACCTTCTCAATCTGATCCCTGTCATTGAAAAACATTCTATCGAGACACGTCTGTCTGACCAGTCCCCCCTGAAGCCACATGTCATGTTGGTGGTAGATCATGAAGAAATCGTCTTGCTCCTGCAGGATGCTGTGGTGGCCGGGACCATGGACCTTACGGTCCAGATCAGAGGAGAGGAGAGGATTGTTCTCGCCATAGACCCAACCGGTGTCGGCGACAGGACTGGATTCATGGATGGAGTATCGAACATTGTACGTATGATTGTTGCAGTCACCATTTGAGTACATCAGGTAGTATTTGCCGTTTCTCTTGAGCATATACGGAGCTTCCATGATTCCCCGAAGTTGAGCATAGGGGATCCGGCCTTTGGTCTCGAAGGTCTTCATATCGTCGTTGAATTTCACCCAACCCACACCCGCGCCGTTGTTGCCTGCCCATGTCGTGAAATAGGCGTAAATGGATTCGTCATCGTCTTTGAAAGTCTGAAGGTCCAGAGTGATCACCGGAGGAACAAATTTATCAGGTATGAGGGGTTTCTTTTCAAAAGGAGTCCATGGACCAATAGGACTTGCTGCCTCTGCGCCATAGATTTCACAAGGATAGCTATAATAGAGATAGTACTTGCCGTCTTTTTCCCTGCAATCCGGAGCCCAGTTCTTGTCATTTGGATTCCAGTTCATCTTGTAATTGACCCAATTGACCATATCCTTGGAAATCCACACCTGGGTCCACCCCTCAACAGCTCCGATTCCGTCGGTGGAAGAATATAAAAAGTACTTGTCACCGAATTTTTTTATCGTGGGATCGGCAAAATAGCCCGGTACAATCGGATTAAAGTTTCCAATCGCGTCCCACGAGGTATCGGCATCAGACTGCAGTTCCTGAGGATTTACGGCGGGTTTGCCAGTTTCCTTTGCCTGGCATGAGGTCATGATTCCCAGACAAAGACACAGTAAGAAAAGCGGGGTCGTAAGTTTATTCGTTTTTGTTTTCATAGGTACCGTTTTTCCCTTAATTAAAAATCAACTTTGCTATTGTTCATTTGTAGAATTCTATTGTGAGTTTATCCTACATCATAAAAGATTATACCCTCTACGCTCTGTATTTCAAGTTCATGAATACGGATTGGTTGTCTGTTTATCTTGATTTAGCCCATTCTTGAGCAACGGATACACTATCCGTTGTTCATGCTCCTACTTCTTCCGTTCTGTGACTCTAAAATTGATCAAGCTGTTATCCTGAACCGCCGACACACGGATTTTCAGTGCGCCGCTCTGAATTTCCACAATCGTTGTTTTATGTACGTAAATGAGGATTTTTCAGACACTTATGACATCAGTTCTGACGGCGCCCGAACGACAACCGAAGATCGTTGTCACGCGCTTCGTCACGCGTGCCGGGTTGTCGAGTGGTAGGAACGAACCAATTTCTTCTAAATTTGACCTCGTAAGAGGTGGCCAATAAAGGTGTTTCTACACAGGTGTTGTATGTTTACCGTTACTTTTGCCTTCACTCTCTGGAGCGATTTGAGCTTCTATAGTGCAAAGCCCTCCTGCACAACTTGAGTTTGTAGATTTGTCTGTAACGCGATCGAGGTCGGGCCGAGAGAAGAAAGTGCGTCGTAAACGCTTGAAGGTGTAAGGTTCTCGGCTATTCCAAGGTAGCAGAGAAAGAATACGTGCGAGAAAGCAGTAGCCAAAGACAATTAGGGCGATCGTTCCTATAGCGGGAAGCCAATAAAGCCATCGCATTATTGGCGGATAAGCGATGAGCAATAGCAGAAGATAAGCGATTCGAAGCTGCACTGAGAAGGCAGAGAAGCTTCGGTCGCGAAGAAGAAAAATGAATGCTTGAGCAGCAGTGATGGCAATAGCTCCAATGAATGCCTTGGAATAACCAAGAATCCCGACAATAAGCAGAACAGCAGTTATCGTCCAGACCCACCACGTCCAGTCATTGAGTTTAATATAGAACAGTTTCTGATAACGTGTCTTCATGATATTCATCGGTAGTCCTTTTTGAGGTTTGTTTGCAGACTCCTATAGGGTTAGAATATCAAATATTTCTATTATGAAAATCATGATTATGGTTTCTCTGGCCCCAAAGCCATTACTTTTGTCAGTGTACGTAGATACATTACGCCATCAGCAATTGCAGGTGTGGCCTGAGATTTTTCTCCCAACGATATGCTCGCCAACTTCTGATACGTATCCGCCGCTTTTAGTACAATAACGTCACCCTTGGTATTGATGCAATAGATTATTCCGTTAGCGTAGACAGGGGACCCATAAAAACTTCCTCCCGGCTTCTCTGACCAGAGTAGATCTCCCGTCAGAGCATTCCGACATACCACAGTTCCACCGTCATGAAAAGTATATAGCCTTTTGCCTGCCAGTAGCGGTGTTGGTATGAATGGAACAGTCCGGTCCTCAATCGAATATAGTTCCTCAGCAGGATGCCCATCCTTGCCAGGTTTAACAGCTAGTAAAGTTTTTCCACTACCTCCTGATCCGCACGTTGCTACTGCAATGGCTTCTCCGACTACTGGAGAACTGATCGTACGAACAGTAAAGTCACCCGCGTTCCAAAGGACACTGCCTGTCTGAGGATCAACGCCGGAGATCCCATGAGCATCTCCAGAGAAGATGATTTGTTTCCCGCCTGTAGAATCGGTATATACGCAAGGTGTCGAATAAGATAATTTCTGGTTGTCACGTGGAGTATCCCAGCAGATCTGGCCTGTCTTGCGGTCCAGTGCCAGCCAGCGACTGTTTAATCCTCGATCATTTTCCTCCTGTTCATGTGAAAAAATTACAAGGTTTTCGAACAACATTGGCGAGACAGACGGACCATGATTGCAAATTGTTTCCCCGAAGGTTTTCTTCCATATTTCATTCCCCGAATGATCCAATGCAATGACGATTATTTTATTCACGGTTGGCCAGATGACATATACGCCGTCTTTATCTACAGCGGGTGTGGTTGAAGCATAGCTATTCAGGGTGTGCATTTTGGCTTTTTCCAGGGGATATGTTTTTTGCCAAAGGATCTCGCCGGAGGATGTGCTCAGACAGAGAAGTGTACCCGATGGGATTTTGGGATCACAGCAGGTAATAAACAGCTTGTCGCCCCAGATCACGGGTGACGAATGCCCCAATCCGGGCAGAGTCGTTTTCCATCGATAGTCTTCCGAGTCCCAAGATGTAGGCAGAGTGGTTGTCGGACTGTGTCCTTGGCCATTAGGACCTCGAAAACGGGGCCAATTTTCCGCAAAAGATGTATTTGTGAACAAGACGATAAAGGATATTGAAATTATGCTGATTAGTTCTCTGAACATTCTGATTCCTCTTGCTTGAGACGATTGTTTACATTAACAAAAGATCATTCGCTTCACTCAAGTTTAACGATAATTATAACCATTTTGTTTCCTAATTTCACCCGCTTTTTTCAGCGATCCATGTCCAATAGACAAAGCAGGGCATTTTAGTAGTTTAAACTTATTCATCTTACATCTTATGCAGCCCTCATGTAATATCTCAGAAGCCCGCCAAGATGCTCCCGGCAGATGATTTCACCGGTTCTTTGGGGAGGGGGCTCAATGATTTCATTATCCAGACCCTGGTGGGGGCGTTCAGTGTGGTAATGCTCGACATATTCGTGGACCAGGCACTCCAGGTGACGTTCTCCAAAGATGAGCATTCGGTTCAGGCATTCGCTTTTTATACTCCGGACAAATCGCTCACATATGGGATTGAGGTGGGGCGACACCGGCAGGGTGCGGATGGGCTTGGTCCCAGCATCCCTGAGAATCTCTCTGAACGCCTTGGTGAAGAGGGGGCCCCTGTCATGGATGATATACTTTTTACCCTTCAGAAAGCCGGAGAAGGGGTCTGTCAGGTTCCTGGCCATCTGCTCCATCCAGGCTCCGTTGGATTGCTGACAGATGCCGACTATTTGCACTTTCCGGGTTGCATAATCAATGCAAACGAGAACATAATACCGGGTTAAGCCGGATAAGGTGTAGATTTCAGTGGTGAAGAAGTCAATGGCGGCCAGGGATTCCCAGTGGGCCTTGAGAAACTCTGACCAGCAGGTCTTTCGTGTGCGATCCAGGCTGGGATTATAGCCATTTCGGATAAGCACCTTGTATGGTGGTGTGGCAGCTTTTATAGCCCAGATGCTTCAATTCTCGTTTAAAAAGGTCTTGAATCGACACCTTCTGCCCAATAAATCCATAAAAACAACAATTCCATAAATATTAAAGATAACCACCATGCTTAACGAGACAATAAGTTTCTTGTATAAGTTGGTTTTTTTGCTGGATTTCGGTTAACATTAACTATTCTAATGGGGATTACATAATAGAAGCAGTATGCTTCTGGCAAACTGTATAATTATTGGAATTTATTTGACAAAAAACACTCAAAAACATGATTTTGATGATTCTTTTGGATCCATTGGAGACTGCAAAGATAAGGATTTCATGGGTCTTATCGTATCATCGCAAAAACACATTTTCAGTTATATTATCACCATGGTTCCCAATAATTCTGATGCCGAAGATATTTTGCAGGATACGATGACGATTATGTGGCGGAAGTTTGATGAGTTTGAACGAGGTAGCAATTTTGTTGCATGGGGAATCACCATTGCGAAATATCGGATTTTAAAATACAGAGAAAAAACAATAAATTCAAAATTACACCTTGATGATGATGTGCTTGAGTTACTTGAAAAACAGTCTGGAGGCTTACTTGAGAAATTGGATAACCGCCTGGATGTTCTCAAGAATTGCGTTAAAAAGTTGACCCGTAAAGAAAGCAATCTTATACGAATGCGTTATGAGAAAAATCAATCCTTTCGAACAATTGCTGCTTCGGTGGGATTATCAAGTACAGCTGTTTTTAAGACGATTAGCCAGATTCATTGTAAACTCATGCGATGCATAAATAGAACACTTTTCACGGAACAGGGTCATGGCCGAGCTTAAAGATAAATATCAACATCTAAGCGATTTACTAATGCTTGTACTGGATGGAAGTGCCAGAGAGGAACATTATATCCAGTTGAATGAGATGCTCCGGCAGTCAAAAGCAAATCGTCGGATCTATATGGAATTTATGACAACATATGTTGGCCTGAATTATTTTGAAGGAGATTTTATTGAAGGTGACCGAAATGCTTTTGATTTTGATATGAATGTATGGCAAGAAATGTTAGAGCAGGAAAAAACAGCTCCTAAGATTGTATTTTCTAAAGAAAAGCCACAGCGTGAATTGATCCAAAAGGTTATTCCTGTACCGCGGGAAAAGTACAAGATGACGAAATTTAATAAATTTACGCTCACCGCATGTGCCGCAATGATATTATTTTTTGTGTATCTACATTTTGCCCCACAGAAGCCGTATAGTGTGGGGGTTGTGACATTGACCGACAGTATCAATGCGAAATGGGCCAATGTGGAAGGTGAAGAAATGGTAAATGGTACTACCATTGCCAACAATGGTCAAAGCTTGGTGCTATCTGAGGGATATGCGGAGTTTCTGTTCCATAACCAAGCGAAAGTAACCATTCAAGGACCAGTTGAATTTCAAATTCTCGCTGAAGATCAAATCAAGCTTATTTATGGTCGTTGCTATGCCATTGTACCGCGTGAGGCTATCGGTTTTACGGTAAAAACACCTTCGTCACAAATTGTCGATTTAGGAACTGAATTCGGTGTCGATTGTGATTTGCAGAGCAATACCTCTCTTCATGTCATCAAGGGTAAGACAGTTTTAATTGCTGGTGGTAAATCCAATAAAGCCAGCGTAGAGGTGAAGGCAGGCGTTGCCAAAAAGGTATTCGCTTCAAACCAAACAATTTCTGATATTTTCTGCAATGATCGCCTTTTTGCCAGAGAGATCAATTCTGCCGATGACCTAATCTGGCGAGGTGAAACAGAAATCAGCCTGGCGGATATTGTTGGCGGCGGAAACGGATTTAATTCCGGTCGGCCCAATGCCGGCATTGATACAGCAACCGGAAAGATGATTACTGATTTATTAGACGATGTAGTGAAGGTAGGTTCTATCGGCTATAAATCAGTGACCAGCAGCCCTTTTATTGATGGTGTTTTTGTGCCAGGGCTTGAAGACGGCATGACCTCCATTACGGCGGATGGTTCAATCTCAGTTCAATTTTCCAAAACAAGCGGGAATTACTGGGGTTACATCTTTAATGGTGCCTTTCACGAAGGAGAGAAAGTTCCACGACATACGCTTCGATTAAATGGAGTGCTTACTGGTACTCCTGAGAATCCGTCCATTTCCATCCATTCAAATCAGGGTATCACATTCGATCTTTCAGAAATTCGGAAAACGATGCCGGATATGACTATTAAGAAGTTCTGTTCATTGATCGGCATTTCTGAAACCGTGAAAAATTATGTCGATGAAGTTAAAACGCTTGATATGCAAACGTTGTCAAGGACAACATTCTCTACAGTTGATTTCTGGGTGTTTTTGGATGGGAGAAAAGTATATGAGCTTGAGATGGCTAATACTGATGAACCAGTGCAAGTGGAAATTCCCGTTAGGGATCAAGATCGCTTTTTGACGCTGGCAGTGACAGAAACAGATGACGGATGGGCTTATGATTGGGCTTTATTGGGACGGCCGGAATTGATTATAGAGCCTCCAAAATAGTCTGTGTAGTGAATAATATAACTTAACGTGAGTGATGAAAAATAGGTTTATTGAAAGGAAGGGTAGGATGATGAAAGATTTGAAAAGAGTAGTTTTGTTATGGGTCATGCTGTGCATGACGGCTTCTGTTGTTAATGCGGCTCTCGTTGCTTCGTACACGGCTTCAGACAGTCCGGGATCAGCACCGGATGGAAATGGCAACACGGTCGATGTTTGGACCGTGACCGGTGTTGACGGTGCGAACAGAAGCTATCTAAAAAATCCCCAGGACGGAAATGTGAACATGTGGTCGATTTGGGATTTGAGCGGCGATGAAGACGGAACCTATGCGACGCATACCTTTGCCGGAGGTGCACTGACCGTAGGCCAGTCCGTATCGATAGATTATACGCATAATGTAAATATCGATGGCGGTAAGCATACCGGAATACGATTGTTGGATAGTGCCAGTAACGAGGTGGAATTTGGGTTTATTGGAGGGGACTTGAATTATTCGAAATATGACACCGGATCGGGTATTTATGAATTAACCGATAAGCTATATGACAACTATGATATTTTTCAGATTGTCTTTACGCTCACCGGTTCTAATTCGTATAGCATGACCGTGTCTGAAGGTTCCATTATTGATGAAGGGTATAAACCTTCAGAAGACGGCAATCCCGATGTTGGTGGTATTGTTGCCTCATGGACAGGAACTTTTACGGGCTCATCAATCACGCGTATTCAGGTCTATACCGAAGGTGGTAATGAGAGCGATCAGTGGTTTGATAATCTGGCAGTTGTGCCGGAGCCGGCAACCTTGCTTTTGTTTAGTGCAGGCGGTCTTCTGTTGCGTCGAAATAAATAGCTGCATGAATAATTAATAATTTGAAAGGGTAGTGAAATGAAAGATTTGAAACTTGTACTTTTAGTGATGGCGGTGATTTGTTTCGTGGCTTCTGCCACCAATGCAGCAACCATTACTTCGTATACGGCTTCGGATAGCCCGGGGTCAACACCGGACGGGAATGGCAACACGGTTGATGTCTGGACGGTCACCGGTTCTGATGGACCAAACAGAAGCTATCTACAAGGGTGGCAGGATGGCACTGATAATATGTGGGCTATCTGGGATACAGGTACGGGTAACGGAACGTATGCGACGCACACCTTTGCCGGAGGTGCGCTAACGATTGGTCAGTCTGTCTCGATTGATTATGCGCATAATACAAACATCAATTTCGGCTATCATACTGGAATCAAATTTCTGGATGGCACTAATAATGAGGTTGAGTTTGGATTTTTGGGCGGTGATTTGAATTACTCAAAATATGACACGGGAACGGGTGTTTATAATTTGACTGGCAAACTGTATGATAACTACGATATTTTTCAGGTTGTTTTTACACTCACCGGTTCCAATTCCTATACCATGACTGTGACTGAAGGTTCCATTTCCGATGCAGCGTATGTGCCGTCTGGGTGGAAGCCGTCTGATGATAATAATCCCGATGTTGGCAATGTCATTGACTCCTGGACAGGGACCTTTACTGGTACATCAATCACAGGCATTCAGGTCTATACAGAGGGCGGTGATACCAGTGACCAGTGGTTTGATAACCTGACCATTGATGCTAAACCGTATAATCCATTCCCGGCATATCAGCAACTGGATGTGATTGTCTCTGGTTTGGAATTATCCTGGTCCATCCCACCGGTTCCCAGCCAGGCAGATCCTAATGTATTGGTGATCGATCCAAATTTAGTCTCGTTCGATTTACGCTACAGCGATGATGCGGATCCCAACTGGGCTGGAATCACTCCGATCAGTATTACTACCTGGGACAGTGATACATTTACTGCAGCCTATACCCCGTCTCCGGAACTGAATAAAAATGCAACATATTCCTGGCGTGTCGATAGTGTCAGGGATAACGGTATTCTTGAAGGTGATGTGTGGCTTTTTGATACAGAATTAACAAAACCAATTATTCTGACAGAACCTGTTTACCAGATTGTGGATGCCGGTTCAACGGCGATCTTTACCGTCGAGATCAGTTCTGAAACACCTGAGACCTACGAATGGTATAAATATGTCGATGGAGTGAGTGATACGATGCTGGTTGATGGTGGCGATGTTTCAGGTACTGCGACCGACACGTTGTCGATTGCGAATGTTGAGATCGCGGATGAAGGGCTGTATTACTGCATCGTGAATAATGATGCGGGTATTGATGTACTGTCAGAGTCAGCTCCTTTGGCTGTCAAACGTAAGATTGCTTACTGGCCGTTCGATGGCGGGGTACTGGACAGCACGGTTGCCGGCAGCCCAACTTCCGTGGTCGTGGGTGATCCGAATCTTGCACCGGAGAGTATTCTGGGTGATGCCATTGTGTTTGATGATGGTGTGGACATGCTCTATACCGATCCAAATCAGACCTCTTACTTTGATATCTGTGACTATGCAATGACGGTTGGCTGTTGGATTAAGACGACGGATGACCAGGATTGGTCTCCTTTAGTGTGCCGTAATGGCGAAAATAATCAGGGCTGGCAGTTGCGGCAGAGTGGTTTCACGGACGACCGTCCGTGTTTCACCACGCGGGGAACCGGTAACGATGACGGTACTCCCGCCAACCGGACGATCTATGATGACCAGTGGCACTATGTTGTGGCAACCTTTGATGGTACTGTCAAGAAAGTTTATATTGATGGTATTGTCAGCAAATCCTACTCTGCTGATGATGGTAGTTTAATCAGCAGTGGCGATGATGTTACGGGTCCGATGAATCCATCTGAATCACCAGTAGCGATTGCCGGTCGTGTGATGGGTAATCTAACAGAAGGTCTCAGTATTGAAACCTGGAACATTGTTGCCGGCATTTATGATGAAGTTGAAATTTATAACTATGCCCTGGACGCAACGACCATTGCACAGACATATGCGGATATGACCGTGACGGATGTCTGTCTGGGCCAAACATATGATTTGGATGATGATTGTATGGTTAATCTGAATGATCTTGGTTTGCTGGCTTCTGAATGGCTCAACAGCCAACTGGTTGAACCGACGCCGTAATTCGGGCATGCGATGTTTTAAAGAAGGGATTCCTCGCAGGCATATCCTGCTGGGAATCCCTTATCATACATGATTTTCAATATATAAAATCAAAAGATTTTATACTGAAATGGGGGTGAATTATCATGCTTGCTGTCGAAATGACTGTAGCGATTCATGATAAGTATGAAGTAAGTGTCTGGCGGACTCATTGGAGATAAATAATGCGAAAAGCGAAAATTTACAGCAAGAAATTATTTTTAATATGGCTGATTTTAATTTTAATGGGTCCTTTTTTTGTCACTTGTCAAGCGGACGAAATAATTGGCGATGTTCGGGTTCAGGTCTTGTCACCCACCTTGGTTCGGCTCGAATTGAAAGGGCCGCAGGGCTTTGAAAATCGACCGACATTCCATATCACAGAAAGAAACTGGCCGGGAACCGCGATCACGCGTTCGTCATCCGGTGGTTTTGAGTTGATCGAAACATCGGATTTCATTGTAAAAGTACCTTCTGGTGCTCAATCGTTGGATGATATTGACATTACAGATGTGAACGGAATTACCTTGTGGTCGATGCCGTCTTCTGGTGAGGTAACGATTAAATGCAGGTGGACTGAGAATGGTCAGGCCTATCTGTTCGATGATGGAGATCGTGTCGGATATGGTTCCAGTCCTGTGGATGATCGATATTTTTGGATACTGGAATCGGCCGATGGATATACACAAATTAAGAATAAAGCCACCGGCGATTATATGAATCTGGAAAATAATTTGGATCATGTCGAGTGTACCCCTGCTCAGTCCAATTGGGACAGCAAGGACTGGACATTGGAAGACGCCGGTGACGGATATAAGCGTCTGCTTTGCCGCTGGCCGGATGCTCCGGATTATATTCATATCGAATACCAGAAGGGCTATACCGAACATGACCCGGCAGGCACGGACAATGGAAATGATACAATCGACCACTGGCTCAGTGCGATGTGGGAACTTCAATCGGATACGCAAGATTTATTTTCGAATAATCGCTACTGGATTCCCAATCCAAGTGAAAATACACAGGCATGGGCGATTGCTGATACGCCTCGCTATGTACCGGCATCACCCGATGAATCCTGGGGAGGCGGTTACAATGTGCCGCCGCAAGCTATCGCCAATAACGGCTGGGACTTAGAAAATGATTCACAGGACGTGTATGTATTTCTGCCGCAGGGGGATGGTCGACAGTTACGGAAAGACTATGTGACATTAACCGGACGGACCGATTTGATTCCGCTGCATGCATTGGGCGGATGGGACAGTCGGTATTATCCTTACACGCAGCAGGAAGCGCTGGATAAGATTGATACGTATCGTTCTAAAAATATTCCGCTGGATGTGTTTGTCGTGGATACCGATTGGCGAGTTGGGGCTTCGCACGGATATGGCGTTAATACCACGCTCTTCCCGGACATGCAGCAATTTATTGCCGATGCACATAATAAACATACACGCATCATATTTAACGATCACCCCGAGCCACAGGCCGATGTTTTGGATTATGTTGAGGTCCTGTACCGTAATAATGGGTTGAGAGGGCTGTTTGACATTGGTCTGGATATGTGGTGGTATGACCGCAATTGGCATACTGCGATTATTCCGCCGAGCGGTCTTAATAAAGAAGTCTTTGGTATGTATCTGTACCATTGGGTTACACAGGATTATTATGCTGACCGTCGCCCGTTTATTATGGCCAATGTGGACGGTATCGACAACGGGTATCTCAATCGCGCTCCTGATATTGCGGTGCATCGTTATAATATGCAGTGGACCGGCGATACAACCTGCGACGATGAATCACTCCAGCGGGAAATCCGCAATGCCGTCTACAGCGGTGTTTATCAACCGTTTGCGTATACCAGTACTGACCTGGGCGGGCATATTGGAACACCGACAACGGAACAATATTGTCGGTGGGTACAATATGGTGCGTTCTCTCCGATTTTCCGCCTGCATTGTACTGTGGGGACGACGCGAGATCCGTGGGCTTATGATGACCCGGCCGAAGATGTTGTACGGGAGTATGTTCAGATGCGGATGCGGCTGCTGCCGGTGTTCTACACTGCTGCCCGTGATAATTATGATACAGGTGACCCCATACTCAAACGCTGTGATCTGAATTATCCCGGCTATGCCGAAGCCGAAAATGACTATCAATATCTACTTGGCGACGATATCCTGGTTGCTCCGGTTATGAACAGCTCACAGTCAGCTGTACCCTCAAGCTGGCTGGATGATGGAAACAGTTCTTCAGGATTAAAGGGCGAGTACTTCACGAATACAACGTTGTCAGGTGATCCCTCAATGACACGAACCGACGGCACGGTTGATTTTAATTGGGACACAGGGAATCCCGGAGGAGGCCTTCCGGACGATAATTTCAGTATTCGATGGACTGGAAATGTGACTGTTAATACAGACTATGATGTGAATCTTGGACTTTCTCTGGACGACGGAGGCCGGCTATGGATAGACGATGTATTAGTGATTGACAAGTGGATCGATCAACCGGAGACGCCTTATTGGACAAGTGCCGTTTTGAACAGCGGTCAAACACATTCAATTAAAATCGAATACTATGAAGCAGGGGGCAAAGCGGTTTGTCGGTTGATATATAAAAAGGCCAATGCGATGACGACCGATAGAGAATTATGGGTTCCGCCGGGAACATGGACAAATGTCTGGACAGGTGACACCATTAGCGGGCCTCAATTGTACACGGCTTCTGTATCCCTGACAGAAATGCCGTTGTTTGTAAAGCAGGGATCGATTATACCTTTAGCACCCGATATGGAATATACAAGCCAGAAAAGTTGGGATCCGGTGACACTGGATGTATATCCGGATACTGATCAAACTGCTGCAGCAAATTTATATGAAGATGATGGTGTAAGTAATGATTATAAGTCCGGCAACTATCGTAATACTGCCTTTCGAGCTTTTGCCGATGATATTACAAAAACTGTCTCTATTACGATAAACTCTTCTCAAGGTACTTATGTGGGCGCATTGTCTGATCGGTCATGGGTGATTCGTACACGTACACCTGTCGGTTGGCCGGAAAGCCCTAAAATGGTTATAGTTGATGGTACCAGTACGCCTTTCAATGTGATTACTGGAAATCAAGATGCAATGCCTTTTACGGTAACAGGCGGTTCGTCGGACAACGATATTATTGAGATTCCGGTTCCCTCAGCATCCGTATCGACGGAGCGAACGATTTTAATCCATTATTACTCTCCGGCAGATTTTAATCAGGATGGTGTTGTTGATCTACAGGATTTCCAGATTATTATTGATACCTGGCTAAAACAATCTGGTGATCCGGATTATGATTCCAGAGCCAATCTTAATAATGATCCTATTGGAAAAGTAAATCTTCAAGATTCAGCGTTTTTTTGTCACGAGTGGACCGCCCAATAGAATTTA
>ENA-ORCT01000791-ORCT01000791.1-marine-metagenome-genome-assembly--contig:-NODE-791-length-13698-cov-2.767124_pt1 | contig 13698 bp, 10 predicted proteins | sample MGYA00248632_ERZ508511 | MGnify/ENA primary metagenome ERZ508511 (study PRJEB26182, sample SAMN06268839) | marine metagenome | isolation source: Tt an P1-techrep anaerobic enrichment on pine from sediment...
GACGAATATGGGAAAAACTGAGGAACCCCCCATCGTAGTGCGTGCCCATGCGGTCGGTGACGTCAAGCAGATGACCGAATCCGCTTTAATGCACTATACAAACCTCTACACCATGGCCAAGTATAATGGTGAATCTCTGACTTCCTACGAGCCGCGAGGTGAATGGCAGCAGGTGCATCTGGATATGAGCCGTTTGGGTTCCACCCACGTGGCCAATGTGCATCTGCTATCCAACCTTGAACCCTTCCGTTACGGGGCTCAGGATTATATCCGGCGCTGCGTTTTGGCTTGTCGGGATCGTCTGGGTGCCCAGGGTGTACATCTGTATCCACTGGCCTACTGGGACTGGCCCAACACCCCGGACAAGGTAAATCCGTACCTGAAACAGTATAAACGTGACTGGATCTGGTTTGAGGCCTGGGCACGCTACCTGTGGCGTACGGATCGAGACTTGGAGCAGGACCAACAGTATTGGATCGACCAGTTGACCCGAATGTACGGCAACGCACAGGCTGCCAAAGAGATACTCAAGGCTTATAATGAATCAGGCTACTGTGCCCCCATATTGTTGCGTCGTTTCGGTATTACCGAAGGCAATCGCCAGACCTTTTCTTTGGGTATGTTTCTGGACCAATTGGTCAATCCCGGACCTTACGGTCCGTTTAGCGGCTTGTGGGAATGGCAGGCCCCTCCCGGCGAGCGTCTGGAAGAATATGCCAAAAAGGAATGGGTTGGCGAACCTCACGAAGGTGAAACGCCTGTCACGGCTATCGAGGAGGCCACACACCGCTCGAAATTAGCCGTCGAGGCCATCGAAAAGGCCGCCGGACTGGTGACACAGAATCAGGAGGAATTCCAACGACTCCGCAATGATATTCACTGTATTGACCTGATAAGTAAATCCTATGCCGAAAAGGTGCGGGCCGCCATCCTGGTACTGGACTACAGTTACAGTCAAAACGAGAAAAGCATGCAGAAGGCCCAAGAGCACCTGGCTCAAAGCCTGGAGTATTACCGTGTTCTGACCGAGCATACCAGCGAGACCTATCGTTATGCCAACACTCTGCAAACTGGTCACCGTCGTATTCCTATTCGGGGTATGAAGGACGGAAAACCTTACTACTATCACTGGGAGCAAATGCTGCCGCTTTATGAAAAGGAACTGGAAGACTTTAAAGTACGCCTGGCCCACCTTGGAGATGAACAATCACAACGCGGCCAACCAGGTCCTCAACTTAAGGGCGTCCCTTTTGAACTGCTGAGCCGGGACTGTGAAACCTATGAAGTTAAGATTGGGGCCAACCCTTTTATGGATCGCGGGTATCACATCCTGCAGATGGCCGAGGAACTCGAAGGATTGACGGGCATACGCTTGTCGCACAATGCCGGGAAGGCAGGCCAACTCAAGCCTGTTCAACTCAGGACCGAGGTACCCGTGCAAATTCTGATTGGCTACTTTAATGAAGATCTCGCCATTTGGGCCAAACCGCCCAATCTTGATATCGACAGCCAAGCCGCCAAGTACGGCGGTGTGGAAAGTATTATGCAAAACGTTCTGCAGATCGAACAGAATCCCAGTGTCAATGTCCACGTATTTCGTTTTCCTGCCGGAGAAATAACTTTCGACCCCCGCAGTCCGGGCAGTTACCTGATCCTGGGAGTCATCCCCGCTGACATGGAAGTGACATCACGCGATGTTGGAATTTCACCGGGACGTCCATGAGATCAATATTGTGAGCAGTATATGATATCATTATTATTAGGTTAGGGTAACGAAACGGGATCGGGCCTTATGGCGAATACATTATTCGCGGCTATCGTCGCGGCAAAATTCAGCATGAAGGAAAGCGTTAAGATAAATGAAGAAAAAAACATCAAAACTGTTAAGATTCTCATATAAATGAACTATGATCCCAAAAAAGACAATGTCATACTGCCTGTAGAGATCGTTTTGGCTCCCCAGTGGTGGTATGAAAATGAGAACATCACGTTTGACCAGGATTTTTTCTATAATCCATTGAAGCGTGTCGAAGTCGAGCGAAGGATGGAACAGGTGCTTTATGACAGGTTTGGCCAATACGGTCAGGGCTCTGACAGAGATAAGAATATACCTCAAATTGGCGCTGTTCATCTCGCTGCCGGGTTTCTACTATCCGAGATGTTTGGCTGTAAAGTAGAATATAAAGCAGACGCTCCCCCCCAAGTGGTCCCATTGGAAATGGATGATATCACTGCGCTAGATGTCGATGCGGTTTTTAACAGCCATACTTATAAAAAGATCGTCCGCCTGGCTGAATCCCTGAAAACAACGTATGGGGGCATTGCAGGAGATATTAACTGGGGCGGAATATTGAATATAGCCCTTGACTTGAGAGGCGAAACTCTTTTTATGGACATGTTCGATAAGCCCGAACAGGTAAAGGAATTTTTTTATAAAATCGCATTTGTTTTAAAACGATTTACCAGTAAAATCCAATCTGAAACCGGCACCAGCAGCATTTCCGTGAATCGTACAGTGAAACATTTCCATAACCCTGTATTTCTGCATTCAGAATGTAGTCATACGATGATTTCCATTGAACATTACGAAGAATTCCTTTTTGACATCGATTGCAAATGGAGTCGGCTTAACCGACCGTTTGGAATTCATTATTGCGGTAGTGATCCTCACCGATATGCAGAGGCATTTGCTAAAATTCCTAACCTGGATTTTCTTGATGTTGGTTGGGGAGGTGATATAAAAAGGTTGCGTCAATATTTGCCAAATACGTTTTTAAATATTCGACTGTCACCTGTTGAGATTCTCCAGCAAACTGAGCAGGAAATTCGAGATACTATTTGCCGTCTGGTTCTTGAGTCCGGAAAGCCAAACCTTACGGGGATTTGTTGTATTAATATGGACTCAACAGTAGAGGACTCAAGGATTTCTACGATTTTTAAGACCGTTCATGAACTTCGCCGCGCTTTTATCACCTTACATCAGGAATAATTAACAAGAGCATGCTTACGAAAAAGAACTATACAACATTTATCTCAGCCTGGTCCTCTATGAGGAAATCTACTCAATGAACCGGGAACAGGCGGTTCATTGGCAGAACCCTGTCCGTCAGCGGCTCAGCGACTCCGTATTATCCGGATTATGTCGTCTTTCAAGCCAGCCATAAAATGTCATATCCCTGACGTCTTTATCCGGTTTGAAAAAGAAACTGGCTGCATATCCAATCCCAAACAAAACCAGGTGGCTATAAACTCCCAGCATATATTTATGGTGGGTGAAATCATATTTACCCAGATCCAGAGCGATCTCAATACCGAAAATTTTATATTTTTGTGATGTCAGCATCGCATATCCTGTAAATAAAACACATGCCGCCATTCCCACATAAAGACCTTTTGTATTGGCTCGTGTTGTAAAAAATGCAAGTACAAACAGGCCTGCAACGCCGCCTGAAAAGACGGCATACAGCCCAAATACAGTCTTAAGGACATTGGTCCCTTCACTTTGAACATACCAGAAAGCCACTGCCATGGCACAAATACCGGAAATGACAACAATGATTCTTCCTAAATTCAAGCACTGTTTATCACTGCTGTTCGGCTTAAAACGCTTATAAAAATCAGAAACACCCACAGCAGCAAGACAGTTTAAGTCAGAATCAAGACTGGACATAGCTGCGGCAATCAGTGCCGCCAGGATAAGCCCCGTAATACCGGCCGGAAGTTCAGTCATAATAAAAAGCGGGAATACCGCATCCGCTTGTATACCCTCAGGCAGTAAAGCACCTGTTCCCTGATAATAGGACCATAGACAGGTACCAATAAACATAAACAATGTCCAAATAGGAACGCATAACAGGGTTCCCATCAACGCGGCCTTTATTGCTGCCTTGTCCGATTTTGCTGCTAAAAATCGCTGCACAACCGTCTGGTCTGTTCCGTATTTTTGAATCGCATAAAAGAACCCGTTCAGGGCCATCACGATAAAAGTCAGCTTTTTAAAATCCATATCATAAGGCCCAAAGGCGATTTTGTTGTTTTCCCACGCTCCCTGTATGACTGCCGATGGTCCTCCATCCGGCCTGAACAATAACACCCCCACACAAATTAGGCCCCCTGCAATCAGCATAAATCCCTGAATCACATCAGACCACACAACCGCTTCAAGACCCCCCAACAGCGTGTAAACCACGGTTAAGATTCCTAATACGAGGATCACCATATACGTGTCATAGCCGGTCATTTTGCTTATTGCCAGCGCCAAAAGATAAAAGACAGTTCCCATTTTTGAAAAATGTGCCAGCACAAAAGCCAAAGAGCTGTAGAGACGTGCAATGTATCCGAAACGCTTCTCAAAATACTCATACGCACTCAAACCGATCATCTTGCGATAACATGGCACTATAAACCAAATGATGCCCAAGAGGGTAATCGGAACCATAATCCCCTGCACTAAACGGATCCAGTTGGAAGCATAGCCCTCTCCCGGATACGCCAGAAACGTTACACTGCTGATCAGGGTCGCCAGCAAACTCATCCCCAGTGCCCACGCCGGTATGTTTCTGCCGCCGGCGAAATATTCATCCGTCGAATTCTGTTTACGTGAAAAGTATACCCCAATAGCAACGATAACAGCTAAATAGACAAAAACCACCGCATAATCCAACACATGTAAACCGGGCATGGCTATTTCCTTTTCTTAAGAATAGTCTTCGATTTAGAACGTCTCAAACATTGCTTTTTCCCACATTCTTTTTGGCCACGGGTAACTCCCTGGCTTTATCGTCAGATAGATATTGCTACTTTCCAGCACCCTCATCCTAACCACACCGGGGCACAGTTGATCACATGGCTCAAATCGTTTCCATCCGAAACAGTCAACAATTTCTGAGGCGGTTGCACCTCCTTCCACAAAGAATTCCGTCAAAGAAACTCTCTGCGAAACCGCCAGTACCACCTGTGCAATGACACTGCGAAGTTTGCCGGCAAATTCAGCATCTCTGACGACCTCACGATCTATCGTTATGATAACTCCAGAGCCATTTTCAAAACTTTCAATTATCTCATCGCTCCATTGCTGAAAGAATTTGACACCGGACTGTGGCGTCCTGAAAAGCCCTTCTGGCATTCTGCAAACTTTAACACCAAGTCTGTCTGGTTTTCTCAGGGCCTGACGACTTGAATCCGAACTACTTCCGCAGACAAACAAAGCTTTATTTTTCAGCCTAAATTCTGGTTTCTCCGCCATTTTTTTCCTAATTATTCTCTTATTACTGAGAATCGCTTCAAAAAATTCTCCTGCTCCGGCCATTATTGTTTGCTCATCCATTTGCTCTGACCATCGCGAAAGATCACCCGTCGTTTCGGCCTGCCCTACAATAATTCCTTCGCCGGAAAGTACTTGGTTACTTTTCATCAAGTGTATTTGACTTGAGCCGGAGAAAGCTGGAAATTCAAGAATAATCGATGTTATTGCGGGGCATTCAGGATCGTTAACAAAATCTGTTTCGCTCAGTAATTTTTCATTGATAAAATAACTTCCATTACGCACAATCCTCCCTTTAGAAGGATTCGCCGGGACAAGTAAAACTCTTGAAACACACATAACATCCTGCAACGCCTTTAATTCACTTCCAACCGGCCCGCGAAGAACAGAGTCTGTTTTTTTGTATATCCATTCAATCGGCAATCCCGACGTCTTTATATTTCGAGCAACATCCCGTATGACCTGCCCTGCCTTTTTATGCGAAAGCGACCTGGTGTCTGTATCAATAATTAATAATTCTGCCTCGCTTTCAGAACAGAATCCCCTCTGCAACTCCACTTTTAAGCCATAGGCAAGGCCAATCCCTCCTATTTCGCTTGATCCTGATATGTCATCAGCTATGACTACAATCATAAAATGCCTTATGAAGAATAAGCGGTCTCAAAACATCTCAGGGTATCTATGTTGAAACCGACGTTCTCGAGCGTTTGAAATCAGTTATCGTATTACGAAGCAAGTTTAACAGCATATTCAATTGCATGGATCAAACTTTCCTCATTTGCGGTTCCCTTGCCCGCCTGATCGAAAGCAGTACCATGATCCACTGATGTTCGAATGATCGGAAGCCCCAGCGTGATATTAACACCTTTAACCGATTCCCACTTTTGCGTCTCATTGTTTAAGACAAACCCCGTCACCTTTATGGGAATGTGTCCCTGGTCATGATACATCGCCACGGCAATATCGTACTGCCCTCCTTTTACTTTTGAAAAGAGCGTATCGGCCGGAACAGGTCCCTCTGCATGAATCCCAAGAATTCTGGCGTTTTCTATTGCCGGAATAATTTCATTCTCTTCTTCATCTCCAAACAATCCTCCCTCACTTGAATGAGGATTTAATCCGGCAACACCGATTACAGGCCTTACAATACCAAATCGTTTGCATGCATCCTCCGCTAATCGAATTACCTCAAGAACTCTTTCTTTCCTGACAAGATCGCACGCACTTCGTAAAGAAACGTGCGTAGAAACATGTACAACCCGCATATTCCCATCGACAAGAAACATGGTATATTCTTTGGTTTTTGTATATTCAGCAAATATTTCTGTATGGCCGGAATATAAATATCCTGCCTGATTTAAGGATTCCTTATTGATGGGGCCGGTCACGGTTGCATCGATTTGACCGTCAATCGCAAGCGAAATCACCTTTTCAATGGCCTCAAAAGCTGCCTTCCCGGCCATCGGCGAAACCTTGCCATACTCTAAAGCTTCAATATCAACATTTTTCAAATCCAGGACATCGATGATCCCGTATTCGAATTCTGCTTCGCTGACCTGTGAAACTGATTTTACTTTCAGATCAACTTTCACTATATCAACGGCCTTAGCAATGGTTTGTGCATCTCCCACAATAAGCGGCCTGGCGATTTCATATACTTTTTTATTGGCAAGTGCCTTTGCCGCTATCTCAGGCCCAATACCCGCAGGATCACCCATCGATATTCCAAGAATCGGTCCTGAGTCAGTCATGTTTCGTATCCCCTTAAATCATTCATTAAAATAACTTAAAAAATGGAGATTTGTCATTTGTTTTTGTATCTGGTCAATATCCTCTTGCTGAAGTGTTTCAAGGGGCCTTAAAACTGTTGGCTCGCAAAATCCAAGAATATGCATCGCAGCTTTCAAAGCGGCCAAGGATTGGCCTAATGACCTATTTTTTTGATATAGAGATGAGACAAGATTTGTTTTGCCCTGAAACTCATTTGCTGCGGCCATATTGCCTTTTCGAGCATGATTGTAAAGCCTTTTATAGAGTTGGGGCTCTAAATTCCCAGCACTGGGAACAATTCCTGGTGCCCCTAGCTCTAAAGCCCTTGCCGAAAGCGCTGCACATCCAACAACGTAAGAAAAATCACTTCGGCCTGAAAACCTTTCGATCGCTTCCGTCAATCGACCTGGAGTATTTTCGGAATCTTTCAATCCAACAATCCGCTCATGATGGCTCAGCTTTTCCGCTACATCAATTGAAATTGAGATACCTGTGGTTTGAGGAATATTATAGATCATCAAAGGGCCGGCAATAGAGTCTGCCAATGTCGTGAAATACCTGAATATTTCATCTTCATTTAAAAAGTAATAATAAGGTGAATGAGCCACCAAAATGTCAGCCCCAAGGCCCTCATAGCAATTCCCCATCGTAATGGATTCTTCCACACAGTTGCTCGATATTCCCACATAAACAATCGTTCTATTTTTCGTATAAGCAACGGTGCTTTCAACCAACTTTGTTTTTTCAGCTAAAGATATCGAAGCCGCTTCTCCAGTCGTTCCAAGAATAAAAATACCATCCACACCACCATCAATAAGATGGTCGACAATTCGACGAACAGCCTCTGTATCAATGTGTCCTTCCGGGGTAAACGGGGTTACCATCGGAACAATTACACCCTGGCATTTTATTTTATTAGACATATCACCACGCACTTCTGTAAATACTTAAAACATCCTTATAGGTAATCTCACGAAGATTATTTTTCAAAAGTCGTGTAACCGTCATCGCAGATTCGGCCATGCTCTCTAGATCATCGTAAGGAATTTCCAGTTCCGACATCTTTGAAGGTATTTCGCATTCAGCTGATAATTCGCAAACAATATCAAGTCCTCGTTGAGCCGTTTCCATATCATCCGCTCCTGTTTCAGCGCCAAGGGCTCTCGCAATGTTGGCATATCTTTCTGGACTCGCCTGCAAATTATAATTCATGACATGCTGCAGAAGCAGCGCATTTGACACTCCGTGAGGGATATGATATTTGCCCCCCAGAGGATATGCTAATGCATGTACCGCCCCAGTATTGACTGGCCCCAGACAAAGCCCCCCATACATACTTCCCAGCGCAAGATTTGTCCTCGACTCAATATCCTGACCATTTTCGTATGCTTCCTTTAGATTTTTCGCAATCAACCGAATGCCTTCCAATGCATAATTATCTGTGATCGCATGAGCAAATCGATTTGCATAGGCCTCGATACAATGAACAAGTGCATCCATCCCGGTCGCCGCCGTCACATTTGCAGGAACTGTCCGGGTCAGTAACGGATCAATATATGCGGCGTCCGCGACAAGATAAGGGCTCACGACGCCTTTTTTTAATTCGTCCGAGGGATCAAAGAGGATTGCATTGGGCGAAACCTCGCTGCCCGTACCGGCGGTTGTGGGCATACATGCAAGATATACGTTTCTTCCGTTTAGTTTGTCAATCCCGAAGACATCGGCCACCTTCTGCTGCCCGTCATACAGAGCAGCAATGAGTTTAGCCAGGTCAAGCACACTTCCTCCGCCAAATCCAACAACTGCATCTGCATGAAAACTTTCAAAGGCCTCCAATCCGGCCTCCAGCATCTCTATTGTCGGCTCGCCATCATTGGCTTTCCACATACTGACGGCAACTCCTTTGTTTTTTAATTTTTCAGCCAAAGGATTCGCAAGGGGCACGATAGCATCCGATGTTACGATTAAGACTTTTCTTAGACCAAGCCGTAAAAAATCCTCAATGAGCTGCTCACTGCAACCATTACCGAAAACCAATTTCTGCGGTTGACGTAAGATTATCATTTGTTTCATTGCTCGCGTTTTCAATTATTAATGGTCTTCAAGATAATCCCGGGCTTCATTACCTTCAAGTTAAAAAAATGGGGAACTCCTGAATCAGGAGCTCCCCATGGTGTAATCGAAATCACATCCTGAGATTAGATGCCGTCATTATCAAAACGGTCCTTTTCCAGCCATCTTGCAGCAATCTGAGGTGCTAAACGGATGGCGGACACTTGACTTGCCAATTATGCTACCCGTTCCTGATTCATTTCGTACCTTTCTTCATAGACTACCGGGCTGACATTGCCCATTGAAGCATGTCTGCCTTTACGATTATAGAACACCTCAATGTAATTGAAAACATCTTTTTTTGCGTCTTCCAAGGTTTCATAGATTTTCTTTTGAATCCATTCATTTTTTAAGCTGCCTAAGAAGCTTTCGACCACTGCATTATCCCAGCAGTTGCCTTTGCTACTCATGCTACAAACGATTTTATTGGCATTCAGTAATTCCTGGAAGCCATCAGAGGCATATTGAACGCCCCGGTCACTATGATGAAGCAGGCCCGCATCCGGACGTCGGTGCAGCAATGCCATCCTCAGAGCATCCTGTACAAGAGCCGAGTCAATCACATTACTCATGGACCAGCCGACGATCCTGCGGCTGAATACATCCAGCACCACAGCCAGATAAAGCCAGCCCTGTCGTGTCGGGATATGGGTAATATCGGCAACCCATTTCCGGTTTGGAGCGGTCGCTGTAAAATCACGATTCAATAGATTTTGGACTACTGGCAATAGGTGGTCTGAATCCGTCGTAACAATAAATTTATGTTTTATTAGGCTATAAAGCCCGATATCTCGCATCACACGCCGGACCGTCTCTTCACAGCAAGGGATCGTTTCAATCACATCGTCATAAACCTTACGATAGCCATAAATACGAAGATTTTCTAAATAACTGACGGCAGCGGCCTGAGCAATTGCTTTACGTCTGAGGTGCTGACCGCTGGGCTGACGCTTAATGCTGTCATAATACCCGCTGGTACTGACATTGAGCAACCGGCACATCACCGCCGCTGGGAACCGTCGCTTGTGCTTTTGGATCTAGGCGTACTTCACAGCGACTCCTTGGCAAAGTACGCCGCTGCTTTTTTTTAGATTTCTCCAGCTTCAGTTGTTTCAACTCTTTGCGTAATTGCCGGATTTCATCGATTTTCGGCTGGGATTGGGCTTTGGATGGCAACTCTCCGGATTCTTGGTATTTTTGAACCCAATTCCTGACTGACCAGTCGGTGGCTCCCACTTGTTTGGTGGCATGATCATAAGAATAACCCGCTTCGACAACGAGTTTTGCTGCCTGCAACTTGAATTCCTTACTGTACTTTGCCATGATGGACACTTCTGTAAATTGGGGCATTATAACCTCTGATCAAGTGTCCGTCATCCGTTTAGCATCTCACATATAAACAAAACTTGGTCCATTTCTACTTATTTGTGTAATCCTAAAATGTTCTAGAGATTGAAAATAGCCTCCAGTTTTCTTGATTATACACCTGAAAAAATCTTATGTTTTTGGCCTTGGATATTGGAGAACCAACGATCTTCAAACGATAGACCTACATTTTATTATAAGCACTTGCATTGTCTCAAAGTAAAAGCATAATATAATCAGGACATCGCTTGGCAGCGTAACCGAGTTGATTGTTTTAAGAATTACCAGATGAATGGAGGCCTTATTATGACGAAGCAACTGTATGTAATCTGTGCTGTTTTTATCGTTTCTTTCGTTACATCAACCCTGCACGCCGAAACAGCTATAGAGGTGGCGGTTAATACGCAAGCAGCGATAGATGCGGGAACTGCACCTGCCTGGATGTTACCAAATCTGCCGGAAGACATTCAAAAGGATGTTCAAAACAAAGGTGAAAATCTGTCGAAAACTCTAGGCTTGGAAAATGAAACAAAGCAAGCCTATGTAGCGTCGCTATTGGCCGAACACTATAGCCGAGTATGGTCCTGGCATCAGCAGGTGGATGATAAACTGGATGCCGCCTGGGCGGCTTGGGATGATGCGCGTGACACGAGCAAAGGCGGCAAAGATGAACTGAAAGCCTTGACGATTATGATCGAACAAATCGATCCGATCTACGCAGAGTTTGTCCCTCAGATTCATAAGTTACTTGAATCACTGGGTCAGGAACTTAGCGAAGAGCAAGTCATTGCGTTGCTGGATCACATCACGAACTCGCCAGGCGTCGATCGCACCTACAATGCTTACGTAGAAATGGTACCAGAGATGAAGGACGAGGAAAAACAAGTTATTCGAAAACGCCTAGAACAGGCCCGAGTGGATTCGCTGGCGGCCTGGAAAGATAAACGCATCGTCAAAATCTTCAAGAAATACAAGATCCGCAATGAGTTTTCCATTGATTACTTTGGCTATGGCTATCGCGAGCGCTACAAAGCATGGATTAATCGAAGCAGATAAAGCGTGTTCCATACGAAAGGATCCGAATAGTCTCGGAATGACATCTAGAGGTTCTCTTAAATCTGCAATTGAGTTGAAACCGGCGCTGAATGCTAATCGACTCTACAGTCCACACTGTAAAGAGGGATATCGATTACAGTTAAGCCACGTATTCATCAACACCTCAAGGTCTTCAATATTCCGCTGGCAATCACCAGTGAGGTCAAATTCCGCGCAGGGGAAATATTCAGTGACCGAAATATTATCGATCCAATAATACGTGCTACCGGAGTCTGCCCGTCCACCAAGATTGAAAGAGACGACCATGTATTCTCCGTCAGCTGTGAAAACATCCCCTTCCGGGACTTCGTAATATGGGGACGCAGTAATGGATTCCCAATCCCAAATACCGGTCGAGGTATTTACATCACCATTTCCAAATGCTTTTTTGTATATAGGATAACCAAAGTCGTCCATGTCAGAAGGAGTCGGCGTGTCGATAAAACCGATGTAGACCTCGGCCCAGTTGCGTGCTGAGGCATTTGCTCCCCCTACGGTACCGGAAATGTCACCGAACCGATCGCCGCTGAATAAATATTTTTCACCAACCGTCACAGGGATCACCTGGTAGAAACGGTGGCCATTCACCCCGGTTGTCCCTGTTTCGGCCTCAATCCAAGCAGAAGCCTGAGGATTTCCTACCCCTGTATCCAAGCTAGCAGTTATCGTATCTTAGGCACCGGACAGTGCAAACATTTCCCACGACGAAAGATGGGCCGAAGAGAACATGTGGCTTTTAACAGATCTGAGCCAGTTTGTCCTCAATGACAATAATCTACTCGTTAGTTCCGATCCTTACATCCCGATCGACTTTTTTTGCCAGTTACCATAAAATCTCGAAAAGCCAACTTAACATCCAGCAAAACACACGTCATTACGAAAGCGGAACCGGAGTTGCAAATGTGTTGATGTTGGACGGCTCTGTGACATGGTTGACGCCTGAAGAAAGCATACGTTATAAGGGAGATGCAGATTAGCTTTCAAGCGATGTATGAAAATTTTTAAGCTTAGAGGTCCTCAGCAGTATATTTTTTAAGTTGGCGTAAAGCAGCATTTATTATTCAATTTTTTTCGTTGCATCAAGTTTACCCACGATTTGAGACAAACAGACATAAACGCTATTCATCAGATATACGTATTTAAATTACCCGGTGCTGCCAAATGGGATAATATTATTCGCGCAATAGTATTTTCAAAAATTTCTGATATTGTTTATAGGCGTCATTAGCCTGTGTATGATCCGGAAGAGGAGAGAATACAGACTTATTTTGATTCAATTTGCTCAGTTCATCCAGACTTCCAAAAACGTCTGCCTGTAGCCCTGCCAGAAAGGCAGCGCCGAGAGCAGAGACTTCTTCTATTCCGATACTCGTAACATCTACATTCAATAAATCAGCTAGAAACTGCATTACAAATGCATTAACCGTGATGCCGCCATCGACCTTTAAGCTGGCAAGCGGGATTCCGCAATCGATTTGCATCGCGTCAATCACATCTTTGACCTGGATGGGAATGGATTCAAGGGCTGCACGAACGATATGTTTCTTGTTGCACCCAAATGTTAGGCCCATGATGGCGGCATGAAGATCCATGCGCCAGTAAGGTGTACCAAGTCCGCTAAAGGCCGGTATCAGAGCAACCCCGTTATTGTCCGGAATCGACTGAGCCATCGCCGCTGTTTCAAGATTATCAGCAAAAAGACCCAATTGGTCCCGTATCCATTTAATAGTAGCTCCGCACGTAACGATTACTCCCTCTAATGCGTAATCCACTCTGTCCTGAGTACTCCAGCAGATAGTCGTAACCATGCCCTGCTTGGATTGTATACGTTTCGAACCGGTGTTCAGTAGAATCGAACATCCTGTGCCCATGGTTGCCTTACCGGTTCCAGTGTCAAAACAACCTTCTCCCACGGCCGCAGCATGAGAATCACCGATCATGGAACTGATCTTAACCGGCTCCGGAAAAAGTCCCTGAAAGTCAGACATTCCGAATAGATTCGCGGAAGGTCTAGCTTCCGGCAGATTCAAATCAGTCAAAGAAAGTAATTCCAGAAGGTCCGAATCCCACTGGAGTGTGTCAATATTGAAAAA
>ENA-ORCT01000792-ORCT01000792.1-marine-metagenome-genome-assembly--contig:-NODE-792-length-13675-cov-2.793352_pt1 | contig 13675 bp, 10 predicted proteins | sample MGYA00248632_ERZ508511 | MGnify/ENA primary metagenome ERZ508511 (study PRJEB26182, sample SAMN06268839) | marine metagenome | isolation source: Tt an P1-techrep anaerobic enrichment on pine from sediment...
GAAGCTGTGAGAAAGTATTTATTATGTTCTTCATCTCAGCACGCCTCTAAAGACAAGTTAATTTTAGAAGAGCTATTAAAGAACGCTTGTATAAATCCTATTAAAAGTGAATTAGAAACAGTCTGTTATGATTTAGCAGAAGAACGATTAAAGCATGGAGGCAAGAAGCATTATCATACAATGATAGCTGCTTATTTTATTGATATGGCACAGGTCTTATATCAGTTAAGAAGAGTTTGCAAGAAAAACTCTAAGATGTGTTATGTCATAGGTGATTCTGCTCCTTATGGTATTTATGCTCCTGTAGATAAGTGGATAGGTGAGCTTGCAATGGCAGTAGGATTTGATTCATTTACATTTGAAAAGATACGAGATAGAAATATTAAATGGAAAAATAGAAAACATCGAGTTCCACTTAAAGAAGGAAGACTTTGGATTAAGGGGTAAATAATGGCACAATCACCAGCTCATAAGTTTGGACAAATTATTGGAGATTTTATTGAAGGTGCGATCGAGGCGATTCTTGATGATTTTGCCAAAAAGCACAATCTTTATTTAGACAGAGTTGGTCCACGACCAGCAAGAACAGGAAGAAAAGTTTCTTGGTTTGATGAATTTGGCAATAAACACGACTTAGATTATGTAATGGAAAAAGGAGGGACTGCCACAAATATAGGAAAGCCTGTAGCATTTATTGAATCAGCATGGAGAAGATATACTAAACACTCAAGAAACAAAGCACAAGAAATACAGGGAGCAATATTACCTCTGTCTAATACATATAGATTTTCTGCTCCGTTTTTAGGAGTTATACTTGCGGGAGTCTTTACTGAAGGAGCAATAACTCAATTAACTTCAAGCGGTTTTTGTGTACTTTACTTTAGGTATGAATCGGTAGTTGAAGCTTTTAGGGAAGCGGGGATAGATGCTTCTTTTGATGAAGATACTCCTATAGCTGTATTTCAAGAAAAAGTTAGAGCATGGGAATTACTGTCTCAGGATGACATAAATAAGATATGGTTAAAGTTGCAAGAAATACAGTCTGAAGATATTGCTATATTTTTAGAATCATTAGAAAAGACTGTTAATAGAATGATAGAATCAATACGGATCATACCTCTGTTCGGTAAGTCCTATGAGTTACAAACTGTAAAAGAAGCAATCGAGTTTATACAGTCTAATGGTTACAATGATTCAAATGAAACATTAATAAAATTTGAAATCACCATTAGATATAACAACGGAGATAGAATTGAGGCTTCATTTAATGAAGCAGATTTAGCTGTTAAGTTTCTTAAACAATATGAAGAGATAAAGCTCAGACCCGCTGAATAATATAAATAAGCTCCTTCTGAGGATAAGCTCCCTCCTTCCTTCTAAGGCTTATCCTCCTCCTTCTATAAGCCCTGTGATAGCCCTTACAGGGCTTTTTTCCTGAAAAAGCTATTGAAGCAGGAAGAAAGAACCGATATAATTATTGCTTGAACATTTCTTTTAGAGAAGTTATCATAACGGCAACATAGTGCCGTTTTCGTTTTTTGTCATGTCTTACACTAAAGCGATAGGGAATAATTGCAATGAGTGACAAAGATAAGGAACTTCTCCAACAAGTTAAAGAGCTGCATAAGCAAATACTAAAAGACTCTAAGCACTCCCTGAATAGGGCTATTAGATTAGGTAGTATCCTCCAAAAACAAAAAGAGAAAGTAGGACATGGGCACTTTATTAAATGGGTTAATTCATTCCTTCCATTCTCAGAAAGAACCTCAAGAAACTACTTAGCTCTTAACAGGGAAAAAGACAGACTCAAAAAAGAAAAGATAACTTCTCTGAGGCAAGCCTATTTATTAATCTCAAATTGTCATAATCATATCACAACTCAGAGACGAGAAAAGATGAAGCAGGAAAGAAAAGACTTTGCTTCTCAAGAGACTAAGTTTAAGAATCCATCCTCATATCATAATAAGATTATCTGCGGAGACTGTCTAACTGTTATGGAAAAGATGCTGAAGAAGATGAAGGGGAAGTATTCAGCAGTTATAACAAGCCCTCCCTACAATGCTAATCTTGACTATGGGAACTATGACGATAACAAGCCTTATTCAGACTATATAGATTTTCTTTTAAAACCCTTCTCTTATTATTGTCAGTTACTCAGGACAGGAGGAAGAATTGTTTATGTTATTGGTGCCATGGTTAATAACTCAGACAGGAGCAAGGGAGGAGATTACAATTATCAGCTTGTGACTGATTTAACTTATAGAGTGAGAGAAGAATTTCCTGAGTTCAAACATTACAATACAATCGTTTGGGATAAGTCTTCTCGCGGCAAGAATCCATTAAATACTAAGTTCGGTTCTTTCTGCTCTCCTGAAGCTCCTGTGTGTCGTTCTATGCACGAATTTATAATAGTGTGGAGCAAGGGGCAGTTTGAGCTTGAGAACGTTACAGGGGAGAATACAGACCTTACAGAGGAGGAGTTCAAGGAGTGGACTTGGAGTATATGGAGCCTAATATCTAAGAACAATACTCCTCATCCTTGCTCTTATCCTAAGAAATTAGTAGAGAGACTGATTAAGTTATTTACTTATCCGGGGGATATGGTTTTAGATTCATTTGGGGGAATAGCTCTATCCTTCCCCATTAAAAAAGCCATGTCTGCTATAGATAAAATTTCTAAGATGAGTTCTGAGTTAGACATTTCTACAGAAGCATTAGCAGGATTAGAACATGCAGCACAAATTACAGGAGCTTCTCTGCCGGATCTTCACAAGGGAATGCAGATAATGATAAGGAGACTTGGAGAAGCTAAACAGGGATTAGGTGAAGCACGCCACGGACTGAAGGCATTAGGGCTAACAGCAGAAGAGTTAGACAGTCTCAATACAGAAGAAAAGTTCAAAGTCATAGCTGATAGAATCTCAAAGCTTCCTACTGTTACAGATAAAGCTCAGGCGGCTTATGCAATGTTCGGGCGTCAAGGTATGAATATGTTAAATACTTTGAACCTTGGAGCAGAGGGAATAGACGCTATGAGAAAAGAAGCTGAAGAGTTAGGGCTTACCTTTAACAGGTTTGAAGGAGGACAGATAGAAGCGGCTAATGATTCTTTCACAAGGCTTAGAAATCTGATTAAAGGTATCACTCAAAGACTCACTATAGCCTTAGCTCCTTATTTAGAAATCATTTCAGATAAGCTTATTTCTATGGGAAAGAGTGGAGTTCTTTCTGTAGATACTATTTCTGAGAAGATGAAATTCCTTGTTAAGATTTTCGATATAGCAGTTAGGGCTATTAACGGTTTGAAGGGAGCTTTTAATTCTGTAGCAGGAGTTTTCTATAAGGCTATAAGTTTCATAGCTCAGGGATTCAATAAGCTCTTAGATACGATTGCATGGGCACTTGAAAAATTAGGTAAGGATGAATGGGCTAATAAGTTAAGAGGCTCCTTTGCTTCTAACTTCTCAGGAGAGCTTGCGAAAGAGTTTGATGAAATGGCAGGAGAGAAGTTTAAGAAAGCAGGAGATAACTTCTCAGATATGATAGGGAAATCTTCTGTTAAGGGCATAGAGGAGCAATTAAAGAAGAACAGGGATAAAGTTAAAGATGCTGTTACTCCTAAGATGTTAGATACAGACTTTGAACCCGGCTCCAGAGTAAAAAGTAAGAAAGCTTCTGCTCTAACTTATTCTTCTGCTTTGATTGATGTTAAGGCTTTAGCAGGATCATCTACTTTAGACCCTCAGACTAAGGAACTCAAGAAAGATGTTCAGGCGAATCAGAAAACAGCAGAGAACACAGCTAAGATAGCTCAGGGAATGAATAGATTAGGGTTAGCAGTTTAAGGGGGAGCAATGGCGATAGTTAATTGGAACTTAATAGATGGAGACTCAGGGAGCTTTACAAGGCAAGGATGGAGCGGAACTCATACAGTAGTAGTATCTGAATTAAATACAGGTCTATCAGGTTATGAGAGGATACAGGAAGCTTATACAGCTTTATCTCTTCCTATAGGAACTCCTCATATAGTTTATACAGACTCATTCTTACAGGCTATTAACTACAATGTTCTTTCTACTGATGTTATCAAGTTCAATTGTGTTTATGAACCTATGCTCAATGTCCCCATAGAAATATCTATTACAGGGAGAGGAGCAGGAGCGCAGACTAACTTAGATTATGATAATAACCCTATTGAGGTAACTTATACATATCCTTCAGATTATCAGTTAGACCCTCATAAAGTAGGTCAGACTGAAACAGTTTCTCAGCAAGTGAATAAGCAAATTCCAGCAGGAACAATAACGATTAAGAAGAGAGAAGTTATTACAGGGAATGACTTAACTAATCTTTCACAAGGCTATGTAGGAAGAGTTAATTCTTCAGGATGGAATATCAGACCCTCAGACCCCGCGAGAAGCTGGATATGTTCTTCTATAGATGGAGCAGAGGTAGGCTGGATTTTAGACGGTTCTTTATACTCTGTTTATGATGTTACTTATGTCTATGAGTATCAAGAGCAAACATGGGATACAGAAGTAGTTTTCATAGATTCAAACACCGGCGCAGCTCCTCCTGCTACTACATGGGACACAAACACTAATAAGAAAGTTCAAGTTTATTCAGAGATAGATTTTAGCAATTTAACAATAGACGTTTAATCAGTGATTAAGAATTTCAAAAATCAGGGCGGTAGTTATGAAGCTATTAATAACCTAAATCAGATTGTTACTACTTGCAATCAGGTTAATAAAATAGCTAATGCTCAAGGTGCTCTCTCTTCAGATAGTTCAGGTATTACTTCGGGAAGTTCAGAAGAATCTTCCGGCAGTTCAGAGGAAGAGAGTTCAGGCTCTTCTGATGAAAGCTCAGGTAGCTCTGATGAATCTTCAGGCTCCTCAGATATTACTTCAGGAAGCTCAGGGGAGTCTTCCGGCAGTTCAGAAGACTCTTCAGGCAGTTCTGAGGATAGCTCAGGTTCTTCAGGTTCATATAGTTCAGGAACAGTAGATAGCTCCTCTTCAAGTTCAGAGGATGCAAGTTCTACTACAGGTTCTTCTTCTGATGAAAGTTCAGGCAGTTCAGGAAGTTCTGATTCTTCAGGAAGCTCTTCAGATAGTTCTGATTCAGATTCTTCAGGAAGCTCAGAAAGCTCTGCTTCTGATGATTCTGAATCTTCAGGAAGTTCTGAAGATGATACAACTCCTCCGAATGATGATCACCACCACCATTTAGGAATGTTTGTATTTAGGACATATTCTGAGCAGGAGAAAGACGCTATTTATGAGAAGTATAAAGATACCTTTATAGGTCTAACTGATTCAGAGAAAGAGGACTTATTAATTCAGTTAGTAATAGAGCATGAAATATCTGCTGATGAGGCTTTAATCTTGGCACTAAAGGAAGGAATAAGCGTTGAGTAATGATAATAACAATTTAGAAAGTGAGAAAATGAAATTCTTTGAAAAGGCTAACTTAGTCCTTCCTTCTGCTTTATTCTTAATTACATTAATGACATTTATTTTTACAGCGGGGAAGTTGACAGAATCTATAAATCATAATACCGCGGCAATTCAGAATAATACTGTTCAGATTCAAAAGAATAGCGCGGAAATAATGACCCTGAAAGAATACAAGGCTTCAAGTGAGACTGAGTTAAAAAACATGAATGAAAAGTTATGTGAAATTTCTTCTGATGTAAAGGAACTCTTAAAGAAAAATAATTAGTCCATATCTGATGTAGTAAGAACCAGTTCATTTTTATCTATGGAGTGTGCTTTCTCTCATTAGCACACTCTTCTTTTTATGTGCGTAAAAAAAGCCCTGATAAACAGGGCTAAGAGTAACTATTTTTTAGAAGTCTTTTTCCTCTTAGTTGCTTTGGGCTTTTCTTCTTTGAAGAACTCTTTTTCTACAGCTTCACAAATTTCTTTAGTCAGTTTAGAAGCATTTCTCGCGGCATATCTATCATTAATTCCTGTCCTATGTCCTAAGACTAAATTAACTTGATCTTTAGTATATCCTAAGTCCTGCCCCAAAGTTGCAAAGGTATCTCTTAAATGATTGAACTTAACTTTCTTACTAACCTTAGCATTTTCTCGAATCTGTTCATTGAAGGCGTTAGTGATACCATTAGAACCTTTATAGGGAACACCTAAATAACTAATGAAGATATAATTAGAATCTACTTTTCTTTCTTTCATCCACTGAGCTAATACCTTCTTAGTTCTTCCCCATAAATGGGAAACAGCTAAGACTCTTCCTGTCTTACCTCTTCTAAAGGCTATAGTCCCCTTCTCAAAATCTATGTTATCTTTTTCAAGTCTTGTTATGTCTATAGGATACATACCGCAGTTAAGACCTAACAGGAGCATAAGTTTATATTTGAGTTGGGAAGCTTCATAAAGCTTATTGAAGTTTTCTAAGCTCATAACATTAGGATTAAAGAGTTCATCCTCAATAGGTCTTTCTAATCCTTCTAACCATTTATGAACTTGAATTAAATCACTGTTTTTATATCTCCCTATATTGTAGCTAAAAATAGTAGCTACTTTATTCATTCTGTTCTTTATGGTCTTAGGTGCTAAGGGTGTTCCGTCTTTCTTTGTCGCATTATCTAAATAATCTTCATATCTATGAATATCTTTAAGGGTTACTTCTTCTACATATTGACACTCAATAACTTCTAAGAACTCCTTAAAGAATGCTTTCGCGTGCCTTGCTTCAGTGGGTGATATTTTCCTTTTTTTGTTTACATAGTTTTCAGGTAAATCTGCTAAGGGGATATTAGTATCTTTTGCTATGATTCTCCCGAACTCTATAAACTCTTCTATCCCTGTCTTTCTTGCTAACTCTCTGGGGTTCTGTAACTCCTTCTTTAACCACTCAATATGTTCAGACTCTTTAACAGGGACTTTAACTCTGTTGGTTTTAATCTTACCTTTTCTCAGATCATGGGGGGAGAATGCTTCTGTAGCTATTTCTATTTGGGTTTCTGTGAATTGCTCTTGTTCTCCCTTAATCTCTGCTACTAAGGCTCTGAACTTAACTACAGCTACTCCTAAATCAGAGCCTAACCATTTCTTTTTAGTCCCTGAAACAGCAGTATTATCAGGGAGCATAGAATAATAGTTGTTAGTGGATTTATGGAGCTTTACGCCGTATTCTTTCCCTGCTATAAGTTCCTTTACTTCTTCTCCTGCATAGGTTATATAGCTTACTTTACGACCTCTTTTCTTAGCCATTTTTAAGGCTCCTAAATAAGGGTTCTCGGAACACCCTTATAATAACGCTGGGAAGGAATAAGAGTCAAGTTTTATTGATAAGTTTATTGATAAAAATGCAAATAGAAACGATAAATAACGCCGTTTTCGTGGGTTCAAGTCCCACCTCCGGTATTTATCAACCGAAAAAGCAACGAATACGCATTACCCTTTTTTATCAAAGTCCCCGATCAAGATGACATGACAACTGCGCTTCCATGGAACAATGTGTGCAAAAAAAGACCGCCCGTGGAGCAGAAGGAGAAGGAAGCCAGTGCGGCTCCCAGGGCTATCACCACAGGCGGCAGAAGGAGCTTATATCAATATACCCAATTTCACAATTTGTGTCAATATTTTATTAAAAAAAGTAAAAGGTTCTCCCTCACGACCATTTCATTCCCCCCTCTGTCACACCTGGAAGCTGGTCGTTTGAGAACTGAGGTTCAGTAGAAGCTGTTCGAAAATGAGTTTTTCGTTGACGCTCGAATCGACCCAATGGTTCATACGATAACAAAACTGTACAAATTCCGCCGCGGTTTCAGCATCGACTCCCCGGGCCAGTGTCCGCACACAGCCAATTTGATCATGATTGACAAAAATGCCGGGATTTTGCATGCCCGCACCCGCTTTCATCACATCGCCAAACAAGCAGGCGACCATCTGAATCAAACCCTTTTGAGCCCGGCGGGTAATGTCGGTCGTGCTGATATCGGCCGAACGGCTGGACCACGCCGAAGCAATTTTTTTGGCGGCCTTGCCCATCCAATCGGCGGTGTTGACGGCATCGGCAAGCTGCAATGCAGCGACTTTTTCGACGAGTTCTTTTTTGACAGTATACACGCTGTCCGGTTCGAGCTCCAATTGCGCCCATGCCAGCGCCCGGCCCATACTGCCCTGGGCGAAACGTGCCCAGTAGACGGCCTCCGATTTGTCAATGCCCGCATCCGTGAGTTGCGTTACAATCCGGTCCTGTTCTATCGGTCCGAATCGCAACAACTGGCAGCGACTCAGCGTCGTCGGCAGCATCGCATCCAGCCGCGAGCACAACAGAATAATCACGCAATAGCTCGGCGGTTCCTCCAGCACCTTAAGCATCGCGTTCTGGCTGGCATTGTTGACCTTTTCGGCCTCGTCAATCACATACACGACGAACTGCCCCGTCGTGGGCCGGTTGGCAACCTTGTCAATGAGAAATTCACGGATGACATCGATCGGCATATCCACGGGCGTCTTTTTGCCCTTGCCGTCTTTGGTGTACTGCCGCAGTTCTTTGTAAATCGGTCGAAAATCCGGATGGCCGTCGCCTTCGAACATTTGGCAGCTGTGACAGACGCCGCAGCTGTCGACAAATGCGGGATCATCAGAGACGGTCTGCTTGTTTTCACACAGCAGCATCTTTGCCCACGCCCGTGCGAGCGTGAACTTGCCCACGCCGTCATCACCGGAAAACAAATACGCATGCGCCATCCGCCCGACGGCATAGGCCCGCTGGAGCGATTCAATCGCATTGTCCTGACAAAATATGTCTTTAAGCTGCATACTATTTAACTCTTAATAGTTATTTTTTTCCACGGAAGTCACGGAATAATGCTCATATCATGCCGGGCTTGATCCGGCATCCAGGCGGTCCGGTGCATGATGGTCGTTGCGTCACATAAATGTTGCTGTTTGACGCTGTGTTATCGCCCTGGATCCCGGCTCGGAGGCCGGGATGACATTTCCGTGTTTTCCGTGGTATTTTTTCACCTCAAAAGAAATTACATGATTAACTTCAAAATATCCTTGTGTACCTGCTCGACTGTCTGTCTTGCATCGACGACGTGAACCGATGGATGCAGGTCGGGCAGTTTCAAAAAGCCATCACGCACTTTGGCGTGATAGGCATTGCCCTTTTGTTCCATGCGGTCCAGGTCCCGCTGCATGCGGCTCGCGGCGGTTTGCAGATCCACGTCCAGCACAATCGTCATGTCCGGCCAGACCCGCTCCAGCGAATCGGCGGCAATCTTGATGACCTTCTCGATACCGAAACCACCCGCCCAGCCCTGATACGCACACGTGCTGGACAGCCAGCGATCCATCAGCACGCATTTTCCTGCGTCCAGATCAGGTCCGATGTGTTCTTTCCACAATTGTGCCCGTGCGGCCATGTACAGCAGTACTTCGACATTGTCGCCCATGCCTTCGTGAGCCGGGTCCAGCAGGATGTCGCGGATTTTTTCGCCCACCAAGGTCGTTCCCGGATCGCGGTAGGAAACGACATCAACGCCCTGTTCGGCGATCCACTCCGACAAAAGACGAGTCTGCGTACTCTTGCCGCAGCCATCCGGCCCGTCCAGAACCCAAAATTGTCCTTTCAGTTTTTGACTCATGCGTCAACCTCTTCGACTTGTACATACTCGGCTTCGTACTGCTGCTGTGTCCACAGGATGGCCATCAGCGTCAGCAGCAGAAGCACCAGGGAAAATATTCCATGATGCAGCGTGGTGAGTATATGATACAGCGGCGTCCCGGTTTTGGCAAGTGCAGTCAGCAATGCAGTTACGATAATGAAACCAAAACCGGCAATCGTCACTTTAAGGATGGATTCAATTTGAAAAAACTGAAATTTCCACATTCGGAAAATGGCTTCGATGGCCGTCACATCGTACACAAGAATGACTGCCGGAACCAGCAGCATCGGTTTGAGCAGGACGCATACTCCCACTAAACCGATAATTTGAAGGCCCCATTCCGGTACCTGCTCCATTCCGCCCTCCGGCCAGAAAGTCATAACCAGCAAGGAGATTAACATCGAATTGAGAAAAAACACTGCCACTCCAAGGAGGATCTGGAAGAATAAGATCCGCCAGAAATACGGTCTCCCGCAGTGAAGTAACTGCATCGGATGCTGTGGGTGATCTCCGGAAACAGCGGCGGTTTTCAAAAAGCCAAGGTAGACCATCTGCCAGACGATCACAAACAGCATCATGCCAACACCTAAGAGGAAACTGGCCCAGAACGGCAGCGTAGCGGATTGCGGTTGGCCGATTTCGGAGACAACTGTCACCTGTTCGATCAGGACCATCATCGCTACCTGCAGGATAATCACCATCGCCACTTCCGGCCAGCGTGCTTTCATGATGTTAATTGCTTTTTGAAACAATAATTATCCCTTTTTGTCTTTCTTATCTATGCGTTTCCAGATAATTATGATTCCAATAATAAAAATCGAAATCAGTAAAATCCAAAACATAACAGGATTATTATAAGCTAACGGTAAAACAATGCTCATCATCAACGGAATAACAACAGGCACTAAAAAAAATAACCACCATCCTGCTTTTTCGTACTTATGATTCCATCCCATGATCAATTCCGCATGAATTTGACATTGCCGCGGCCGACGATCTTTTCCATTTTTTCGTGCAGATCCATATCCGCACGCACACTCAGCGTTCGATCCGCCATCGCAACAATGCGGTACCCGCCGGTGGTCTGGACGCTGATATTCAAGGGGCTTTTGCCGCGGTGCACTTTGCACAGGTTGCGGATGCGTTCGATTTTTTCTTCGTTCATATCCAGCGCCAGCAGGTCCAGGCGAACCCGCGCAGAGGTCTGCTCGGCAATCTCTTCCATCGTCGTGAGCTTATCGCATAAAATATTGGGGTTTTCCCGCTGGCAATCGACCTTGCCGGTCACGAAAAGCACCTTGTCCACTTCAACCAAGTCGGCAAACTGCTCCAGCTTTTTGGGGAACAACACGACCTCGACCTTGCCCTGCAGGTCTTCCAATTCAAAGACAGCCATTTTGGAACCGGCATTGCGCCCGTTTTTGGTCACGATATGCCGAATCTTGGTGATCATACCGCCGATGGTCACTTCCCGGCCCTGTGATTTCGGGCTGAGTTGTGAGGTATTGACCGATGAATAAATATCGATCATTTTGGCATGTTTACTAAGCGGATTGCTGGTCACGTAAAAACCGAGCACGTCTTTTTCAAACTGGAGCATCATCGGTTCCGGCCACGGATGCACATCCGGCAGGTGCTGGGCATCACTTTGACCGCCCCCGCCGAAGCCGCCCTCGCCGAAAAAGTTCATCTGGCCGCTGGCCCGGTCCGCCTGCATGGAAGAACCGACCTGCATCGCCCGTTCGAGCGCTGCCATCATCTGGGCCCGGCTGCCGCCGAGATTGTCGAAGGCCCCTGCTTTGATCAGTGCCTCGAGGACCTGCTTATTGACCGCCCGCAGGTCCACGTTCTCACAGAAATGGAACAGGCTCTTAAAACGCCCCACGTTCTCCCTGGCTGCAATGATCTGCTCAACCGCCTTTTCCCCAACACCCTTAACCGCGGCCAAGCCAAATCGAATGACGCCGCTGTCCTTCTTATGGTCATGTTCTTCATTATACACGACGGTGAAATCAACAAAACTCTCATTGATATCCGGCGGCAAAACCTCGATCCCCATCTGCTTGCATTCTTCGATGTACTCAACGACCTTATCCGTACTGCCCATTTCGTACGTCAACAGGGCCGCCATGAATTCAACGGGGTAGTACAGCTTCAGCCAGGCCGTTTGATATGCGACAAAGGAATATCGCGTGGCATGAGATTTATTAAAACCGTAGCCGGCAAACTTCTTGATCAACTCGTAGATTTCGTCTGCCTGCGCTTCAGTCAATCCTTTCTTGACGCTGCCTTCGACAAAGCGTTTTTGGCCGGCGTTGATGACTTTTTCCTTTTTCTTACCAATGGCCTTAATCAGGGCATATGCTTCGCGAAGCGGAATCTCGCCGAGGCGGTTACAAATCCGCATGACCTGTTCCTGGTAAACCATGATGCCGAACGTCTCTTCGAGCACTTCACGCATGATCGGGTGCGGCACCTCCCATGTGGCGCCGTGCTTGCGGTCGATAAAATCCGGAATCAGCGCCATCGGACCGGGACGGTACAGCGCATTGGCCGCAATCAGATCCTCGATACGGTCGGGCTTAAGCTTCATCAACAGGTCCTGCATTCCGCCGGATTCAAACTGGAACACACCCTTGGTCCGCCCGGCGCCGAATACCTCCTTAAAGATCCGCTGGTCGGTAATGTCAATCGCCTCAAGATCGATATCCTCACCGTGCAGCATTTTGATTAAATCCACCGAACGCCGCAGGACACTCAGCGTCTTGAGTCCCAGAAAGTCCATCTTTAACAGGCCCACTTTTTCAACCGTCGGGCCTTCAAACTGTGTAATCAGGTCGTCCGATCCGGCCTGCTTATAGAGCGGCAGGAAGTTCGTCAGCGGTTCATCGGCAATCACCACGCCGCAGGCATGCACTGATGCGTGACGCGCCAACCCTTCCAGCTTTCGGCCGACATCAATGACCTTCTTCGTAACCGAGTCATTCTCGTAAGCCTCTTTCAGGTCCGGTTCCACCTCCAGGGCTTTATCCAGTGTCATCTTCAACTCGGCCGGGACCAGTTTGGCCAGGCGATCGGCCTCAGCCAGCGGCACATCCAGCACGCGGCAGACATCGCGAATCACCGCGCGGGCCTTCATGGTGCCGAATGTAATGATTTGGGCGATTTCACCGTATTTCTGCCTGACATATTCCAGCGCCGCCGGACGGGAAGCCTGGCAGATGTCGATGTCGATATCCGGCATCTCGTTCCGTTCCGGGTCCATGAACCGCTCGAACAGCAAGTCGTACTTGATCGGATCCACATCACAGACGCCAAGGCAATAGCCCACAACGGTTCCTACGGCACTGCCCCTGGCACCGATGGGGATATGATTTTCAATCGCATAATTGCAAAAATCCCAGCAGATCAGGAAATAGCTGGCAAAACCTTTGCCGGAAATCACCGACAGCTCACGTTCGATTCGCTGCTCGATTTCTTCAGTGATCGTTCCGTACTTCTTCTTCGCTCCCTTGTAGACAAGCCGCTTGAGGCAGTCTTCCGGCGTACTGCCGTCTTCGGGATGATAGACCGGTGCGTGCTGAGCCCCCAGTTCCACTTTCACGTTGCATCGTTCGGCGATTTTCAGTGTATTGTCGCAGGCATCCGGAGCATCGGCAAAAAGCTCGCGCATTTGTTCGGGGCTTTTCAGGAAAACCGTCGGCGGATATTTCATTCGCTCGGCGTCGGACACCTTTTTGCCAGTATTGATACAGCACAAGGCATCGTGGGCCTCGAAATCTTCCTCATTCAGAAAATGGACGTCGTTGGTCGCCACAAGCTGCACACCCATCTCGCGAGCCAGGTTGATCATTTTGTCGCGAATCTGTGTGTGCTCCTCATCGCCATGGTCCTGAATTTCGAGAAAATAGTGATCTTTCCCAAAGATATCCAGATAGCTTTGGACCGCTTGCCTGGCTGCTTCAAAATCATCCCGTCGAAGCGCCACCGGAATCTCGCCGGCGATGCAGGCACTGGTGCAAA
>ENA-ORCT01000793-ORCT01000793.1-marine-metagenome-genome-assembly--contig:-NODE-793-length-13666-cov-3.604092_pt1 | contig 13666 bp, 13 predicted proteins | sample MGYA00248632_ERZ508511 | MGnify/ENA primary metagenome ERZ508511 (study PRJEB26182, sample SAMN06268839) | marine metagenome | isolation source: Tt an P1-techrep anaerobic enrichment on pine from sediment...
TGGTTCTGGCCTTCAACCTCATTGCCTGCCTGCCGTATACCAAAATGGCCCATTTTGTTTACCGCACGGTGGCTTTGACGTATGTCGCCTATGTAGATGCCAGAAGTCAGACATCGGAGGTCGGGATTTAATGTCCTGTTGCTCGAACCTTTCGTCGCCCCTGGTCAAAAGCACTTTTGTCCAGACTGACTGGTCGATCCTCTTGAGCTGGCTTAACAGAGAGGGCGAATTGGAATTCAGCCCACTGGGAACATACCTTTCTCGGGATCTTCAAACGTTGGGAATTGTTAATCATTCAATCGGGGAGAATTATTCATGCAAAGGCCAAAAAGCCTGCCACTGTGGCTGGGCCTGGTCATTGTCGGTCTGTTGGCTGGAATCATGAGCGGATGCGCGGATTCCAGGGCCCATACCGATATAGCCACGAAGGCCATGCGGCCAGTAAAAGCAATACAGTTGACTCGCATCGTCGGTGATCATGAATTGGTCTTCCCGGCTACAGCCCAATCCCCGCAAGAAGTGAGGCTTTCCTTCCGAGTTGGCGGACCGTTGATCGGGCTGAATGCGGAGAACGGACAAAAAGTGGTTAAAGGCCAACGGATCGCTCACATCGATCCACGCGATTTCGAGATCACCATAAAGGCCCTCGAGGCTAAATTAGCTGCTTCCAAAGCACATTTGGAAGAAGCCACCTTGCAGCATAACCGTTACGCCAATCTGTTTAAACAGAACGCGGCTGCCAAGGTCAAGTACGACAACGCCAAGGCAGTCTTCCAGATTGCAAAAGCCAGAGTGAAAGCTGACATCGAAAGCCTGATCGATGCAAAAAATGACCTGATCGATACCCGGTTGACAGCGCCGTTTACCGGTTACGTAAACGATAAATTCGTTGAAAACCACGAGATCGTGACCCCAGGCCAGCCAATCGTATCGCTTGTCGATCTGAAGGCAATAGAGGCAGTCCTCGGACTTCCCGAAGACCTGGTCGGGCGGCTTTCCGATTTTGAATCTTATCAGGTGGCCTTCGAAGCTGTCCCCGGCAGCGAATTTGCGGCAACGTTAAAGGAATTGGGCAAGACACCGGATCCGACCAGCCGGGCATATCCGCTCACGCTGATTTTGGAACCTGTCGCAAACACCTTGGTCCGTCCGGGTATGGCCGCCCAGGTGCGAATCACGGTTTCTGCCGATGCCGGTAAAGATCGGTTTGCGATCCCTGTTCAAGCACTGTTCAATCCCGGAGGTGATACGTCCAGCGTGTGGATCTTTGATGCACAGACTCAAATGGTTCGCCCACAGCAGGTCCGGGTGGAAAAGCTCAGTCGGCAAAGAGTTGAGATTTCCGGGGACCTCGCACCCGGTCAATGGGTTGTCACCGCAGGTGTCCATCACCTCCAACCCGGTCAGAAAGTACGGCTGCTCCAAAAGCCCCCCCAAACAAACGTGGGCGCGATGCTGTAAAGGAGTGAGTTCATGAGGTTAGCAACGTACGCAATCAACCATAATGCGGTGATCTATCTAACCATATTTTTGCTTTTGGCAGGCGGGTTGGCCGCCTACCAAAAATTAGGGAAGCTTGAAGATCCGACTTATATCGTCAAAACGGCGGTTGTGGTCACCCCCTATCCAGGTGCCGGGCCTTACGAAGTAGAGCAGCAGGTGACCGATGTCATCGAAAAAGCAGCCCAGTCCGCAGACGAGGTGGAGAACATTTATTCCATTTCTCGTGCCGGGGTATCCATCGTGTATGTGGACATCATGGATCACAACCGCGCCAAGCAGATTCAGCAGCTGTGGGATATGCTCCGCAGGAAAATAGCCGACGCCCAAGGGGATCTTCCCGAAGGGGCCGGACCTTCCCGGGTGGAAGATGATTTTGGTGATGTCTATGGCATTTTCCTTGCCCTTACCGGAGACGGTTTTTCCAACGCTGAACTCAAAGATTATGCGGAGTTCATCCAGCGCGAACTTCTGCTGGTAAAAAATGTATCGCGCGTCCAGGTTTTCGGCACACGCACCCAGAGTGTGAATGTGGATGTTTCCATGGCCAAGTGCGCAACGCTGGGCATACATCCCCATCGAATCGTTAGCGCCCTTAGAAGTCAGAACAGGGTGGTTGTGCCTTGTTCCGTCCAAACCGACAACCAGCGCATCCGGGTAGACTACCCGGGGGATTTTGACTCCATGGGGGAGATCGGTGATTTGGTTCTCAACAGCCAAAGCCATTCAAAAATAACCCTGGCAGATATTGCCACCATCAGCCACGGGTATACCGATCCGCCGGAACCCACCATGCGCTTTAACGGCAAGCCGTCGGTTGGTATCGGTATTTCTGCATCGTCCAAAGCCAACGTGGTCACCATGGGAGATGCCGTACAGGCCCGGCTCGACGCACTTTTCCAGCATCTGCCCGTGGGGCTTGACCTCGAAGGGGTATACTACCAGTCCAAACTCGTCAAAGGGGCCATTCGCAAATTTGTCAGCAACCTTCTTGAATCGGTTGGTATCGTTATTGGTGTCCTTTTGGTCACGATGGGGCTGCGCAGCGGACTGTTGATTGCCAGCGGCCTGGTGCTGTCCATTTGCGGCACGTTGATCGTGATGCTGGTCTGGGGCATTGATCTGCAGCGGATTTCATTGGCCGCCCTCATTCTGGTAATGGGAATGATCGTGGACAATGCCATCGTGGTGACCGACGGCGCCCTGGTCAGGCTGAAACGCGGCCAGGAACGAACGCATGCCGCCGTAAGGTCGGCGGAGCGCACCGCATGGCCCCTGCTCGGGGCGACGATAATCGCCATTCTTGCATTCATGCCCATTTTTCTGGCCCCGACCGAGTCGGGCGAGTATTGTCGGAGCCTTTTTCAAGTGGTGTCCATATCCCTGGTGCTCAGCTGGCTGCTGGCCATGAGCCAGACACCGGTGTTTTGCCATCGATTTTTGAAGAAACCCAAGGCGTTCGCTTCCAAAGACCCGTTCAAATCATTGCCCTTCAGAATTTACACCGGCACCCTCAAGTGGTGTCTGTACCATCGCCTGTTTTGCGGGATCATCATTATCGGCCTCTGCGTTTTCGGCGTGGTCGGCATGGCAGAAGTGCAGAAACGCTTCTTTGCCGAATCCTCCAAAGCCCAGTTTTTCATCGACTATTGGCAGCCTGAAGGCACCCGGATCGAAACCACATCGGCGGGCCTGCGCCGTGCCGAAAAATATCTGGCCACGCTGCCTGAGATAAAGAATTTCACCTCCATCATCGGTACCGGCCCGCCACGTGTGGCCGTGACCATAACCCCGGAAGCGGACAACCCGGCATTCGGCCAGATTGTCATCAATGTTCATGACTATCGGACCATTCCTGCATTGCAGGAAAAGCTTGATGCATGGTTTGTTGAAAACCAGCCCGATGCAGACCCCAAGATGCGGTTCTATAAAAACGGTCCCCCGGCCGATTATATGGTGGAAGCCCGTTTTTCCGGACCGGACCCGGCCGTTCTCCGCCGCCTTGCCGAAAGCGCCAAAAAAATCCTCAGGGACGACCCCTACGCCAAGTACGTCAGGGATGACTGGCGTCAACGTGTTCCCCGGTGGGTGGCGGTTTATTCCCAGCAGCGCGGCAGAGACGCGGGGGTGGAGAGAGATGATCTGGCCCGGGCGATTCTGCAGGCAACAGATGGCCTGCCCGTGGCCGTCTACCGGAAGGGCAATGACCTGATCCCCTTGCGGGTGCGTTCCGTGATCGACGGGGGCCCGGAGATACCCTCCCCGGAGTCCACGCCCGTCTGGGGTACGGGAACGGCCAGTGTACCCTTGGGTCAAGTGGCGGATGTTTCAGGCCTTTCATGGGAGGATTCGATTGTCAGGCGCTATGACCGCCGGCGGGCCATTACGGTGCAAAGCGATACGGTGGTGGGCATCACTTACGACGCACTGCTGGCAAGGGTACGACCGAAGATCGAAGCCATCTCACTCCCGCAAGGGTACACACTGGATTGGGCCGGAGAGTATGAGCTGGCGGTTAAAGGCGACAAAGGCGTGCAAAAATACATGCCTCTCGCACTGATGATGATGTTTTTTATCCTGGTTGCGTTATTCAACGGTTTACGCCAGCCTGTCATCATTATGCTGGTGGTGCCTTTGGCCCTGGTGGGGATGGTGACCGGGCTCCTGTTAACCGGACAGGCTTTTGGATTCATGGCCATGCTCGGCGCCTACAGCCTGATCGGCATGCTCATCAAAAACGCCGTGGTGTTGATTGAGCAGATCGAGTTCTCCATCAAGAAAGGGGTGGATCGGCATCAGGCCGTTATCGACGCTTCGGTAAGCCGCTTGCGGCCGGTGACCATGGCCTCGGCCACGACCATTCTGGGTATGCTGCCGCTCTTGACCGATCCCCTGTTTGCCTCCATGGCCGTGACCATTATGTTTGGACTTGCTTTTGCCAGCGTTCTGACCCTGATTGTGGTGCCGATGCTGTACACGTTGTTCTTCAGGGTAAAACCGCTTTAATGTCATCCATATCGGACAAGAGGGTACAACCAAGCATGGGATGAGAGATGAAAATTAACATTACTTGCCTGTTCATATGCGCGTGTCTGCTGGCGATGCTGCCCAGAACCGCCAATGGCCAGGAAGCCATAACCCGTTTTTCAGTTGAAGAGGCCGTCCGGGAAGCCCTGCATCGCAACCCTTCCATAAGGGAAGCATCCGCAAACATGGCGGCAGCTGATGAGTCATTGAAAAGTGCCCGTGCGGACTTGCTGCCCAAGATATCGGCAGGGTACGGATACACAGCGTTGAAAGAAGATCCGGTTTTGAAAACGGCAGCCAGTGAAGTCCAAATCGCTTCCCGGGAGCAGTACAATTGGAACGTGACTGCCGTCCAACCGCTGTTTTTAGGCTTTGCCTTGAGCTCGAGATACAATATCGCTCGGCTGGATGCCATATCACGGACCCTGGAAAAGGAGCAGACCATTCTCGATTTGACACGCAGCGTGCGCAGCGCCTGCTACTACCTGCTGTTGGCCGGAAAGATCCTGGAGGTGCGCAACGGCGAGGTCCAGGCCCTGAACGCACACAAACGGGATGCGGAACAGTTCTTCAGCCAGGGCCTTATTCCACCGAACGACCAGCTCAAGGCTGACGTGGCGCTATCCAACGTGCTTCAGGAGCAGGAGCGCGCCAGGGCCAATGTTCGTAAGGCAGTGATCGGCATTAATCGTTTTCTTAATCGGTCACTGGAATCCGAGCTTGTTATCGAAAATGCGCCAATACCAGTCAAGGAATACGACGATCTATCCACGCTCAAGGCTAGGGCGCTGAAGGATCGACCTATTTTACGTCTGGTAGATATTTGCATGGAGCAGCTGGGGCTGGTTAAAAAAACAAGCCAAAGTGCATGGTACCCGCAGATTTCAGTCGTTGCCAGCTATGAAAAGACGGGTGATAACCCCCGAGCCAGCAGCAATGAATACAGCAACAGCGACGATTCCTATGTGGGGGTGCAGGTCGAATGGAATTTTTGGCAAAGCGGAAAGATCAGAGCTGAAGTGAATCGCGCTCGCCGTCAAATGAAAGCCTTGGAGGCCAGAATAGAAAAGTTGAAAGCACAGGTCCTACAGGAGGTGAGCGACGCGCTGATCGATTGCCGAGTGGCCCGCACCAACATCGCCACGGCTGAAAAGGCCCTATCCCAGGCCCGGGAGAACTGGCGCATCACAAACCTACAATACCAGCAGCAGGTAATCACCTCCTCGGATGTTCTGGATGCTCGCTCTTTTCTCACCCAAGCGGATACCAATTACTACCGTGCAGTGTACGGCTATTTGGATGCCGTGGCCGGCCTCAAGCGGACCATCGGAGAAAAGCCGTCCTTATAACCCCTATCTATTGCACAAAGCCGAGTTGTGATTCCGCTCAGCATAATTGCATCCGCTTATGCAAAACGTTCCATGATAGCCATCAGATATCACAGAAATTTGCCAACTCGCTATAACTTGCCAGTCTTTTGTTTTCGAGGCGAACATCACCAATTCCAGGAATAATGGGGACATCCTTCATATTTGCAGTTAAATTTTTTTCTAATTCATAATATGTGATTGACCATGCCAAGAAGAGCCAGAATAGATGCCCCAGGGGCATTACACCACATCATTGTCCACGGTATTGAAAGAGGAATCATTTTCGAGGATGATTGCTAAAATCACATTTCTAATAATGTTTTTAAGAAATTAGCTCGTGCCCCTTTTACTGTTGCCTCGCTCCTCATGGTGATGGCCATTTTACCACCGGGCAACAGATGGTCAATAGATATGAATTTGAGGGCGCGCCCTTCAAGCAGGTGAAGGCTTTCGATAATTGTAGCAAATGAAATCCCAACTCCCTTCTCAACAAATCTAGAACTTAGCTCCACATTGGATGATTCCAATACCACTTTCAGCGCAATACCTGCTTTTTGAGTATATTTCTCTAACATCGAACGGCCTGGATGCCTCATACGGGAAGGGGGCATTATTAAATCCTGATCTACGATATCCTTGATGGTAATATTGCGGCGTTCCAATAATGGATGACCTATTGGCACAATTAATACTGGAGTTACCTGTTTCCATAGTATGGAATGAAACCCTTTAGGGACGATAGAATCGAGTGTTATTGCAAAATCAACTTCCCCATTACGGACCATAGCGATTGCCGTCTCCTGTGGTTGGTCAAATACAGATACAATAACTTTGGGATGCTGATCAGAAAAACGTTTTATTTTTTCTGGAAGGACCTGAAAGCATGTCGTAAATGGTGCGGAAATCGAAATGTGACCCCGGTCACCCCCACTTATGGCATGAATATCTTCCAATGTATTATCGATTTCATCTAAAAGGTTTCGGGTAAACTCATAAAGCCTCTTGCCCTCATCTGTCGTTACAAGTCTCCTTTTCCCAATACGGCTAAACAACTGGCATCCAAGCTCGTTTTCAAGCGCCTTGATCTGCTGGCTGACTGCTGATTGGGTCCTGTATACCACTTCGGCAGCTCTAGAAATGCTACCAAATTGTACCGTATGAAAAAAGCTAATTAGCTGTGATAGCTCCACTATTTTTCCCTTATATGGGTTATTAAAATAATTAATTTCTCTTTTAGACCATTATGTGCAAAACATTTTAAGTGTATTATTCCCTATAACAGATAAGGAGGATTGTTTTGAAGGATACTTTGAAACCAGGGCTTAAGGTTGATTTTACGTATAAAGTGTCAGCAGAGCGAACCGTGCCGAAGCTGCTATCTGAGTCCAAAGAATTTGGTCTCATGCCTGAGGTGCTTGCAACAGGATACATGGTGGCACTGTTTGAATGGGCCTGTATCGTTGCAGTGAACCCTTACCTTGATTGGCCTGAGGAGCAGACAGTAGGTATACATGTCAATTTCAGCCATGTTGCAGCAACACCTCCCGGTTTAAAAGTTCATATCTTGGGCAATCTTAACCAAATCGATGGTAGAAAGCTATCATTTACACTGAAGGCGGATGACGGCGTTGATCTCATCTCAGAAGGAACTCATGAGCGTTTCATTATCAATCGATCTAAGTTTGATAAAAAGATGCACCAAAAAGTTCAAACGGCCAGTAAGTAGTTTCTTTGCTTTGGTTAAGGTCGTTTATTGATATATTGACTGTGAAGCATGTATTTTTGCCGTCGATTTATTGGAAACGAACGATAAAGATGTTACTCATATTCCGGTGAACGTGAAACTGCCAAATATTATTGGTAGATTGGATAATCCAATATCCTTATTTTTAGCTTCAATATCGGTTTGCTTCAATTGCGCACTACAACTATATTCAGGATCGCCAACAAATTATGATTATTGATAAAGCCATAGAATCTGATTCCCAATCATTGCAAAAAGTTGCAATATCAGCATTCCAATATGAGGAAATACAATGATTAATTACAAGTGGGTTAAGCCACCGCTATCAAAGTATAAAAAGCTCTTAGAGATTATAGGTTGGTCGTCCATTATCTCAATTACGGATGAAAAGCTTCGTTTGGCGATTGATAGTTCCTGGGGATGGGTTTCAGCTTTTGATAACGATAGGCTTATCGGTATTGGCCGATTAATTTCGGATGGTGCACTATACGCACTTGTGTGCGACATGATCGTTCATCCGGAGTATCAGAAGCGCGGCATTGGCAGTTCAATCCTCAATATGCTCAAAGATAAATGCGTAGAACATGACATTCAAAGGGTCTGGCTATTTTCGGCCAAGGGACAAATTGATTTTTATCTTCATAATGGTTTTGAAGTTCGACCACATGATGCACCAGGTATGCAGATGGCTTTATTCAACAAAGATTAATTGGCGGAAGCTTGCTTTCCCATCAAAATTTTCGGCTGTGGATGCTAATGATTTTTTTCATTTCCATTTTTTGATGATAATCGATTCCAGATATGTTAGAAATTGCCTGCGTTTAATAACAGATGTTGCCTGATTGCTAACTAATCGTTAATTAAAAAAAATACATGGATTCTAAGTAATGTGAAAGTATTGAAGGAGAAAACATTTTCGAGGATGATTGGGATCGAAACCGTTTTCTCGATCGTCTGGGCGGCATCGTGGAAGAAACTGGTACCCGGTGTCTGGCCTGGGCGTTGATCCCCAACCACGCCCATTTGCTCCCGAAAACGGGCCTCGTTCCGGTAGCTATCGTGATGCGGCGACTGTTGAGCGGATCCTTGGCAACAGCGATTTTGTGGAGCAGGTACTTTCGGAGGCGAAGGAGCATCTTGAACGGAAATATCTGCTTCAGGCTCAGGGTATTGATGAAAATCAGCTGATCGAGATCGTCGCCAGAGTGCTGGGCGTTGAACCGTGGCAGGTGTGCGCGGCCGGCAAGCAGCGGGGTCGGGTCCGCGCCCGGAGCCTTTTCTGCTACTGGGCGGTTCGGGTGCTGGGGATGACCATGACTGCCCTTTCCGGGAACCTGAATCTCTCCCCAGGCGGCATCAGCCTATCGGTCAAGCGGGGTGAAGAAATCGCCCGATCGGGCGGATATGAATTAGAGAGACAGTTGAATATTCAAAACTACAGATCGTCCTCATTTTCTACAAGCTGGATCTTTTTTAAGAGCACTTGAAAGACACGGCGTTGCAAACTACTTGTTAAGCCAGGGGCTTTACCATGAGAAATTTGCTTATATCAGTTATCCTTATATTGTTATTTAGTTTTTTTGGATGCATGGCCAAGGTGGTGAATAAGGATAATGCTTCTCCATATAAAGAAAAGTATCTTGGTAAATCATTTAAGATTGAGTATGAGTATTTCCTCGTTAACTCATCGGAGGATGTAATAAAGGAACAAATTATTGAGGTGCCTGGAAATTATTCTGGAATTGCTATGACGCCAACAAAAGAACAATATATGAAAAATCCTGATAGCGTGAATATCTTTGGCAAAGATAAAATTATTGGAATAGAAGGTAACGACATAGATTTTAAAATAATTCACGTAATGGCTTACATTAAAGGCCCTTCAAACAATTTTATTTATTTAGTCGTTGAATCTCTTAAAAGTAAAAAGAGCTATGCCATTCTTAGGGCATCTTATGAGCATGGAATAAAAAGCGGTTATATCAAATTGCTTCAGTAATAGTTTATTCATTTCCACCGTAGCTCAAAGTCGCACGTCTGCACCAGGTGGCCAGAAGTCATTTTTCTGCTCCTCTTTTAAACCCGACTGAATTGATATTGGGGTCGGGCCAAGCTAAACCATGTAATACTACATTTTATATGTTTCAATGCCATTAGGTTTTTGCCTTCAATATCTTTTTTTTCAACCCTCAAAAAGGCATTATGGCTGCCTGAGGCTAGCGAAGTTCAAAACTTTCTGCATTCCTTATAGGATCGACTCCCAGTTTAACTGCAGCAGTTCAGATTTAATCATTATTGAAATCCAAATCCGGGTAAAGCTTTTTTGCGCATTCAGGGCAAATGCTGTGGCTGAAGTCAGCATCAGATCGGTCTCTGATATAAACTTCAATTTGGTTCCAATATCCTTTATCATCCCTTATTTTTTTGCATGAAGAGCATATTGGTAATAATCCACTTAGCGTTTTAACCTCCGAGAGAGTATTTTCAAGCTCTTTAATCAAGTTCTCTCGTTCTGCTTCAGAATGTTTGCGGTCGGTTATATCTTGATGAAATCCAATCACACGCAGTGGCTTTCCATTTTTGGCACGTTCAACAACCTGAACGACTGAATATAGCCATATCCATCCTTTTTCTGGATTTAATATGCGTATTTCACTTTCCAAACGTTTTGTTTTCCCCATCAGGAGTGCATTGATCTCCTCTCGAATCCTCTTGCGTTCATTGAGGTGAATTTTATCTATACAAAGTTCAATAGTAAAATCCTGAAGAATATTCGAAGTAAAGCCGGTGAGTTTAAGGAATTTAGCATTGGCATAAACCCTGTTAATATCGAAGCGGTACTCCCACATGCCCAGAGAGCCGATCTTTGCAGCTAAAGAGAGTCTTTCTTCGCTTTGAAACAAAGCCTTTTCTGCTTGTTTGCGAGGCGTGATGTCTATTATTGAAGCTATACTTTGTCTCGTCTCGGGAATTAATCCTATTTGAATAAATACTGTTTTTACACTTCCATACCTGTCAATCATGTTGACTTCATATTCATGTGGTGCTCCTCCAGCCTCCTCTCTTCTTTTGAAGTGATAATCAAGTATTCTTTCAAGATCTTCAGGGGATACAAAATCGGTCGTCTTCATTTTCCCCACAATTTCTTCCTTTGAATAGCCTGACAATTCCTCACATTTTGAATTAGCCTGAGATATTATCAAATCCTCTTCTATTAAAAAGGTGGCGGTTCCTGTGTTTTCAAAAAGATTTCGATATCTTTCCTCACTATTTTTAAGAGCCAATTCCGCTGTTTTGCGGTCTGTTATATCAGTAATGATGTGTGCGGCACCTTTGAGGACGCCGTTGTCATCAAAAACCGGATCTACTATCACCTCCAGCCATTTGTCCTCCATCGATAGAACCAGCGTTTCCCGCCGAAGCGTTAATTTCATTTTTACAAACGGACATCCTTCGATCGGTTCTGAGGTGTTATGGACAAGTTCCCAACATGTACTACCAATAATTTCGGGAAAAGGCTTTTCCAGAAATTTTGTCATCGCCTCGTTGCATTTCAAAATGGTGCTATCTAAATCGAGTAGAAATATATTATCGCCTACAGCATCGAAGGTTGACCGCCATTGCCAATTTGAGAGCCTCAACTTAAGCTCAGTTTGTTTGTGCTGATCTATTTCCCTGCCAAGCTGAAGATTAGTGGCATTCAACGCTTCTGCACGTTCCCCAATTTTTTGTTCCAGTTCAACATTTGCGTTTTTCAATGAATCCTCAGCGTTAATACGATCTGTGATATCGATATTCATATTTACACCACAGATCACTGATCCGTCGGTTCTCAAGAGTGGAAATGAATTGCCAATCCGCCAACCCACTTTGCCGTCCTTATCACGATCCTGCCATTCGGAACCGATAACGAATTCCCCTTTAAAAACTCTATCTATTACCTTTTCAGTGGCATCCCTGATGGCTGGAGTAACAATCATGTCATAAGCGTTGCCCCCGACTGCTTCAGATTCTGGATAGCCATACATCTGTTCTGCAGCACTGTTCCAACTTAGAAAATTGCCTTCGCTATCAAAAGTGAAACAGGCAATGGGCATGTTATCGATTAATGTCCGGTACCGTCCCTCACTTTCCCGTAGCGCCTGCTCCACCTTCAAGTATTCAGCATTTTCTCTTTCTAATACGCTGATTCTTTGCTCCAATTCTTCGTAGGTTGGTTTGATTGTCATCATTTTTACCTGTTCATATTTGGAAAACTGGAGTTTATCATTTAAGTGAATGTCCTGTTATGAGAGCAGACGAAACCCCTTGGTTTTGGATGCATTGATATCGAATGTAACCGTCTCGGGGCAATCGTTGGCCAGGTTAATTTGAGCGACCAGGCAGTCCGGAAAATCGGCGCTGCCATTTTTAAACTCCTGGAGCGCTCTCCAGACAAGCTGGGGGGCATGTACTTGAAATTGAGCCGTCCGCATTATCTGCTCGATGATGTCGGCTATCTTGTTTCTGGTTACCTTGTAGTTTCGCCTTAAGACCCAGACAAGCTCATAGAGTATAATGTGATTGATAAAGGCGGGGTTGTCCCGGTTGCATACGTTTTCAATCAGCGTGTTGGCTGCGGATGCCTGCCGGGGGTCGTCCTGAACGATATAACGCACCAGGACATTCGTATCGATTCCGATCACGACTGTCTCCCGCCTTCTATTTCAATGGCCCGCTTCATATCTTCCACGGATACCGGCTTTTCGGGTTTTGGAACCATGCCCTTGAGCATTCTTGCATCAGCGGTGACCGGCAATACGGTCACCTTGCCGTCTGTTCCGATTAAAAACTCGACCCGATCGCCCTTTCCGACGTTAAGGTGCTCCCTGATTTTCAGCGGCAGCGTGATCTGGCCTTTACTGGTTATTTTTGAGGCATACATATAAATTCCTTACTATTGAATTTATTTCTTATTTTAGTGCTTTGGGTAAGGATATTCAAGGAACCGTTTAAATCGCTCGATTTTCTTTTACAGGAAATAGTTAATGGGCCCCTTACGCTTTATTTTCGTGGAACTCCGACGCGGCTACGCCGCGCCGTTGGTGGGGCGAAAAAAAAATTGAATGTTGTAAGGGTATGATATATTGTCATACCGGAGGTGATAAAAATGGCTGCATCGAAAATCGCAATCACAATTGATGACAAGATATTAAAAAAAATAGATATTCTTGTTAAATCAAAGCGTTTTCCCAATCGGAGCAAGGCTATTCAGGAAGCTGTTTCTGAAAAACTGATTCGCCTTGAAAAAAGCCGCCTTGCCCAAGAGTGCGCAAAACTTGATCCTGCCTTTGAACAGTCTTTAGCAGAAGAAGGATTTTCAGCGGAGATGGAACAATGGCCGGAATATTAAGGGGCGATATTCACTGGGCAGATTTAAACCCGGTCATCGGAAGCGAACAGGGCGGACTGCGCCCGGTTCTTATATTGAGCCAAAACGTTTTTAATTTGCGATCAGGGACCGTTATAGCGGTGGCTATAACCAGTCAGCCGCAACGAGCTGGTTTCCCGCTAACCTTTGAAATTAAAGATGTCAAGCTACCCAAACAATCATGGGTTAAGATCAGTCAGATTCGTACGCTTTCTATAAAACGCATCGGTAAAAAATTAGGAAAAGCATCTGACGAAGAATTGGCCTGTATCATTGATGGCCTTAATGAGATCATTGGAGGTTAGTGAGGGGATTGATCAAGCTGGGCGGGGATAGCCGCTCCGAACCCATAAGGCTCGCTTCATACCTTCCACGGATACCGGTTTTTCGGTTTTTGGAACCATGGCCGTGAGCATTTTTCCATCCGTAAAATCCGAAAAGTCTTACCGCCTGTTTACGACATATACCCCCGCGCCCACCAGAAGACCGCCGGCCAGCAGGCCCGGTTCCAGTTGCTCGCCCAGCAGGGGGACGCTCAGCAGCATGCCGAGCAGCGGCGCGGCGAAGAAGAAAACCGATACCTGGGCCGAGTTGTGGCGGGCGAGCAGAAATTGC
>ENA-ORCT01000795-ORCT01000795.1-marine-metagenome-genome-assembly--contig:-NODE-795-length-13634-cov-3.427750_pt1 | contig 13634 bp, 10 predicted proteins | sample MGYA00248632_ERZ508511 | MGnify/ENA primary metagenome ERZ508511 (study PRJEB26182, sample SAMN06268839) | marine metagenome | isolation source: Tt an P1-techrep anaerobic enrichment on pine from sediment...
ATGGTCAATCCGTACCTGCTGGGGGCTGTCCATATCGCTGCCGGCCTGGACGGCATAAAGAACAAAATCGATCCGGGGGAGGCTATTGTCGGTGAAAACGTATGGAATCTACCCCACGATGAGCGTCGACGGCGGGGCATGATCCTGTTGCCTCAGAATTTGATGGAGGCCGTTGAAGCGCTGGAAGCCGATCCGGTTATCCGGGCGGGTCTGGGGCCCATTGCCGAGGAGTTTATCAAGATCAAAAAAGCTGAGTGGAGTGAATTCATGCGTTTGGTGACACCCTGGGAGGTTGATCGCTATTTAACCTTTATTTAATCGTTTGAGTTTAGAGCCTGTTTGAAACCAGCCAATTCATCGGTTTTTCAAACAGGCTCTCAGGGGCATCCTCCTCTCCTGCCCTGGCGCCCCCACGCTTGTCGTGGGGGCGCGCCCTTTTTGTGAACGGGTTGGGTTGAAATGCCGGCAGTCTCATTCTTCCAGCTACGGATATAGTGCAATGAATGAAAAAAACGGGGCCTATCAAAAAGTAATCGATCACCTGCAGTCAAGCGGCGTTGAATACATCGTTCATCATCATCCGCCGGTATGCACCATTGACGACGCTCACGAGCGGGTACCCCATCTGACGAACAACCTGCTGAAGACGGTTGTGTTTAAGATCAAAAACGGCGCCTGGGTGCTGGCCGCAGTGAACGGTGTCGATCGTATCGACTACAAGAAATTATCCCTTGCGCTTCAAGTCAATCGGCGGGCGCTTCGACCCATTCCAGCCGAACAGGTGGAATATGAACTTGGATTTGAAGTGGGGGGAGTGGGTCCGTTTCCGGTTGCAGACAATGTCCGGGTCGTTATTGATGAAACGCTGGCTGGTATCGGCAATGTGTTTTGCGGTGCGGGAATCCGGACACGCACGGTTGAAATCGATCTGGATCTGCTGGTCGACATTGCCCGGGCCGTCGTCGCGCCCATCAGTCGGGAGAATGGTCTTTAGGAACGCGAATTTTATTAATTACAATTTCTTGCTTGCCTGGTGGCCCATCTTCGGCGTTGCGTCAACGGCCTCATACGTACAGTATGAAACCGCTGACGCGCCTTGAAGATGAACCACCATTCGGCGCAATATTCTTGCAATTAATTAAATCCGCGTTCCTTAGCGGTCAGGTGAACATGATGAGCAGTATCAGAGGTATATCCAATTGTATCCGTATTGTGTCGGCCGCCGCATGGCTGATCATGCTGGCCGCTTGCGCCTCGACACCGACGCCGCGATTTTATGACGATTTTGCGATCGTTAACGCTGCGGAAGGCGACTCGATGGCCAGTCTGGCCGATCAGTTTCTGGGGGATCCGGCCAAGGGGTGGATGATTGCCGAATTCAACCAGGTTTCACAGCCTGCCCCGGGGCAGCCACTTGTTGTTCCGCTGCAAGCGTTTCGGCAGGGCGGTCTGGGCGCAAACGGCTACCAGCTGGTGCCGATTCTGGCCTATCACCGATTTTCAACGTCAACGGCTGACAAAACGATTGTCACTGAAGCCGCTTTTGATGCCCAGATGAATTACCTCCACGAGCAGGGATATCAAACCCTGTCTCTGGATCGATTTATGGGGTTCCTGGAGTTCCGTGAGCAGATTCCCGAACGCTCCGTTTTGATTACCATTGACGACGGTTTCAACTGCTTTTACGAAATCGGCTATCCAATTTTAAAAAAATACGGATTTATCGCCACACTTTTTGTATATCCTGAATTTATCGGGAGCCCCAAAGCTCTTTCCTGGGATCAACTCCGGGAACTGGCCGCGGCGGGCTTTGATGTCCAATCCCAGGGCAGCTCGCACCAGTCGCTGGTGATGACGCCGGAGGATCACGACCTGGAGGTTTACCTGAACGATCTGGAAAAGGAGTTGCGGCTCTCAAAGCAGTTCATTGAGTCCGAGCTGGAGCGCCCCTGTCACTATCTGGCGTATCCATACGGCGATTACAGCCCTCTTGTTGCTGCAATGGCAGAGCATGTCGGCTACCGGGCTGCCTTTACGGTGAACCGGGGCGGCAATCCGTTTTTCATGGATCGGTTGCGGCTTAACCGGTCGGTGGTATACGGGCAGTGGGACCTTGAAACTTTTAAGCAGAATCTGACTGTTTTCCGGTTGATTGACCAGGGATGAAACCGTTTCAACTGACATATTTGTGCGTTTTGTTCGCCGCGCTGGCGCTTGTTGCCTGTGCCGAATTGCCGCTGGTTCCCCGGAATGAATTCCCGGGAGCGGATGATCAACTGGCCGAGCATCACCTGACTCTGGCGCGGGATTATCTCGATCAGGGGGAGCTGCGCCGGGCAATTACTCACCTGAGGATTGTTCGGAGAGTATCGCCTGACCCGGACGAACTGGACCGGGAAATCCGGCTCCTTGAAACAGAGGCGCAATCACGGGTCGCCGATCACCTGGAATCCGGCCGGCGCCACCTGGCAGAGCACGAGACAGCGGCCGCCCGGCAAGCCTTTTTGGCCGCCCTTCACTGTGATCCGGAAAACACCGAGGCGCTGGCTGCTTTGAGGCACCTTGTGAAAATGGATCGTGAAATTCGCTACACCATCCAGCCCGGCGACACGCCGGAGCGGATTGCCGATGCCGTTTACCAGAACCCTGCACTTGACGTTGTTGTGGCGCGACTTGCCGATCCGGATCGCCTGGAGCCGGGCCGGGATCTGAATCTGCCGGCGTTTGATCTGCCGATTCGCAACGCGCCTGCCCAAGAGGCGGCGGTTGATTTGAGCCGGGCGGATAATCTCTTGAAAAATGCCCGATACGATGAAGCGCTTCAGGTTGTTGACCGGGTGCTGAAGCAGGACCCCAAGCATGCGGAGGCCGCTGAACTCAAAGATACCATTTATTATCAATGGGGTGAGGAGCTGCTGCGCCGGCATGACCTGATCGGTGCTGTGGAAAAGTTCCGGCGCGTTTCCCCCGGCCATCCCAATGTCTCGGCTCTACTGGCAGGCCTGTCGAGCGAGATCGAGGGGTTGGCGCAGCTGCATTATCAAAAGGGCGTTAATCATTTTGTCAATGAAAACCTGACCGAGGCGATTGCAGAGTGGGAAAAGACGCTGATGCTCGATCCGGATCATGAAAAAGCCCGCTCCGATATCCGAAATGCCCGGAATCTTCTAGAAAAATTGAAACAGCTGGAAAAGGAAGCGGAATAAGACATTAAGCACCTAATTTTTTGCGAACTTTCCCTGCCATGAATCCCTCGCTTCAAGTGTTTGTCGAATCTGCGCAAGGGTCTCTGATTTTCGCATCGCCCACTGGGGGGCCACCAGCTCGTGAGGGTGGGGATCTCCGGTCAGGCGCTGGATAATCACGCTTTCCGGAAGTCGCTCGATGACATCGCTGACCAGCTCGACATATTCCTCCTGTTCCAGACAGCGATAGTCTCCGGCATTGTACATCCGTTCCAGCCGGGTGCCGCGAATCACATAGAGAAGGTGCAGTTTGACGCCGTCTATGCCGAGGTCGGCGACGGCCCGGGCGGTCTCTAGCATATGGCGGCGTGTTTCGTTGGGCAGCCCAAGGATCAGATGAACGCAGATGTTGATGCCGCGGTTGCGGGTGGCCTGGACCGCCTGCCGGAAACAGGCGAAGTCATGTCCCCGGTTGATGGATGCCAGGGTGTCGTCATGGGCCGACTGCAGACCGTATTCGATCCATATAAGGTGGGTTTTTGCATACTGCTCAAGCAGCGAGAGCCGGGATGCATCCACACAGTCCGGCCGGGTCCCGATGGACAGGCCAACAATATCCTCAACCGCGAGGGCTTCGTCGTAGAGCCGGCGAAGCGTCTGGACGGGGGCGTAGGTGTTGGAAAACGACTGAAAGTAAGCGATAAATTTTTTCGCCTTGTAGCGCCGGCTCAAGGCCGCTTTCCCGGTGAGCAGCTGGTCGGTAATCGACAGCCCCCTGGCCGATGCCCCGGTTCCCGATCCGGCGGCATTGCAGTATATGCAGCCACCGGATGCCAGGGTCCCGTCCCGGTTGGGGCAGGTGAGCCCGGCGTCGATGGTGATTTTCTGGACCCGGCAGCCGAAACGGCCTCGAAGGTACCCGTTCAGGTCATTGTATCGTTTATCCATTGCCGTCCCCGCGCTTGACCTTAATATTCTGCGGATATATACATTATCGGTTGTCAAAGCGGAAGAAAAAATCAGCCCGTTTTACGGGTCGAATACCGAGGCGTGTATGAGTGTTTATCAGAAAACATACGATATTATCGTGATCGGGGCCGGGCACGCCGGCTGTGAAGCGGCCCTTGCCGCCGCCAGAATGGGCTGCAGCACACTGCTGGTTGCCATCGATCTGGACAAGGTCGCCGCCATGCCGTGCAGTCCGTCGATCGGCGGAATGGCCAAAGGCCAGCTGGTCAAGGAGATCGATGCCCTTGGCGGCGAGATGGCCAGGGTCACCGATCAGACCGCCATTCAGTACCGCACCCTGAACACCAAAAAAGGGCCGGCGGTGCATTCATCGCGGACCCAGAACGACAAGAATCGCTACCACCGGGTCATGAAGTCCGTGATCGAGCGGCAGGCGAATCTTGACCTCAAGCAGGCTATGATTGAACGGCTGGTCATCGAAGATGATCGGGTGGTCGGAGTGGAGGACGCCACCGGTTTCGGATACCTGGCAAGGGCCGTTATCCTGGCCACCGGAACGTTTCTGAGCGGCCTGGTCCATATCGGATTCCGGTCCATCAAAGCCGGCCGGGCCGGGGAGTTCGCCAGCTACGGGCTGGCCGAGAATCTCCGGGAGGCCGGCCTGACGCTGGGGCGCATGAAAACCGGCACCCCGCCGCGGCTGAAGCGCTCCAGTATCGATTTCAGCCGGTTTGAAGCCCAGGGGGCGGATGCCGATCCGACGCCGTTTTCGTTTTTCAGCGGCAAGCCGTCACTTCCCCAGCTGCCGAGCTACATCGGCTACACCAATCTTCGGGCCCATAGGATTGTCGGGGATAACCTCAAGCGCTCAGCGCTGTACGGCGGTGCGATCAAGGGGGTTTCCGCCCGGTATTGCCCCTCGTTTGAAGATAAAGTGGTCCGGTTTCCCGACCGGGATCGCCACCAGGTGATTCTGGAGCCTGAAGGATTGGATTCCGAAGAAATTTACGCCAGCGGACTGGGCAACAGCCTGCCCCTTGAAATCCAGATCGAGTTCGTTCGGTCGGTCGAGGGGCTGGAAGCGGCGGAGATCATGCGTCCTGCCTATGCCATCGAGTACGATTACGTCAATCCCGTCCAGTTGCGGCCGACGCTGGAAACCCGTCGGATCGTCGGTTTGTTTCTGGCCGGCCAGATTAACGGGACCTCGGGGTACGAGGAGGCGGCGGCCCAGGGAATGTGGGCCGGTATCAATGCCGCCTGCATGATCCAAAAACGGCCGCCGTTTATCCTTGATCGCTCCCAGGCTTACATGGGGGTCATGATTGACGATCTGGTTACCCGTGGAACCGGCGAACCGTACCGCATGTTCACTTCCCGGGCCGAGTACCGGCTGATGCTCCGTGAAGACAATGCGGATCTTCGGCTGATGGAAATCGGTCATCAGCTCGGACTCATTGACAGCGACACGATCAAAGACGTGAAGATGAGAAAAGAGCAGATCTCCCGGGAGATCGACCGGATCAAAAAAACGATCGTCAAACCGCTGCCGGCGGTGAACGATTACCTGGCATCGCGCGGCAGCAGGCCCATCACCAATGGCATTCACATGGATCAGCTCCTGAAGCGGGCCGAGCTTGACTACGATGCTCTTGAGCATCTGGCCAAAGGCCCGGCGGAGCCGGTTGACAAAAAAGTCGCCCGGCAGGTGGAAATCGAGGTGAAGTATGAAGGGTATATCCGCCGGCAGATAAGCGAGGTGGAGCGATTCAAGAATATGGAGCGGATCCGAATCCCGGAAAATTACGATTTCCGGACGATTCACGGGCTATCCAATGAGCTTAAGGAAAAACTCTCCGAGGTTCAGCCGGCCTCGCTGGGGCAGGCATCACGGGTCGACGGCATGACCCCGGCGGCGCTTTCGGTGATCATGGTGGCCCTCAAGGTGCTTAAACGAAATGGTGCCGCCGCCAGTTCCGGTGATTCAGCAGGATAGCTGTTGATCCGGCAATAGCAGACCGCCGCCGGCGAATCCTTACGGCGCTAGTCGTGAATCGATTACAATATGTGCCTGCGTGCAACCTTGACAGCGAAGTGTTGTCTCCCTATTTTTACAGAGTGATTAACGATTATTCTTTTTAATGATTTTTGTAAGTTATCAGAATCCACATATATAGCTAAGGGGTTTGTCAGATGGCCGGAACCGATTACTACAAGACACTCGGTGTGAGTAAAACCGCATCGGATGAAGAAATAAAAAAGGCGTATCGAAAACTGGCCCTCAAGTACCATCCGGACAAAAACAAGGGCGACAAGGCCGCCGAAGAGAAATTTAAATCGATCAGCGAAGCCTATGCCGTGCTGAGCGACAAGGAGAAACGGCAGCAGTACGATACCTTCGGCGCCGCCGGTTTTCAGCAGCGGTACTCTCAGGAAGATATTTTCAGGGGCTTTGATTTCAATGATATTCTCAGGGAGTTTGGTTTTGGCGGCGGGGGGCGTTCGTTCGGCCGTGGCGGCGGAACCCGGTTTTCCTTTGGAGGCGGGGGGCCGTTCGGGGGCGGCTCCGGGTTTCAGCAGGCCGAAATGAAAGGCTCCGATCTGGTTTACGAATTGTCTTTGACTCTGGCCGAGGTGTTCTCCGGAACTTCCAAAACCGTGGCGTTCCAGCATGAGGGACGATCCGAGAACCTGACGGTGAAAATTCCGCGGGGAATGATCGATGGGAAAAAACTTCGAATCGCCGGCAAAGGTGAGCCGAGTCCCTTCGGCGGACCTCCGGGGGATCTGTTTATCAAAGCCAAAATCATCAATGATCCGCGCTATGATGTTCAGGGAAACGACCTTCACCTGAGCCGTGAGATTAAACTTACCGACGCTGTGCTTGGAACCAGCGTTTCCATTCCAACAGTGGACGGCAAGGAGTTGAGTCTGAGGATTCCGCCCGGCACCCGGAACAAGACCAAGATGCGTCTCTCCGGCCACGGCCTCCCGGTGATGAATACCAATCGCCATGGCGATCTTTATGTGACCATTACTGTTTCCACGCCTAAAAATCTTACCGACGAGCAAAGATCCCTCTTTCAGCAGCTGGCGGACTCCGGTCTGTAACGCGGCAAATTTATTGACATGAAAATCGGCTTCATGTAATTTTCTTCGGTACTCCGGCTTCCGGGGGCATGCAGTGTTGCCCCCAAACGGTAGTGGGTGATATGGCGCATGAGGCGTTTTCAATGCTGAGTTCATGGCAATCCCAGGCCCGCCATCGTTCATGAATGATCCGCAGGACCGGAAAGCCGGAAAATCTGTAAAGGGCCGCCGGATGGCGGCTTTGAGACTTATAACGGATTGATCCGCGTATGCCTGAATTTATTCCTGTCTTGACAAAAGACGAGATTGCCCGTCTGGTGCGCGACCTGGCGGGTAAAATATCCCGCGAATACAAGGGCCGGGACCTGGTACTGATCGGGGTGCTGAACGGTGCTTTTGTATTCCTCTCTGATCTTATCCGGGAGCTGAGCATCCCGGTCACGATTGATTTCGTGCGGGTTTCAAGCTACGGCTCCGGCACGACGTCTTCCGGAACCATTACGCTGTCAAAAGATATTGATGTCGATGTAAAGGGCAAAGATGTCCTTCTTGTCGAGGATATTGTCGATACCGGGCTGACGCTGGCCTACCTGATCGACTATATGCGATCGTTTGGGCCGAATTCAGTTAAAGTCTGCACCCTGCTGGATAAACATGAACGCCGCGAGCAGCATGTGAGCGTGGACTATGCATGTTGGAAAATCGATGAGGGGTTTCTGGTGGGCTACGGTCTGGATTACGACGAGAAATACAGGGAGTTGCCGGGGATTTATCACCTGAAATTTTAACTAGTGAGGGTGTGCGATGATCATAACCTGCGAGCAGTGCAATGCCAGCTTCAAATTGGACGAACGCCGCCTGAGCAAAAATGGCTCGAAGGTCAGGTGCTCAAAATGCAAACACATTTTTATGGCCTATCCGCCCTCCGATGTGGGAACTGGCGAACCAGTTGCCCCTGCCCCTGTCAAACCCGCCGTTAGCGAGCCTCAATCCGATGATGGGATGGCCGCTGCATCCGCCGCCTCTGCTCCGGGGGCTGAGGATATTGCGGGTGCGCCGGCAGCGGATACGGATTCGAATCTGGAAACGCCTGCCGTACAGGATAACCTTGATTTCCGCATCGACGATAAGCCGGTATCGGAGACGGTGAATGATTCCGGTCTGGACGATCTCTTTGCACCTGAAACGCAACCGGCGGAAACCGGTTCAACCGAACCGCTGCCCGGGACTGTTTTTGACGAGGACGATCTTGAAACTCCGGATATGGATTTAAATCTGGATCTGGATCCGGATCTGACCGATGACTCCGATGACCTGGAAAAAGATATCAGTCTGTTTCTTGATAATGAGCCGGAGCCGACCGATGCGAAGCCAGGCCCCTCGGAAGCAGTTGACGTATTGACGACGCCCGCTGCGGACACCGATGATCTCGACCTGTCGGATCTTGATCTGGACAGCGAGTCGGATTATGACCTCTCGACGCTGGCTTCAACAGATGAAAAAATCGATGATTTTGATTTTTCCGATTTAGATCTGGGTACTGAAGCCGAGGCTGATCCTGCCGATCTGGAAGCGGCATCGGATGAGGCGGCACTTGACGATTTTGACCTGTCGGATCTGGACTTTGAATCGGAGTCAGTCGCCGATGCCGCGCCCGTCGACGTCTCATCAGACGATTCTGACGATTTTGACCTGTCGGATCTGGATTTTGAATCGGAGTCAGTCGCCGATGCCGCGCCCGTCGACGTCTCATCAGACGATTCTGATGATTTTGATCTGTCGGATCTGGACCTTGAACCGGAATCCGCTGCCGATACCGCATCTGCCGATTCCCCACTGGACGATTCCGATGATCTTGATCTCTCGGACCTGGATGCCTTGCTGGATTTCGATGAACCCGAAACCGAAATGGCCGGCACGGATGCGGATGACCTGAACCTGGATCTGGATTTGGACTTGGAAGCCGCTGCCGCGCCGGAATCGGTTGGCGAGGCTTTATTCGAGTCGTCCGAATCCGACGATCTGGATTTGTCCGACCTGGATTTTGATCTTGAGTCGGAGACGGCTGATCCGGAAACCAATGCGGGTACAGGCGGTGAAGCCGATTTCAATCTGGATTTGGATTTGGATCTGGATCTCGATCTGGAGCCGGATTCGGAGCCCATGGCCGCGGCGGCCGGCGACGCCGATGTCAAGACCGATGCGGATGAACTGGATCTTTCCGATATGATGCCGGCCCAGGATGCTGCCGGGGAATCGGAGAACGCCTTCGAGGATTTGGGCTTTGATTTTGATCTTGAACCCGACAGCGCATCGGCGAATGAGCCGACCGCATCGGATGACCAGCCGGCTGCGTCGGATGAGCTGGACTTTTCCGATATCATGCCAGCTCAGGATGCTGCCGGGGAGTCGGAGAACGCCTTCAACGATCTGGGGTTTGACGTTGATCTTGAATCCGGCAGTGCACCGGCTGGCCAGCCGGTCGCGGCAGAGGAACTCGATCTTCCTGATATCAAGCCCGCTCAAGAAGCTGCCGGGGAGCCGGAGAACGCCTTTGAGGACCTGGACCTGGATCTGGATCTGGATTTTGAGCCCGGCGATGCACCATCGGCTGGTCAGCCCGCTGAATCGGAAGATCTGGATCTTTCTGATCTTGAATCGATTCTGGGCGACGGTACAGCCGCGAGTGCTGGTGGTGCCGGCGGCGGTGAGGAAGATCTGGATATCGCTGATATCGAATTTTTAATCAACTCTGAGCAGATTCCTCCGGGCGCTGTCGGAAAGCCCGAAGACGGATTCGAGGAACTGGATCTGGAGTTGGACGCGGATATCGATGAGGCGGATGACTTGGATGGATCCTCCCTTGCGGCCTATGATACCGGCGCTGAAATGCCGGACCTGTCAAATCTTGACGGGATTCTCGATGCGGGAAATGTTCCCAAACCCGGGGTGGAGACCACCGATGATTTTGAAGACCTTGACCTGGATCTGGAATTTGACAAGCAGGCCGAGGATGATGGCCAGTTCGGCGGAAAAGGTGAAATTACCGAGGAAGACCTCGATTTTTCGGTAATGGATAAAATGTTCCAGGAGGATAAGCCGGGGCTTGGCGATTCAGCCGATGATCTCGAGTTCAATCTGGAGCTGGATATCGATGAGGAATCCAGGGAAAAGCAGGAGCTCGGGGCTTCGGATCTTTTCGAGGACGATCTTGAACTAGAACTCGACAAGCCGGAAGATGATCGGGAATACGATCTGGATATCGCCACAACCGATAACCCGTCAGTTCTTGACGACAGCGAGACGGTCGCCCGCGAGCGGGTTGAGGCGCTGGACGCACCGACGGCCGATCGGGCAGAAACCGGCGGGCCCGGCGCTTTTCCCATTGACTCCGACACTGACGAATCGGACCTTGATGAACCGGTCGCACCGGCCCGGGCTTCAAAAAGTCGGGCGCCGGTAATGGTGCTGCTGATCATCGTGGTGCTGATTGCCGGTGCCTTTTGCAGTGTTTTTGTCCTGGATCGAATGGGCAAGGAAATTCCCGTTTTGACCGATCTGGTGCGAAAGACTCCGGTAGCCGGGGACATGCTGCTGCCTGCGCCGCAGGAGCCGGGCAATATGATGATCAGCACCGATGAAGTGGCCAGTCGCTTTGAACGCAATGTCAAAGCCGGCCAGCTTTTTGTCATCACCGGCAAGGTGAAAAACGATTATTCCACAAATCGAAGCCATATCAAGGTGATCGGAAAGATTTACGCCAAGGGCAAAAAACTGACCAAGACCGAAACGGTATACTGCGGCAATACGCTGTCATCCATCGATCTGTCGCAGATGGATCCGGCCGAGATCAGCAAGCGGCTTCAAAACCGGATGGGGGACAGCCGGTCCAATGTCAATATCAAGCCAGGAAAGGCGATTCCGTTCATGATCGTTTTCTCGGATGTCCCCGAAGATCTGGAGGAGTATACGATTGAAGTGGACAGTTCCACTTTGAATTAAAAAAAATGATTTTTCGGCTTGACTTCACTTCGGTGAATTGGTAGTACAGCCGTTGTCAAAAACAAGGAAACGCAACACACCTTACCTTGTTTGACGGCACAGCAAAGGCCGTCCGGCAGTTTAGACGGCGATGTAGCTCAGTTGGTCAGAGCATGCGGCTCATATCCGCAGTGTCCGGGGTTCAATTCCCTGCATCGCCACCACCGATTATAAGAGGCCGTAACCCTTTCGGGTTACGGCCTTTTTGATTTTTGTGGGTGCGGATGGGGTGCGGGATTGTCAAGGTGGCTGCTTGGCATTCAATTCCAGGCAATTTCAAGGGGTATTTGAATGCCGGGGGATAAATAGTATTCGAAATCGCGGTTAAAACCGCTCCTACAGGGCCTGGATGAGAAACAGGGCATGTCATAGTACGAAATGTGTGGGAGCTTCTTGTAGGAGGGGTTTTAACCCCGATTTGGCGCCGTTGTCCGGATGACAGGATAGGCGCAGTCAAAAGCTCAGACAGACCCACGCATCGACGAACCAATTATCCGGCTTTCACGTGCGTAATAATGCACTGTTGACCTGGTGGTTGATCCGGGTATTCGCTTCAGCCTGTTTATCTGTTTCCCATCTGCCGCTGAAAACTTAACCCGGATAAACCGGAAATCCCAAATCTCCGCTGGAATGACGTGTTCAATGGATTGGAAACGACCTCTCATGTCGTGTCAATCCTTAGGAACGAGAATTTAATTCGCGTTCGCTAATCATGAGGTGTGAGCTCCGCTCCTTTCGGTGTGGCGTCTGATACGCGATGGGGAAATTTTTCGATTAATTGTTTATGGCCTTTGACCAAATTCTGGAACGGTGCCACAGTCCAGCGATACGGATACATCGATGTAAACTTTTCACCCGGATCGCGCCGCACGTTGGTGACAACGATCCCCGGAAGCCCGCCATGGCCTGTGCCCTGGATGAGAGCTTTGGTATTCCGCCAGCGTATGGCGCCTAGTTTCCCGCCGCTGTAGTGGAACATGTAGTCCCGCCGGGAGTGCCCCTCGCCAAGCAGCAACAGGGCCGTCTGATCGACGCCGTCCATGACACGGTCGGAGGGAATTTTGTCTGTCGCTCCGGCAATTCGTGCGGCGGTGGTAAAGAGGTCGGTCAGATGGATGAAGTCGACCGGATCCTGATTCGGCTCAATCATTCCGGGCCACCAGGCCATGGCCGGTACGCGCACGCCGCCTTCCGTCACATCGCCATTGGCTCCTTTCAGCCAGGAGTAACCCACTGTGGGCCAGAATCCGTACATGGAATTGATGGGGAATGCTGCCGGTAAAACGGCGACAAGGATCATTAGGCCACAAAAGCGCTCATTCGATTCGTGGCCATGGTGGATATTTTTTGCAGGTGAGTCCGCTTTGGCCAGAAAGGTGGAAATGCGTCTTTACTGCTGACATATCGCTGAAAATCTGCAAGATGTCGACGCCCAATTTGGCGTCAGTGAATCTGTTGTATCTCAGGCCGGTCGAAGGGTCGTGGAAAAGTGCAAATACAAAAAGGTGATAAGAAAAATCGAAAAACTTAAGAAGAAGTTCACAGTATCAAATTTGAATCAAAATTGACCTGAAGGTTTTTTCTTTCAGTGATTTTTATTGTTTAGGCGTTCATTTGTTAATTTTTCTTTCCTTGCCTGTAACGATAATGCTCAATTTGTCATTAAAAACAGTTGACTTGAATTTTGCGGGGGGCATAGTATCAGCTTTTTAGTCTTATCCAATATCTACTCTTTCAACGGCTGGATCAGCCGTTGAATTGCTCGTTTTCTGCAATTGTCATAGCATTCTCACCCGTTGCATTTGAAAAGGAAGCGATCCATGATCTGCAGACAGAAGAGAATATCGGGTTCATGTTCAAACGCCAAACGTATCGGCTGGATCGCCATATCGATATATGTTTTGTTGTTTTGGCCATCCGTCCATGCTGGCGCATCCGAATTGGCTGATTTTCAAGCCCCGCAGGTGGCCAAATTGACTTCAGATGATGTGCCGGACAAAGTTACTTCGGATATTCAGTATCCCTGTCCGGCGATTATGCTCTGATCGGCGCATATCTTGATAATAACGGCTATGGCGCCGCCTACCTGTTCAATCGAGATGGAATCCTCTGGGAGAAATTGACTGCCGGCGACGGACAACGTGACCGGTTTTTTGGTTGGTCCGTTTCCTTGTCTGGCGATTACGCTCTGGTGGGGGCCCCCGGAGATGATGAAATGGGCGATGGGGCGGGTTCAGCCTATATTTTCAAGGAGGATGGAGCAACCTGGACTCAAGTGGCCAGGCTTAACGCTGTAGACGGGGCCGAAAGCGACCCTTTTGGCCATTCGGTTTCCTTGTCCGGCGATTA
>ENA-ORCT01000796-ORCT01000796.1-marine-metagenome-genome-assembly--contig:-NODE-796-length-13630-cov-3.825057_pt1 | contig 13630 bp, 11 predicted proteins | sample MGYA00248632_ERZ508511 | MGnify/ENA primary metagenome ERZ508511 (study PRJEB26182, sample SAMN06268839) | marine metagenome | isolation source: Tt an P1-techrep anaerobic enrichment on pine from sediment...
GGTCACCATCCACCATTGATACAAGCGTAGCCGGAATAGCGACCTATACCTTCACGCCTGATCCCGGTCAGTGTGCCGTTGAGGTGACCATGGATATTGAGATTACCGATGAGATTGAACCGGTGTTTGTACAGATCGGACCACTGTGCCAGAATACGGTAGCCCCGGCCTTGCCAGCCACTTCGGATAACGGCATTAGCGGAACATGGAGTCCTTCAACCATTGATACAAGCGTAGCCGGAACCTTTACCTATACCTTCACACCGGATGCAGGTCAGTGTGCCATTGAGGTGACCATGGACATTGAGATTACCGATGAGATTGAACCGGTGTTTGTACAGATCGGCCCACTGTGCCAGAATACGGTAGCCCCGGCCTTGCCAACCACTTCGGATAACGGCATTACCGGAAGCTGGTCACCATCCACCATTGATACAAGCGTAGCCGGAATAGCGACCTATACCTTCACGCCTGATCCCGGTCAGTGTGCCATTGAGGTGACCATGGATATTGAGATAACGGAAGAGCTACCGGTTTCGGTAAGCATCGTTGCAGATCAGAATGCCATCTGTGAAGGTGAGACGGTTGTCTTTACGGCCACTCCGATGAACGGCGGCAGCAACCCGGTTTATGCCTGGTATGTAAACGGCACGGAGATTATTGGCGAAACAAGCGCCACCTACAGCTATGCCCCGGCTGACGGCGATGTGGTTTACGCCATGCTGACTTCCGACCTGGACTGCGCCATTAACAACCCGGCTAAGTCCAACGAGGTGACCATTGATCAACTTCCACAAAACCTGGCGCCGGATGCCATTGATGATGTGGCTACGACTGCTCACGGTATTCCGGTTGATGTTTCCGTATTGGATAATGATACCGATGCGGACGGAACATTGGATGCCAGTACCCTGGAGGTGATTACCGCGCCGGCGCATGGAACGTGGTTGGTCAATGACGATTACACAATCACGTACCTACCGGATGCGGGTTATGTGGGCACCGACCAGTTTACTTACCGGATTTTCGATGATGGTGTTCCGTGTGGCGCTTTGTCGGATGAGGCAGTGGTTACCGTTACCATATTGGAGCCCAACCGGGCGCCAATCGCTACGGATGATTTCTTTGTGGATGGCTGTTACACTATTTTTGGCGACCTGCTGAATAACGATTCTGATCCGGATGGCGATGCCTTACAGATCAGCGCCACGCCGACCCTGGATCCGCAGCATGGTACCGTGACCTTGTATGCCGATGGAACCTTCCAGTATGAGTATGTTCGCGGTACGGCCTTTACTGACAGCTTCAGCTACCGGGTGTGCGATGTGAACCTGTTCCCCTTGTGCGATGAAGCCATGGTGTACATCACGGTTTATGCGGATTCGGACTGCGATGGTGTACCCAATGAAATTGATATTGATAAGGATAATGATGGTATTGTGGACTGGGTAGAAGGTGATGATACGGTTGATACCGATGGTGACGGTATTCCGGATTACCTGGATATTGATGCCGACAATGATGGTATCCCTGACAACATAGAAGGACAGACCACCGGAGGCTATATCGCACCTTGGGCGGTGGATACCAACAACAACGGTTTGGACGATGCTTATGAACAGGGCACTCATCTGGGTATCCGGCCCGTTGATACGGACGGTGACGGCATGGCAGACTTCCAGGATCCCGATTCGGACAATGATGGTGTGCCGGATGCCATTGAGGGGTATGATATTGGTGCCAAGGGAATTGCGGAGATCAGTCCGGAGTACTCCGATATTGACGGTGACGGATTGGATGACGCCTACGACAATTTCTTCGGAGGTTTCAACCCCGGTAATCTGGGGAATCCATTTGGGTCGAATTCGCAGTTGCAGGATTTCGATGGCGATGGCATACGCGACTGGCGTGATACGGATGATGATGCCGACGGTATTCCGACCTTATATGAAGACTATAATAACAACGACGTTTATTTTGACGATGATATGGACAATGACGGGCATCCGGATTACCTGGATATTCAGGGCGACTGTACCATGTTTATTCCGGAAGGCTTCTCGCCGAACGGCGACGGCATTCACGATTTCTTCCAGATTTATTGTATTGACAATTATCCGAATGCTACCTTGTTGATCTTTGATCGCTGGGGAGAAAAACTGTATGAACACGAACATTACGGAAACCTCGATTTCTGGGGAAGCTATGAGCTCGCCTGGTGGGATGGAAGCCGCACCAATGAAGGCTCGGCAAGTATGGATCGGCTTCGTCCGGGCAACTACTTGTACGTCCTGCTTCGCGGAGATGGTAACCGCGATAGCGGAGCAGTCATGATTTCTTACTAAAAATGATTAATATCGCAACGGAGATGATAACAGGCAGAAAGACACATATAACTGACTTCAACATGAAAAGGATTTGTATCCTGATCATCCTGGGCGGTCTGTGGTGTTTCGCTTCGTTTGCCCAGTCGGATCCAATCTTCACCCAATACATGAATAGTGTTCAGACCGTCAATCCAGCTTATGCCGGGATGTGGGATAAGGTGGGTGTGCAGGTCTTCACCCGTCAGTATTATGTGGGGCATGACCGCGCGCCGCTCACTAAATCGGCGGTGTTCTACAGTCCCTTACGAAATGAAAACAATGGTGTGGGGTTGGATATTATTGATGACCGCCTGGCCTATGAGAAAAAGCTGACCATCACCGGTGATTATGCTTTCCAGGTTCGGCTGGACTGGCAGACCAATTTAAGATTTGGTCTGAAAGCAGGAATAATCAATTACAGCAACGAGCTGACCAAATACAAACTTTACCCGGATGGCATTGAGGATCCGATGTTTATGGAAGATGTGGAGATCAAGATGATGCCGACGGCGGGAATCGGCGCCATGGTATACTCCAAGGACTATTTCATTAGTTTTTCAATCCCGCAACTCATTGCCAACAGTTTCGAGGCGAACCGGACCAATTATTCGTCATTGGCCGAATTGCGTTACGCCTACCTGATTGGGGGCTATCTGTTTGGTTCGCAGCGACAGGTTCGGTTTAAGCCCACGTTTATGCTGAAAGGAGCGATAGGCGCTCCGTTGCAGCTCGATATTTCGGCCAACTTCATGCTCTACGATAAGTTCTGGTTTGGCGCCATCTATCGGTCAACGCACACGGTGGCCGCTGTATTGCAGGCGGAGGTCATGAGATTCGTGAAAGTGGGCTATGCGGTTGATTACTCTTTGGCGCAGGAGTTTAGTAAGTATCACCTGGGGACCCATGAGGTTCGGGTCGTTTATGAGTTTGATTTTTACCGACGTTCCTATACCAGGAAAAGATATTTCTAGCATTTTTTTAGGACCATTTAAAAATGCAGAAACAGAAGTCGATCCCCGGGTCGGCTTCTGTCATTTTGATTTTGAACCACAGGGCAAACAGAGGTCTTCACCACAAAGAGCACCAAGTGTAGGATTCTTCATCTTCCTTGTTTATTGGCTATTGAATATTCATCATTTTGTTATCAGTTATCGGTTGTCCGGATTTCGGAATTTGTCCGCCAGCTGGCGGATTGGAATTTCAGTCCTTGAGGCTAGCTGCTTTCTGTCTACTTCGTCTCAACCGTTTCCTGTATCAGGCGCCAGGCATTTTCAACATGGTGCCGCTTGGTTTGTGTTTGTCCGATACTCATGCGTAACCAGAATTTTCCGTTTAATACGGTGTGGGTCAGAAAGATTTTACCACTCTTGTTCAGGCTGTCCATCAGCTGTTTGTTGGAGGCATCGTCACCATTGTACCGGAAGCAAACCAGGTTGAAGGGAGGCTGGTTGAGCAATTCAAAGTTGGTTGATTGCTTGACCCAGCCGGCAAATTCCCGGGCCAGCCGAATGTGCTCCGAAATGTGATATTGCAAACCTTCGATACCATAATGCCTGATGACAAACCAAAGTTTGAGTGCACGAAACCGGCGTCCCAGTTGCACATGCCAGTCGCGGTAATCAATGACGGCGCCTTTTTCCGTAGCTTCATTTTTCAGGTATTCGGGTAATATGCTGAGTGTCTTAATCAGAACCGCCTTATCTTTTACATAGAAGCAATCGCAATCAAAATTGGTAAACAGCCATTTGTGCGGGTTGAAAGCATAGCTTTTGGCCAGTTCCAGTCCGTCAAAGTAGGTACGGTACTCCGGACACACGGCTGCCGAACCCGACATGGCTGCATCCACATGCAGCCAAATGTCGTAGCGGCGGCAGATCTCGCCAATAGCCCGGACGGGGTCAACCGCATTCGATGAAGTGGTGCCAATGGTGGCGCAGGCAAAAAACGGAATATAGCCTTCGTCCAGATCTTTCTTAATCTGCTGCTCCATTTTCTCCGGGATCAGTGCAAAATTTTCGTCCACTTCGATCACCCGTAAATTTTGTTGTCCAACGCCCACCACCTTGATGCCTTTTTCTACCGAAGAATGTGTTTGCGACGATACGTAGGCGACAATTTTGGGGCATCCGCCCAGTTTGTTGGTTTCGAAATTGGTTTTCATTTCGCGGGCACACAGCAGCGCAGTAATCAGCGCGTTGGAAGCCGTGTCCTGAATAACACCACCGCCTTGGTTGGTGGTCTTAAACTGCTGTGGCAATCCCATCATATCGACCAGCCAGTCCATGACATGGCTTTCCAGTTCGGTGCAGGCGGGGCTGGTGGCCCATAGCATGCCTTGCACACCCAGGCCAGCCGAAAGCAGTTCACCTAGAATGGAGGGGCCGGAAGTGTTGGACTGAAAGTAGGCGAAAAAGTTGGGTGACTGCCAGTGGGTGATTCCGGGCAGGATGAATTGCTCCACATCCTGCATCATGGTATCGAAGCTTTCTCCCTTTTCGGGTGCGTTCGGTGGCAGGTTTTTACGAATGTCGCCGGGCTCAACCTGCGATAAAACGGGGTATGTTTCTACCTTTTCGTAATAGTCGGCTATCCAGTCAATGAGTTTTTTGCCCTGTTCGCGAAATTGCGCCGGGCTCATGTGGTAATCTTGTTGCTGTGTCATGGTTAGTATCGAATCGTAAAATCGTTGAAATCTGCGGTTGGTTCTATTTCACTCTGGTTTAGTTGGTCGGTGCGGCTGTAGCCGTTTCCAATTTTAAGGTAATCAATCAGGCAGTTGATATCGCGCTCTTTTCCCTCTGCTTCAATCTCCACTTTCCCGTTGGGTAAGTTTTTTACCCAGCCTGTCAAGTGGCATTCTCTGGCTTTCTCTCGCACAAAATACCGAAATCCAACGCCCTGAACTTTTCCGGAAAGCAGTATATGTCGCGCTGACTTAGCCATTGCTCATGGACTCATCTGTCGGTTTCTTACCAAACTCGGCTACCGCCTCTGGCTGCACCAGCGCCCAGATAGAATAGACGCCAACAGCTGTACCCACAGGGAAATTAAACAAATTCAATACCGATAAAATCAACACCAGAATGCGAGCCCATTCTTTTCGTTTAAACAAGCCAATCCCTCCAACAATGCCCGGGATGGCGAGGATAATAAAGAAGGTCGCGAGGGCATTGGCTACAATTGAAAGAATCATATTGGCCTCCGGCTCATCGGTAAAAACGCCAACCAGACGAAGAACGCCATAAACAAACATTGCGAACAAAATACCAAAAATGCTGAAGCCGATCTGCAAGGCAGCGACTATATTGATGTGTTTTTGCATGATATGAATTTTTGCTTAAAATTAGAAAGAATGTTTGAAACTGACACCCGATTTTTTGGTGATATATGGCAATTAGAACCATTCTTAATAGTTGTTCAACAAGACGTTGGCTTGCTTGTTTCTATTAGTAGGAAAACATGATCATAAAAGTCAGTTTTTTAAGTATTTTTGCACCAGCTAAAGAAAGGAGAATACCATGGAATTTATTCTGGTTTTAGGAGTGGCAATCGCCTTGGTCGCACTAGCCTTTGCAGGCTTGTCAATCCGGGTGTTGCTGGAGAAGAAAGGGAAATTTCCAAATCTTCATATTGGAAGTAACAAGCATATGAGAGAGCGGGGGATTACCTGCGCCCAAACGTTTGATAAAATGGAGCAGGCTAAAGCAAAGCGTCAGTTGACCTTTAAGGAGCTGTCGCTGATTGACGAGGTAGAAGGGGGCTGCTGATTGAGGGATTGAAGGATTGAGGGATTGAGTTCAAGTCAGACTTTTGGCGGTGATAATCCGTCGCAGGTTGCGGGCCAATCGGTTTAGCTCAGCTTGTACATTTTCCCGGGAAGGCTGGCAACCAGTCCTTTAAATTCGAGGACAAGCAGGACTGACGATAGTTTTCCCACCGGTATTTTTACCAAAGACGAAAGTTGGTCAATGTACATTTTCTGGCCATTCAAGGTATCAACAATGATTTGCTCTTCTGCATTCAGCTCAACAAACAGTTGCTTTTGAATTTTCGATGGCTTGTCAATATTTTGTTGCCAGCTCATGGCATATTCCAGATCCTTCAGGTTTTCAATCATCGACGCCTTATTGGATTTAATGAGTTGGTTGCATCCTTTGGAGTACGTGTCGGTGCTGCGCCCGGGAACGGCAAATACATCGCGGTTGTACGAATCGGCAATATCGGCAGTAACCAGCGATCCTCCTTTTTCCGCCGATTCAACAATGATGGTGGCATCCGCCAGTCCGGCAATAATCCGGTTTCGACGCAGAAAGTTCGTGCGATCGATGGTTGTTTCGCTCACAAAATCGGTAACCAGTCCTCCGTTTTCCAGCATCTTATCGGCCACCGAACGATGCATGGTCGGGTAGACTTGCTCCAGTCCGTGCGCCACCACACCAATGGTGGGTACTCCATGCTTCAGACAGGCTTTGTGAGCTGCGACGTCTATACCATAAGCCAGTCCACTGACCACGGTGTAACCGCCAGTTTGTGCCATTTGCTGAATCAGCGAATCACAAAAATCTTTTCCGTAATTGGTGGCCTTCCGTGTTCCCACGATCGACACGATCTTCCCGGCAGCGAAGTTGATGTCGCCTTTCCAATACAAAACCAAGGGCGCATCAACACAACGTTTCAGGCGAACCGGGTAGTGATCATCCCAGTAGAAAGCCGTTTGAATCTCATTCCTTCGCACAAAATCAACTTCTTCCTCAGCACGTTCCAGCACGTTACTTTCCAGAATTTTTTGAGCGGTAATGCTTCCGATGTTGGGCACCTGGGTTAAAAGTTTCTTGTTGGCCGAAAATATTTCCTTGACTCCGCCGAGAGCGGTAATCAGTTTTTTGGCATTGGCGCAACCAATGCTTGGAATTAAAGACAGGGCGATTTGATATTTGAGTTGTTCCGGGTTGGTCATGGGTGGGTATTTTTAGTCATTCCAGACTTTTGCGCCCGCGTTGTACTTTTGGCTTTCGGATCATCATCCCGGCCAAATCATCCCGGATCGCCTCAATATCATGCCGGCTCATCGCTGCCAGACTCACCTCAGGATATTCGGCAATGCCTTCCCTGGTTCTGATTTCCAGGTGTAATTCATGAAACAGGAATGATCGTTCCACCTGGGCTTTGAAAAGTCTTTTTTTGTTGAATTCGATGGAGCTGTATTCCTTACCCATAAAGGAAACAATGGGGTAGTAGCGGATTTGCAGGATGTCGCCATCCGACTGGTAGTGAACGTAGTTTAAGCCCATGAATTGAAAGCCGATGATGAATAGTAAAAAGACCCCACCATTGATCAGGGCGACCAAATCCATTTCTTTCCAAACAAAAAACAAGATGGGCAACAATAACAGAACGGCAATCAGGAAAAAACTTCTTTTTATCCGGCGCGATCGTTTTTGGTTAGAAATTTCCATAGTTTTTTTAATGAATCGTAAATAATCAGGCCATTTCACGAATGATTTTATCGGGCTGAGAAAATAGTTTAACTTTGCCTTCTTCAAAATAAACAGACGCATGGCATCATCAAAAATACACTCAAATATTATCTTTTCCCAAAAGGTAGCCGACGAACTCGAAAAAATCGTCCAACAGTTTCCTGCCGGGAAAGTATTTTTATTGACGGAAGAAACGCCAAAACAACTTTGTCTTCCGCTGATCGACACGGTCATTGATCGTTACCAAATCAAGCAAACCTGCATTGCCGGGGGTGAAACCCACAAGTCGATCCGTTCGGTGGAACAGGTTTGGGAGTTCCTTTCAAAGAATGGTGCCGACCGAAAGTCCTTGCTCATCAATATTGGTGGCGGCATGCTCACTGACTTGGGGGGATTTGTGGCGTCGACTTTTAAGCGGGGAATGGCTTTCGTCAACATTCCGACCACCCTGTTGGCGCAGGTGGATGCTTCGCTGGGTGGAAAAACCGGCATCAATTTCAACGGATTGAAGAATGAAATTGGGGTTTTTAATGAGCCGGATGCTGTGCTGATCAACACGAGTTTTTTGAAAACGATCGATCATGCGAACTTCCTGTCGGGCTATGCCGAAATGTTGAAGCATGGGTTGATTAAAGATCAGGCGCACTGGCAGGAATTGATGGATTATAGTCTGGAAACGATCGACTATCAAACCCTGGAAGAAATTATTGCCCACTCGGTTGCCGTTAAAGACTGGCATGTTCAAAACGATTTGACAGAGCAAAACATTCGTAAAGCGCTGAATTTTGGGCACACCGTGGGACATGCTTTCGAGAGTTATGCGCTGCACAGCGGACGTCCCATTTTACATGGGTTTGCGGTGGTGTACGGACTGATTGTCGAACTTTACCTGTCGGCGAAACGATGCGGTTTCCCGCAGGACCAGTTGGATGAAATCAGCGGTTGGTTACTGGCCGTTTATGGGAAATTCGAAATTGAATCGTCGGATTATGAAGCCCTTTATGAGCTGATGACACATGATAAGAAGAACGAAGGCAGCCGGATCAACTTCACCTTGATTACCAAAATAGGCGAGGTGTCCATTAACGAGGATTGCCCGAAGGAGCTCATTTTTGAAGCACTTGATTATTACGCCAAACTGTAAGAGTTTCAAGTTCCAAGTTTCAAGTTCCAATCGGCCAGCTGGTGTGCAAACTCGAAACCCGAAACTGAAAACTGATAACCGATAACTGTCAACTGAACATGAAATACCGTCTTTCAAAAGCAGATAAAATTATCAAAGGGAGTATCGATCTTCCTTCGTCCAAAAGCATTGCCAACCGGGCGTTGATTATTCAGGCATTGAGCTATAGTCCGTACACTTTGCAGAACCTTTCCATGAGCGATGATGTGGAGGTGATGCAAAAAGTGCTGAACTCGAACACCAACCATTTTGATATTGGTCATGCCGGAACCGCCATGCGTTTTCTGACGGCTTTCCTTTCGCAGATTGTCGGGCAGTGGGTGATCACTGGTTCGGAACGGATGAAACAGCGTCCCATTCATGTTTTGGTGGATGCCCTGAATGACCTGGGAGCAAAGATTGAGTACATGGAAAAGGAAGGTTATCCGCCACTAAAAATATGGGGTTCGCACCTAAAAGGCAAAGTGCTTGAACTGGACGGTAGCGTCAGTAGTCAGTATATTTCGGCTTTACTGATGATTGCCCCGGTGGTGGAAGGCGGGCTGACCCTTCGCCTGAAAAATAAAATTACCTCGCGTCCTTACATTGAACTGACACTGAAACTGATGAAGCAGTTTGGCGTTCGCTCAGTTTGGAAAGGCAATGAAATCAGGGTAGATGAACAAGCCTACCAGGCACGTGAGTTCACCGTTGAAGCCGACTGGACCGGCGCTTCGTATTGGTACCAGCTGGCTGCTTTGGCCGATGAAGCCGAGATTGAACTGAAAAACCTGCGCCTGATGAGCTTGCAGGGCGACTGCGAAATTGCCGGTTGGTTCAAAGCCTTTGGCGTGGATAGCAAAGCCACACCCGACAGTGTGGTCATCACCAAGGCAGCCAATATACAACCGAAGCATTTGCAGCTCAACTTCATTGAAAACCCCGATGTGGCACAGACGATGGCCATGTTGTGTGTGCTGAAAAAAGTGCCATTTCATTTCACCGGATTGGAAACCCTGAAAATTAAGGAGACCGACCGCATTGCCGCCTTGCAAAACGAGCTGGCTAAGTTTGGCGCCGAAATTACAGCGCCCAAACATGGCGAATTGCAATGGGATGGCAGCTTTGCGCTTCCGAAAGAAGAAGTTCCCTGCATTGCCACTTACCACGATCATCGGATGGCGCTGGCATTCGCTCCGGCCGCGCTCTTTCAGCCCATCGAAATTGATGATCCGGAAGTGATTAGCAAATCGTACCCAGCGTATTATGCGCATTTGAAGCAGGTGGGCTTTGAGGTTGTGCCGGTTTAAGCTAACGAAACAGGTGACAAATAGCGGCTGCCTACACTCTCAGCCTTTAGAGGTGACGGTTTCTGAAACTGGGATTGAAAAAAATGGTTGATCTTTCAGACCATCCTCAAGATTGGACTTTCTATAAATGCAAGCGGTTAGATGAGCGCTTGATCCTTTCAACACGCTTCGGCTACGATACGCTTTTCTGATAAAGTTTTACCAGTTCAGCTTGTTCTCCTGTTTCAATTTCCGTTTCCAATGTGTTGCCATCGCCATCGGAAAAGCGAAACGTGTAGCTTGTGTTTTTCTTAAGCTTGAATTTCAAAAAACGGTTCAAATCATCGATCGTTGATGGGGAGTAACCAAAATCAACAACTTCGCCTTCGAACAAAACCTCTACACGGTCCGACACGCGCAAGTCGCCGTTGCCGGTGTCATGGTCTTGGTACAGAACCACGTCGATCAAGAGTTCATCATCTTTTAAAGGGCTGTTCTTTACGTGTTCTTCGTAAAGCCTGATGTATCGGGAAGTGACGTTTACGCCCGGGATGTATTTGATATTTTCGTCCCACACGCAGGGATAGCTCAATCCGGTTTTCTTAAACGAAGTGGCATAAATACCGTGAATCGGTTTTTCAGGGTCAGCCTTTCCGGCATCGGCCAAAAACCAGCTTTGGTTCAGTTTGTCGGGATAATATTCGGTGAAGTACCATTGTCCGTCCAGGTAAACTTCGACCCAGGTATGATTTCCACGCATGTTCGTCCAAAGCGGTGTGCCGGCAATGCGTGCCGGAATTCCAACGGCACGAAAGGCATCGGTTAGCAAAACCGACAAGCCGGTGCAGGTCGCCATCCCTTGCTCCATCGATTCGTATGGACTTTGGTCGGCCCGTCGGCGTTTGGTGTTGTATTCCACCTTCACCACTTCCTTGATATTTTGAGTGACAGAGTCAACGGCTTCAAAAACAGTTGCACACCCGGAAACCAAGGGCGTGAACCGATCCATAAAATCCTGCCGCCAGTTATCGCGTCGCTCGTTCAGGCTGGCATAGGGCAACACTTCGTTGAAAAAAACGGAGTCGGGCAAAGATTTACACCAGGCAAATTGCTCACGTGCCTGATATGCCAGTTTTGTATTTTCCAGAATAAAATCAGCAGACAGCGCACTCAGGTCGCGTTCGGGCATGTTTACAATTAGAAACCAAACCGATCTGCGATGTTCCTTAGGGGCTTGCTTCAGGGCTTTTTCCAGTTCCACCCGATTATCTCCGGCCTTATTCAAAGCCGTTTGCAACTGTTCTTGTTCTTCTTTTGTCCATTGAGTTTGGCAGGCAGAAGCGACTACCAGTATCAAAACCAAGAGGGTATAAATCTTTTTCATATCGCAAAAATAATCGTTTTTGCAATTCAAATGTAATTATTGTTTTGTTTTCAGATTAAACCCGAAGTATGCATGCGTCAGTGAATCTACCTCAGGAAAAAGGCGAGGGAGCAAATAAAAAAGCTGCAGCCCAATGGACAACAGCTTTTTCGACGTTTTGCTTTTATTTATCTTCCAGGAAGATCAGGCGATGTTCGTAAACACCTGCTGAACATCGTCGTCTTCTTCAATTTTGTCCAACAGCTTTTCAATATCTTCCAACTGCTCTTCGCTAAACTCAACGGCCGAGGTTGGAATGCGCTGCAAACTCGATTTTTTCACATCGATCTTCAGCTCTTCCAGCGCGTGCGAGAGGGTTCCAAAGCTGGTGTAGTCGCCATAAACGTAAACGGTATCTTCGTTTTGCTCTACTTCTTCCAGTCCGGCATCAATCAGTTCCAGTTGCAATTCATCCAGGTCCATACCTTCGTAGGGTTCAAACTGAAAAACGGCCTTGCGGTCGAACATAAATTCGAGCGATCCGGTGGGGACCAGGCTTCCGCCTGCCTTGTTGAAGTATGACTTCACGTTGGCTACCGTGCGGGTGGTGTTATCGGTGGCACATTCCACAAAAATCAGCACGCCGTGCGGACCTTTCCCTTCGTAGTTTACTTCGGTGTAGTCGCTGGCATCCTTGCCTGCCGCACGTTTGATGGCCGCGTCAATATTGTCTTTGGGCATGTTTTGCGCTTTGGCATTTTGAATGGCCGTTCGCAATTTGGCATTCATGTCCGGGTCGGGGCCACCTTCTTTGGCGGCCATGGTAATGGCTCGTGATAACTTTGGAAAAATTCGTGACATGTGTCCCCAGCGCTTTTCCTTGGCTGCTCTCCGGTATTCAAATGCTCTACCCACAGTTGTTTATTTTTTGTGTGAATGAAATTTTTTCTACGACTGCAAAAATAAAAATAATCGGGCAAGAATACCGGACTGAAAAACTAAAAAATGCCTTTTTCGCCCACTAAATCGTTAATGGTAAAATAGAACGTTGTTCCACGCCCATAGGCCGAGTGAACCCAGATGCGGCCACCCAATTTTTCGATCAGTTGTTTGGAGAGAAATAAGCCGATTCCGGTTCCACGGTACAGGTTTTTTCCGTGTTCTTCCACTTTCACAAACCGGTCAAAAATGACATCAATATTCTCGGGTCTGATCCCAATTCCACTGTCTTTCACGTAAAAGGTAATTTCTCCGTTGTGTTTTTCCACACCAAATTCAACCTCACCCTGCTCTGTAAACTTAATGGCATTGTTGATCAGATTTCGAAGAATTTGTTCCAGCCGGAAGACATCGGTTTTTATAACCGGATCGTCCAGTTTGAGCTGGTAGTGAATATTCAGGTGGTTGCGATCGTGCGCCAGCGATCGCGAAAAACTCTGCTTGAGCTTCTCGAAAAGTTCGTTGAGCCGGACTTCAACGACTTCAAATTGCAGGGCGCCAACTTCAATTTTTGAAAGATCAATGATATCTTCAATTAAAAACATCAGGTATTCGCTGTTTTCGTTGATCAGGCTTCTGAATTCGTCTTTTTGTTCCTGATCAAAACTATCGTCACCAACCAGTGAGGAAAAGCCGACAATGGCATTCAGCGGGGTGCGAATTTCGTGCGACATATTAGCCAGAAAAGCCGATTTTAATTGGTCAGCCTTTCGCGCCCTTGTATATTCGTTTATGTAGTTGATTTTCACGGTAAGAACAAAGGCCATGATCAGTAGCATGGAGATGAATAAGCCCAGATAGAAGTCACTCACCCGCAGAAATTCATTCGCGTAGTTTCCTGTCAGGTCGGGATTTTTCCATTCCAGCACAAAAAGAACGAGCAGGTTTAAAAGCAGAATGATTGATACCAACAGCAGCGTTCGTTTTTCCCAAATGAAAATATAGAAGGCATAAAGGATGATAAACATGGAGAG
>ENA-ORCT01000797-ORCT01000797.1-marine-metagenome-genome-assembly--contig:-NODE-797-length-13619-cov-3.776178_pt1 | contig 13619 bp, 14 predicted proteins | sample MGYA00248632_ERZ508511 | MGnify/ENA primary metagenome ERZ508511 (study PRJEB26182, sample SAMN06268839) | marine metagenome | isolation source: Tt an P1-techrep anaerobic enrichment on pine from sediment...
GGCTTTGGAGAGGCAGTCCAATCCGCCTATCTGCCAAGCACCTTACCGGCCAACCAAGACCTTGAATATGGGGGAAACAAAACAGTTGTTCATCTACGCCGCCCTGCCCTGGAATTACACCGGCATCTATCTCGAAGCCGGAGTTGAGTATGAATTCAGGGCGAAGGGACAATGGGTCGATCGAACGATCAAGTGTGGCCCAAAAGGTACCAGGGACAGCAGGTTTCAGCCTGCAGAATTGGGGCATCTTGCCGGGGCTCTGTTGGGAAAAATTGAAGAGATTTTCAAGAAACTTGCAAAAAATGAGCAGGCGGACTTCCGCGGGACAAAGCGAGAAGAGAAATTGCCGTGGTTTGCTCTTGTCGGGGTGATTGCCAATGGTGGCAATCCGTTGGCTGATGGCACTCCGGCACCTCACGAGATCATTCCCATCAAAGACGGGTGTAAACATACCCCGCAAAAAGCCGGCTATCTTTATTGCTTTGCCAATGATGCCTGGAACTTCTATGGCAACAACCGTGGAAACGTCATGCTGGAGATCACGCGACCGTAGTAACTAAAGTTTCAATAAAGCTGCCGATGCTCTGGCATGGTAGAGCAAAAAAGACCATACACCAGGTTGCTTATCTATATTTGATTGTGGTCGCATGAGGGCGGCCTGATTCGCGGCTTGAAATTCCCGCCAAGAGCGGTCTTTGTTACACACAGAAATGGCCAGCCCGAGAGACCGGGTTGGCCATTTCTGTGTGATCCCCCTCTAATACATTTTCATTATTTCTCCTGCGATATTGCCGTCATAGGGCCGCCCCTTGCCGGAGGGCGAAAGCGACTTCGAAAGTGGGCTGCGGGATTTGATCAGTGATTACCGGGAAGAGAACGGCCTCGGGCGCCTGGCCTTTGATGCACATCTGCACGACCTTGCCCAAGAGCACAGTGAGAATATGCAGACGAGCGGCGTGATGAGCCATGACGGATTCACCGAGCGTTACAACCGGTCGGGTTACCGGGTCTGTATGGAAAATGTCGGCTGGAACTACCCGTCTCCGGAGGCCATGTTCGACGGATGGAGAAATTCTGCTGGCCACAACGCCAATATGTTGGACAGCAGGATCGACTGGGCTGGGGGTTCACGCGTCGGGGCCTACATTACCTTCCTCGCTTGCGGTAATTAGTTGCGGCTCTTTAGGGTGCCTCTGCCTTACTGAGATATAGTGGTCGCCCATCCCTGGACTTTGCAGACTGTTTTTCAACAGCCTGTTAGTCTGCCATTCCCGTTTTACACCACTTCGCAGACGCGAAAGGCGTGCCGGGAGAATTTGGTGGCTTTTCCTACCTGGCAGCTTTTTGAGATACGCAGAAAAGTAACCAACGATTAGCCCAAAATCCATTCTGAAACAGAGAACAAGACGGGCTAACCAGATTTATTGAGGATCGTATTTATTTTGCGACTACTATCTTCAATTAGGGTGTACCAAGGACAATGGACCTTGTCCTGGAGTTTATCGCACAGAGCAATCTGAAAAACTTTCAGGGTCATAAATTTATTGACATGCCACGCAACCAAAGTAATCTTTAATAAAAGATAAGGGGTACTGATCATGCCCAGCTCAAGTTTTGAGAATATCTCTATCCTGATCAAAGCAGTTCAACGCTTTGAGTCAAACTTATCTCAGTGTCTTGGTTGTGGCCTTGTTTGGTTGTCAGACTATAAAATCAAGAATGGCGACTATTTGTCACAAGTGGACCTTATGGTACTAGCATGTTGCATTGACAGGCTTAATGATCTGCAGCCTTCCGTTAAACAGTTTGTATCCTGGAAAATATTCATCTCTCATGGTCTCTGCCGCCCGTGCAAACGGGAAAAAATGATGGAGTATTATCGCAGAGGCCAGAAACAGTCCGGGTATCACCCCTGTTATGCAACTGCGGTTGACGGTCACTGTTCCCAACCTCACTGTGCGTACTATGACTTCTGTGTTGTGGACCAGAAAGAACTTCACAATTGGGAAGAAAGAAAAAAGAAGATTCCGCTCTGAAGAGGCCTGCCGCCAGACATTTTTCCTTTTGGAGCCACATGGCCCTGATGACAGCACATCTCAGACATGAACGCCCGCCGGAAGAGTTCGGCGGGTTTTTCCAATAGGTCAGGAGTAGTAAAGCGAAGACAAACAGATAGTTTTGGGCGCCTCAAAGTGATATGGCAGTATTTTTGAGACACTTTTTAGGGGCTGAAGGTTGATGACGGTAGAAATGCAGGGGGCTGGTGGATAAAACCGCCAGCCCCCTATTCATTTTCCAGGCCAGATAAATTGCAGGCCTGAGTTCGTATAGCCATCAAACATCATCAATAGCTGCGGCATTTGATGGTCCCGGATTTGTGGTCTCAAGACTATGAATAGTATTGCTCCTCATTCTTCAACAACCATTGCGTTCTTTTTGACGTGCCGCCTGAACGTTTCGGACATGCTTGCAAAAGTCCCGTTCACGACGGCGCTTCTCGGCAATGGATTCGGCGTTGCGTTTCTGCTCCGCCACAAGCTTCTGGTAGTTGGCAAGGCGCCTGGAGCTAAGGTCTCCCCTGGCGACGGCTGCCTTTACGGCGCAGCTGTCTTCGTGCTGGTGAAGACAGTCGTTGAAGCGACAGCTTTGAGCCAACTCCTCGATATCTTCAAACAGAGAAGATACCCCCTCTATGCACTCGCTTAGTTGAAGTTCTCTCAAACCGGGACTGTCGATGAGCAGACCACCCTCAGGGAGCGAGTGCAGGGAGCGGGTTGTCGTGGTGTGACGCCCCTTATCGTCTTCTTCGCGGATCGCTCCAGTCTCCTGCCTGGACTCACCACAAAGGGTATTTATCAGGGTTGACTTGCCAACCCCAGACGATCCGACCAAAGCGACTGTCTGGCCGCTGGCACACCAGGAGACCAGCGATGCTACGGAGGATGAGTCCAACGCGTTGACTGTTTCAACAGCCATACCAGGATTCAGGCCCATGGCCTGTCGATGGTATTCAGAGATGTCATTCACCAGATCGGCCTTTGTCAGCACCAACACCGGCTCGACTTTTGCCTCCAAAGCCAGAGCCAGATAACGTTCAAGCCGCGAAAGATTGAAATCCTGGTTACAGGAGGTGACGACAAACAGGGTATCGACGTTAGCCGCTATCAACTGCACTTTGGACTCACCGCCTGCTGCTTTGCGGCGAAAAAGGCTTTTGCGTTCCAGCATCCTCTGCACCTGACCGGTTGATGAGTCAAGAAGCAGCCAGTCGCCAACGGTGGGCAGGTCTTCAGGATTTCTCAGATACCAGTGCCCCGGCAGTGTGATCACCTGGCGACCGTGTTCCCTGGCAACATCAACGGTGTGGCGGTGAACTGCTAAGACGCGGGCGGGAGTAGTTGACTCCCACTCCTCAAGGCTCAGTTGTTGTTGAAAAAAATGACTCCAGCCCAGTTCGGGCAGGGAAAGTGATAATTCAGACATAGAAACCCCCTTCGGATTGGGAATCCGAAAAGAAAATATTTTGGCAAACGAATGCCAAATCGGTTTAGGTGGGTTTCTTGATGTGTGAAGAAACCCGGTATCAATACCGGGCAAAGAAAGGATTGGGGAAGGGATAAAAGCAGACTAGGCTCCCGGTCCCTCCTTTGCCTTATTGCACTTGATCACAAGCTCCATAACATTCTCCTTTCTTTTAAGTTAAAGTGTCATAAAGTTATCAGCAGCGGAGTACACGTGTCAATGGTAGTGAGAGTCCCCTGAAGACAAGGGGGCAGGTTGAGGTAGAAAACTAACATTTAACTGCGCTGGCTATAATTTTGATGAGATTCTGCTTTTTGTCGATATACAAGACTGTCCGGGAGATACGGCTTTTGCTTTCGTGTTCGAGATTTTGGCATATTTTCTTCTTGGGTATGCTCATTTTTCCGTTGCCAATACCCTACGGATCTGTCTGCCTGGCTGAGGAGTTAGAACCCAGGCGATGGTCCCACCTTCCGATCAACACCAACTTTATCGGTTCTGGATATGTCTATACCGATGCGGACATCGCCTTTGATCCTGTCCTGAAAATCGAAAAAGGCCAAGTGGAGATGCATACCTGGGTTGCAAAATATATCCGATCGTTCGCCTTGTTCCAGAAAACGGCACGAATCGGGATTCTGCAAGCATACCAGGAGGGGCGTTGGAGCGGTTTGCTCGATGGTGTTGAGACGACTGTCAAGCGGTCTGGGTGGTCTGATACCTTAGTGAGATTCGCGGTTAACCTGTATGGTGCGCCACCGTTACAGGGCAAGGAATACGCCGAGTACCGGGCAAGGACAGAAATTGAAACCATTGTCGGAGCCGGGCTGTCAGTCCAGCTGCCGACCGGTCACTACATGGAAGATAAGCTGATTAATCTCGGGTCCAATCGTTTCACTTTTCGCCCCCAGTTCGGGGCAGTGCATACCCGCGGCAAATGGTCGTTAGAGACGACAGGCACGGTAGCCTTCTACACAGACAATAATGATTTTATCAGCGGCCAAAAGCTAGAGCAGGATCCGCTGTTCACCCTTAACGGTCATCTCATTTATTCGTTCCGTCCCGGAGTCTGGGCGAGTGCGAGTGCAGGGTATGATTATGGTGGTAGGTCCACAGTGGATGGCATCAAAAAAAACGATCGCAAGCAGAACGTGGCTTGGGCCTTTAGCTTCGGCCTGGCCCTCAATCGCCACCTGGCGGTCAAGATGGCCTACCTCGCTAGCCGTACCCAGGAAAATAGCGGCGTCGATTCGGACACTTTTGCCGTTGGGTTGTCTGCATTCTGGTGATGGTTCGGTTGGTTCAGGTTTCTTTTTGACCCTGGTACGGCTTTTCTCTTGGAAGGCCTAATAATTTCCTAACCGAAAAATGATATTTTATGCATAGTTAAACCTGTCGGTATTAAAGAGATATTAAGTGCAAGATAACTAGTTGAAATGATAAAAAAATGGATAAGGGAATATATCAAGATGAGTTAGAAATGGCCAACCACGAGAAGGCCATAAAGCGATTATGCAAAGAGCATCCTGGCCAGGATGATTTTATCCGAGAAAACTATCTGGAACTACTTCGCCCACTTAGTTCTCGCGCTACCATTCGTACCTACCTGACGATCTTTGTAACCCGGGAAGTTAAAGCTTTGATCTCAAAACAAAAGCATTGACAATATAGTGGCCAATGCAGTCCCTCCCACCGTCTGCATAAATATCACGCATCAGACATCTAAAGCCCTCGGTCACCAGGACGAGGGCTTTTCTTATAAAGGAGGAATTTTAGTGATCTTCAATTCCTTTACCTTTTCAGGCGTCACATAATCCGAAATAAACTTTCAATTAACTTGTTCTTGACCTTTGCTGTTTAAATTAGATAAATTGAAATAAGTTCATTTTCGTGAATTCCAAGTTGTACTGGTTTTCAAAGAGCCAAGCCAATGCCTATCCAAAAGAGCCTCCCGGCTGGAGAGGACATGATAGACGGCTCCACTGGCAAGCGCGGGCTTTGCTATTTGCTGCTCAATTCAGTCGGTTAATACAGACTGTATAGTCCTAGTTATATGGCAATCAGGTATGGGACGAAAATTATTAGTCATAGCTGAATATCGTGATTTGCCTCAGGCGGGCTTAGCCCAATCCACCCTTCAGGCACAAGGAATCAGGTGTCACCTGGAGAACCCACATGCAGTTGGTGTTAATAGGTTGTATTCAAAAGGCCTTGGTGGCATCAAATTGAAGGTCCATAAGTGTGACGCGGTGCGGGCAAATGAAATCCTTTGCAGTTTCTTGCCGGTTTATGCTGAAGACATGGATGAGAGGGAATTAGCGCTCGGGGCAATTTGCCCCCATTGTGGTTCAGCCGAAATTATTACCAAAAATAATACGCGAAAATATGCTGCGATTAGCCTGCTGTCTTCATTGTCGCTATTTTTCTTTTTGAAGAGGTATAGCTGTAAAGAATGTGGGCACAAGTGGAAATGAGCAAGGCTGAACACCTGTGGGCCGATCCTGGATAGGTAGGCTTATCGTCCGAGAAGAATGCAGTGGCCAGGTGAATGCCTGATACGCATTTTTCACCTGTTTTGGAGGATATTTGCACAAGAAGGGCCGGGGATGATCACCCGGCCCTATGCATATATCTGGTGCTGTTTTGTTCAGGCGTCATATTCACAAGGCACCCCCCTCTGTTGCAACATCTGACGACACGCTTCAAGGATCAATTGTTCGTCCTCTATTCGCATTCGCGCCTGCCCGATTCGCTCCTCCAATTGTTCATCGGAGTAGTGGTCGAGGAAAATGAAATTGTCTGTTGGGTTGACACAATCCTCACAAACCGGACACTGACACCCACACCGCGCATCCACCCCCATGGCATCCTCCAAAAGATTGGCGCCACCATTGACGCCCTTACATGATGCATCCTCTTTGCAAGCGCACCGTTAGCACACATTGAGAAAACGATTAAAGTAACTGAATTACAGCATGTTATGCACCTGGGGCGTATTTATGCATCTTGGATGAAGGGATTAAGTTAACCCGCTATAGTTCCTGGCGTACTTCGAGACTGCAGCGGCTGCTGGCCCTGGTTATGCGGTTCCTTTTTGGGTTTGTGGAACAGGTTTGTTGGAAATCTTGCAGGCTTTTTTAATTCAATTTCATTACCATGCGACTTGATTTCTGATTTTGATGCGCTTTCGGTTAATGGCGAAGCTGGTTAAGTCAATACCTCCGGTCGAACCAGAGCAAGTGTTTTCCTTGGCCTAGACCTTCTCGCCAAGGCTTCCTTTACAGGATGGATCGAAGTGCTACACTCCAATTGGGTGAACGCTTCCACGCTTGATTGTAAAGGGAGAATACAATGCCTTACGGAAAGGGCAGGACCTACAAGAAGGTAGAAATAATAGGAGCTTCCATGGGCACAAAGAAACGCTTAACTAGAAGGCTTACGACAGTTGTCGTAACCGTTATCTTTGTCTGCATCTCTTCAGCTTCTCTTGTCGCCGGAGAGATCGAACTTTCCAAGGGACAGACCGTTTATGTTCCAGTCTATTCCAATGTCATTGCCGGGCCCAGGGAGGCACCGGTACCTCTTTCCAATACTTTGACTATCAGGAATACGGATCTTCACAATGAAATTCTGGTGTCTGCAGCAAATTATTATGACACGAAGGGTGCTCTCATAAAGAAGTTTTATTCCCAGCCTATAAAATTGGCTCCTTTGGAGACAAAATATCTTTATCTTTCTGACTGTGACGAAGAGGGAGGTGTTGGCGCTAACTTCGTTGTTCGTTGGCACGCAGCTAAAGAAGTTAATACCCCCATAATCGAGTGTGTGATGGTAGGAAGCCAAGGGCGTGGTTTTGTGAGTTCCTCTCAGGTTGTCAAGGAAGACACGAAATGATCTACAACAAGATAAGGGATAAAGCGTTTTATAATGACGACCCGTCACCGATGGAGCGCGAAGGGCGACATCCTGTGGCGTCGGGAGCTTCTGGAATGCTGGTGGTGATTCATTTTGACCGCTTTGTTCTAAGTAAAATGTGGTTGGCCTCAACCGCTTAAAATGTTATTCGTGTAGCGACTTAAAACAGATGATAGGCTCTCCGATTTCAGAGCAGCCACTATCTTTTTACAAGCGGGTTCTCCTGGGGAAAAACTCCTGCTGAAAATCTTTTCACCAATTAGTTTTTAACCAACTTCATTTATTCCAAGAAGATGCCTATTTTGAAATTTCCCAAGCGTTCATCCAGGTATCAAAACAACTCGAGCTGGCGAAGCTTTCAGGCCGAACTCAATAAACAAAAAGGCAGTCGGCGCGGCAGAAGGATAGGGGCTCTCGCCATCCTTATTATGTGCGGAGCTTTGGGTCTTCATGCATTGATTGGGAACGGTGTGGCAACGTCAAGCATGGTTCAGGCCCCTTTGCCCTCCGTAGAGCCTCTTAAAATAGCCGGCAAGCGGGATATCCGCGAGCTTCTGGACAGGCAGGACTTTGATAATTTGACCGAAAAGAATCTGGAACTGCTGGTCAACGAGCAGAAGCTGCAGGTTGAAACAAGCTTGGATGAAGACCTGCAGAACTACCTGCTTTCAAAAATGGATCGCAAAAATTCACGTGCAATCGGAATCGTCGTTATGGAAGCCGACACGGGGCGCATTTTGACCATGGCGGGATTCGACAAGACAGGTAACGCCGGCAATCCCTGCCTGTGTAGCGACTTTCCGGCAGCCAGCATCTTTAAAATTGTCACGGCAGCGTCGGCAGTGGATCATTGCAATTACACTGCTGATTCGACCATGTATTTCAATGGCTACAAACATACCTTGTACAAGCGTCAGCTAACCGATCGGATCAATAAATATACAAATTCCGTTTCCTTCAAGGATGCGTTCGCTCAATCGATCAATCCGGTATTTGGTAAAATCGGTGAACGGTGGCTCGGAAAATCACAGTTGGAAAAATATGCGGATGCCTTCAAATTCAATGAACCGTTGAACTTTGAACTGTCTCTGAACCCGAGCCACTTTCAGGTCAATGATGTTCCCTATAACTGGGCCGAAATTGCCAGCGGCTTTAACCGCGACACAACCATCTCGCCCCTGCATGGCGCAGTCATGGCTTCGGCAGTATTAAACGATGGCCGCATGGTGGCACCATCCCTTGTGGATCGTATTTCCGACGATAAAGGAAAGGTTCTGTACCATGGGCAACCGTCCTGGGAACAGCAATCCATGTCGGAAAAGGCATCGAAAGTACTGGACCAGATGATGCAAACCACCATCAAGTCCGGTACGGCCCGCAAATCTTTTCGGGGTTACAAGAAGGATAAGACCCTCTCGCAGTTGGAGATTGGGGGGAAGACCGGTTCGATGGACAACAATACCCATGAGGTTCGCTATGACTGGTTTGTGGGATTTGCCAGTGAACGTCATGGCCAGGCCAAGGTAGCCGTTGCCGTCATGGTTGCCCATGAAAAATTCATCGGCATTCGCGCCGGTCAGTATGCGCGGATGGCCATTACGCGCTATTTCAGCAAACTTCCGGCGAAAGCTGCGGACAAGTTCTATTAAGCTGGCTAATGATTGAATCGACCTTCGTCTTCTAGACACTTGTGACCCATGCTGGTGCTGGGTCTCGCCAGTTATCATTTGTCAGAAACAATAAAGCCCTCGATCTCCAGATCGGGGGCTTTTTCCATTGACCGGGAGATGTAGGAAGGCCCATCTTTTGGCCGAAAATTGGCCTTGTATGTAGACAAGATGAAATATGAGAAAGATCTCTCCACTAAGTCAGTCAATGTGTCATTGCACTAATATTAGATTTCATTGAAGTTGATATGGGGTGCGATAGTGTTTGATAGAGAGGGACCATAAAGTGCCATTCCCGCGACGATATGGGCGGGAAATACGGCGCCGGGGTTTTATAGGAAACCCGAGTAAGAGATGAAAGGAGGATGTCATGCCAAATCAATTTAAAGGGACCCATCTTTCCAGCCAGACCCCTCATTACCCCATGCCGCCGCTTACCTATGAAAAAAACCGAATGCTTGCAATAGTGATAAAGTCATCGCCGGAAGTGCTGAGAGCCTTGGTACCCGAACCGCTGTTCGTAAACCCGGATGGTCGGCTGATTATCTACGTAGGAGAACTTAATATTGTTTCTCCCTGCCAGGCATCTTATTACGAAGCCGGGATCATGATCCCGGCTTCAGACGGTCACGAGGAAGGGGTTTATATGCCGGTTCTTTATCTGGACAAAACCCTTCCTATCGTCATTGGGCGTGAAGTATGGGGGTACCCGAAGTTTCAGGCTGAGCTGAGTTTGAGAAAAGAAGGCGGTGTTGTCCATGCAAGTGTTAAAAGCGAAGGGACATCGCTGATAGATGCTACCTTGCACCTGGGAGACCCGATTCCGCCAACGAACATGTCGCCGCACACCATATTTCTGATGAAGATGATCCCCTCCGTCCAGGAGCCCTCAGCGTACGACGTTAAGCAATTGACTACAGCCGTACTGAGGGATGAAGTGCGGCAGGAAATGTATCCCGGTGAAGCGACTTTGAAATTGGGATCAACGGAATCCGACCCTTTAGGAAAGATTCCCGTACTTGAGATTGAAGCTTGTAGTTTTTTTACCGGAGGTTTCGTGTTGGATTATGGTCGGGTTGTGTACAACTTTCTGGAAAAGAAATAAATGCTTCGTCATTTCATCTTGCACCCCTGTCAATCTCACCCTCCTCTCAATGGAAGAAGAGGAGTCGATTGATTTGCGAGATGGGAGAGGGGGAAAGACATGAGGTACCTGATCACCGGTGGCTCCGGATATATAGGCACCAGGCTTGTGGAGTCTCTTGCGGCACGCGCTGAGACTGAGCAGGTGGTCAATCTGGACATTCACCCGCCAGTGAGAGCTTCGCAAAAGTCCATCTTTGTACAAAGCGACGTGCGCGACCACGCGGAGTTGCGGAACATTCTAGAACGTCATGAGATCGATTGGCTTATCCACCTCGCCTTCATCGTCAATCCGCTTCACGACGAAGCACTCATGTATGATATCGACGTGAATGGTACCAAGGCGGTGCTCCGTGCGGTTTCCGAGGCCGGAACGCGCCACGCCCTTGTCGCCTCATCCGTAATGGCCTATGGTGCATTCCCCGACAACCCGCGACCTATTTACGAGGACTGGCCGGTGCGGGGCATGCCTGGTTTTAGCTATGCCAGGCACAAGTCCGAGGTTGACCTGGTTTGCCAGCGGTGGGCTGCCGAGCACAGCAACAGGCTGCTGACCATCGTCCGCCCTTGCATCGTCTTTGGTCCCAATGTAGACAACTACATCGTCCGCCGCTTTCGGGAACCTTTTTGGCCAGTCCCGGATGGAGTTGAGGAGCAATTGCAACTCATTCACGAGGACGATCTGGTCAGGGGCCTGGAGACTCTCATCGATGGGCAGTATAGCGGAGTTTTCAATATTGCCGGGGACGACACGATGGGATGGCGCGAGGCTGCCGCGGCGGTGGGCCTGAAGCCCCGAGTCATGCCTTTTCGGCTCGTTTATCTGATGGAGAAGCTCCGCTGGACCTTTCGCCTGAATGAAGCTCCTCCCGGGAACCTGGATGTCCTTCGCTTTCCCTGGGTTGTTTCCAGCGAAAAGCTGAAGGAAGCCACGGGATGGAAGCCCCGTTATACGACCCGCGAGACGTTTGAAATCACCATGCGGTCGCGGGGATGGCTGAGGCAGGAAAAGCCGTCGACACCGGGACCCTAGGATGTAATCTTGTCGAGGCTGCAATAGGGTCATTGGATTGGCCTTTCCCTGACCATCTAAAGCCCGTCTGGCATATCCATGTAAGCTTTCCCCATATTTCACCACTCTTCAGGGGTGAAAATGGCCCATCCGGTCTCGGTGTGGGCCATTCTTCTTTTGCAGGTTTTCTAGGACTCAGGCCAAACAGGGGCGAGGATATTTCCCAAAGACAAACAAGGTTGTCGGCTGTGGCAGGATGTTTTATGCGTCTTTGCATGATAAAATAACATTGTATTGGCTCTGGCTAGAATGGGTTTATGCAGACAGGAACTTGGCGATGGAGGCAAAAGTGCTCCGTAAAATGCGGTGGCCACTGTTGGTGGCGCTATGTTTGATGGCTATTGCAGGGATAACGGGGTGCAGCAAGTTGCTTCCCCGTTCACAAGAAGTTACGTTATCGGAGTGGGATAGTTTCGATGAGATCAAGACAGCCTATGATCAGATCCAATCGGGAAACACCGTAGCGGATCTGGTGGAGCTGGGTTTTGATCTGGAAAATGCGCCGAACGTGCAGCTTCTCAATTACATTGAACTTGGCTCACTGTTTCAGACAACGCCGCTTACAGGCCTCGCACCGGGGATACAACGCTGCCTGAATAAACCTGATACTTGCCGGGCTTATGTCTACGACCTGCAGCGACTACACTCAAAACGTGTTGGTAATTTCTGGGCCGATTTCTTACATTTCCACCGGAAAACCGATACTAGCGGCTGGCGTTTCAAAATGCTGCTGGTGTTGAGTCATGAGAAGGTGGTCTACAAATTGTGGAGCGGTACTTCTGCGATCGAAACCTGTCGCGAAGAAACCAGTCCCCTCGGGCCCCTGCAGGGTGCGGGAGATCGTTTGTTGAACTATGCTTATTAGAGAAGAATCAAAGGGTAAGGCCTTCGGTTGACTTGTGTTTAATTCTATTTTCAAAGATGTCTAGGATTCCATGGGGGGCGCCAACAAGTTTTCATAATCAGTACGTCATGCCTCAATCAGATTGTCGATTTGCTTTTTAATCTATCCGTAAGTCAGCAACAAACTCCCACCAAAAGTTCCTTCAATAATGGTTTTCTACTCTGATTTCATCCTTTCAAAATGAATAACGCCATTATCATTATTCAATAGCAATGATAAATGTCCATCATCCAGGCTTATGTTGATGACGTTATTAAGATCTGCAATGAAACGCTCATCAACTTTGATTGTTTTGCAGCCAGCGTCCACACTCATGTCCAACTTGATGCTTACGTCTTCCTGAACTAATTCAACGGAACCTGTTCCTTCGCCACAATTGGTAAACACGTCGAATGAATTTCTACCAGCTTTCATGATGAAATATTTTTCTGCATTTAACGGTCTCAGCCAGTCACCATCGGCATATTGAGTTCCGATCCATTGCCACTTGGCCCCGCGAAATTGTTGGGTGTAATCCTGTTGCAGCTGACGCACATCTTTCTTCAAGCTCAAGTGGGGGGGCCAGCTGAAATTGGCGGTCTTGGTCCATAAAACCTCTATGCTGAAGGGCGTTGATATGCCGTGTTTTTTTATTCTTACCTGCTCTATTTCGTTATGCAATAGTTCTACATTCAAAGGGGGGTCTGGGCCAAATAATTTCAGGTAAAGGATATTTCGCTCATAGTCTATTCGCACATCATCAATATATAGTTGATTCTCCTTTAACCAGGATTGCAATTCCTCTGATTGGTCAGCTAAGTAGGTCGCATCGTACCAGACTTCAGTACTGTAAAAATAAAGCGGGACTGATATGCTCAAGACCAAAAGGCCAAATATGATTATATAATTCCTGATTCGTTTGCCATGCATTTTACGTTGTTCTTTAGGTGAAACCCCAACAGCCATAAACATCAACGCCCCTGCCAGTACCATGGCCACAAAGTTGGTGGCAAAGAGAATTAAAGCCTTCAGTGCCAAACCTTCTTCGCGAAATACCAACAAGATGCCGCAGGATGCCAATGGGGGGAGTAATGCTACGGCCATGGCCACCCCAGGTATCGCGCTGGATTCTTTACGAGTCATTGTATAAGCGCCGCCAGCGCCTGCTGCCAAAGCAATGATCAAATCAAAAAAAGTTGGTTTGGTGCGTGCCAAGACCTGCCCTGGCACTTCAACCAGGTCTGGAGAAATCGAGGCAAAGGCTAATGCAATCAGGACCGCCCCGATAGCCATGCAAGCGGTCAGGAGGAGGAACTGATAAAAAGTTTTTGACCAACCAAGGGTGATTGCTGCTGCGGCGGCCATAACCGGGCGCATCATCGGCGCGACCAGCATGGCACCAATAAAAACCGCTGCC
>ENA-ORCT01000798-ORCT01000798.1-marine-metagenome-genome-assembly--contig:-NODE-798-length-13610-cov-3.596616_pt1 | contig 13610 bp, 14 predicted proteins | sample MGYA00248632_ERZ508511 | MGnify/ENA primary metagenome ERZ508511 (study PRJEB26182, sample SAMN06268839) | marine metagenome | isolation source: Tt an P1-techrep anaerobic enrichment on pine from sediment...
TGGACATGAAAACGGCGGGAATGGTGGGCGGCAGTTCACCTGAAAATATGATTGTCTGCAGCGCTGTTGCTCAGCTTGCACGTCACTATAATATTCCTTCTTCAATTTCCGCTGTGAGCGGCAGCTGCAGCCAGCTCCATCAAATCATGCACCAGTACGGGCAGTCTATAAACGGCATGGCAATGGCCGGAGCTACAGAGATAAATACCATAGGCCATATGTCGGGGGCATCTCAATGTTCTCTTGTACTTGCTGTTATTGGAGATGAAGCCTTAGGCATTGCAAAGCGTTATATGAATGGAATCGACCTCAGCCATGAAGCCTTAGGTGTTGAGGCGATTGACCGTGTTGGTCCCAAAGGGCATTTTCTCGCGGATTCGCATACCATGCAATTCCTTCGTAAAGAAGAACGGTTTGCAACTGAAATTTTCCAATGGGACGATTATGCTGCCTGGGAGCGTAATGGCAAAACGAATATCGTTGAGCGCGCGAAAGAAAAACATGACCACATCCTGAAAACACATGAAATTCCTTCAATGGAGCCCGCTTTAATGCGAGAAATTGAAGCGCTTGTGGCAGCGGCTGATAAGGAATTGGGATAAATTGTAGGGAGAAGATAAGTACTTAACAAATAACTTTAATAACCAAATTTAAAGGAGAACCAAATGGCAGATTTCAATGCAATGACGGAAGCGCTGGTGGGCTGTGACGCGGACAAACTCAAGGGCTTGGTGAACGCCGCCCTGGAGGAGAAGGTTCCCGCCATCGATATCCTTAACAACGGGTTGATTTCCGGAATGGATATCGTGGGTGAGAAGATGGAAAACGGGGATATGTTCATACCTGAGGTCCTGATGGCGGCCCAGGCCATGGGAACCTGCGTGGAAATCCTCAAACCGCTGCTCGGAGAAGACGGCGCCGCGGAAGGCGGCAGCGTAGTGATCGGCACGGTCAAGGGCGATCTCCATGACATCGGCAAGAATTTGGTGGCCATGATGATGGAAAGCGCCGGGCTGACGGTTCACAATCTGGGGGTGGACATCGATCCCCAGGAATTTGTTACCCAGATCAAAGAAAAGAATGCCAGCATTGTCTGCCTGTCGGCCCTGCTGACCACCACCATGCCCATGATGAAAGAAACGGTGGATGCCATTTTGGAGAGCGGGCTGCGCGATCAGGTGAAGATCATCGTGGGCGGCGCGCCGGTGACTCAGGCGTTTGCCGATGAAATCGGTGCGGACGGCTGGGCGCCGGATGCCGGGGCGGCTGCCAAACTGGTCAAGGCTTATGCCAATTAACCGGATCTTTTCAGCCGACCCATCATTCAAGGAAATACACCATGATCATTATCGGAGAACTGATTAACGCCAGCCGCAAAGCTATCAAGGCGGCCATCGAGGCCGGGGACGGCGCGGCCATCCAGCAAGTGGCCCGGGACGAGGCGGACAACGGCGCGGCCTTTATCGATGTCAATGCCGGCATTTTCGTGGACCGGGAGCCGGAATATCTGAAATGGCTGGTCGAAACCGTGCAGGCGGTGGTGGATGCGCCCTGTGCCATCGACAGCCCGGACCCCAAGGCCATCGAAGCGGCCCTGGCCGTGCATAAGGGCACGGCCATGATCAACTCCATCTCGCTGGAAAAGGACCGCTGGGAGAACCTGTTGCCCATCGTGGCCGGCACCGATCTGAAGATTATCGCGCTTTGCATGAGCGACGAGGGCATGCCCGAGACCGTGGACGACCGCATGAAGATCGCCGACAAGCTGGTCAACGGGCTGTTGCAGAAAGACATCCCCATTGAAAACATCTTCGTGGACCCCCTGGTGCAGCCGCTTTCGGTCAACAAGGACTTCGGGATGCAGTTTCTGAATTCCATCGAAGCCATTACCAGCGAATTCAAGGGCATTCACACGGCCTGCGGGCTGTCCAACATTTCCTACGGCCTGCCGGGCCGCAAATTCATCAACCGGGCGTTTATGATCCAGGCCATTGCCAAGGGGCTGGACGGCGCCATCATGAATCCCCTGGACCAGGGCATGGCCGCGGCAATCGCGCTGGCCGAAGCCCTGGCCGGGCGGGACGATTTCTGCATGCACTACCTCAAGGCGTTTCGCGCAGGTCTTTTCGAAGCCTGATGGCGCCCCACCCCGGGGAGACGGATTTGTCCCTCCGTCTCTCCGGGCCCCGCTATTATTTTCTCTTTTTTAATGGCTCCCCTGCCATGGAATGAGTCCAAGGAGGCGACGATGCTGACGTTCAATACTATTCTCACCGAAGAAGAAATCGCACGAATTCACGAAGTATCACTGGAAGTAGCGGCCCATGAAAAGGTTTCGGCAATATTGAAGGCATATAAGGCTCCTGTGGTGGACGAAGATGTTTTAAACGAACTTGAAAAAATTGCAGCGGCCGCCGAAAAGGCAGCCGCCGGGTAACATTATATATCAAACAGGCAAGCGCCCAGGCCCGCTGCATTCCGAATGGCAGGTGGGGCGCTTGCGTTTTTCCGATACGTTGACCTGTTAAGCTGTGGCTTAAGAACGAGGATTTATTTAATTGCAATACTATTGCGCCGAAGATGGGCCAGCAGGCAGGCAGGAAATTGTAATTAATTAAATTCGCGTTCCTTAGCACTCGGCCAAAAAGTGAGGCTTGTGAAATTGTTGAGCGGTTTGGGCACGAATATCGCGTTTCCCTTAAAAGGACTTATCGGTGACCGGATAATTGGCGCCCTGTTGATGGCGACCGCATCACTCCTGCTGGCGGGAATGGGCGTGACGATCAAATTGCTGGGACCCGGCTTCCATGTCTGGGATGTAGCCATGTACCGCTACGGGGGAGGGCTGCTGCTTCTTTTGCTGACGACGGGTAAATTGACCGGTTTCTTTAAACCTCATCGTCCGGTGATGATGACCGCCCGCGGTCTTGCAGGCGCTATCGCCTTCATTTCTTTTGTCACCGCCCTGCACCGGATTCCGTTCACCACGGCGATCGTCCTTTACTTTACCTTTCCAGGTTTTGCTGCATTCTTCAGCGGGTTGTTCTTCGGTGAAAAAATCACTCTTTTTGAAATCGGCTGTCTGGCGCTGGCCATCTGCGGGGCGGGCGCACTGTTCGGTTTCCGGGTGGAAGGCGACGTTCTCGGATTGAGTCTGGCCCTTACTTCAGGCGTTTTTGGAGGGATAGGGGCCGCCCTGGTCAAAAAGCTGCGCGCCACCAACGGGCCGGCCATGATTTCTTTTCACCTCTTCCTTGTGGGGGCAATCATCAACTTTTTCCCATTTGCCGCCAACCCCCGTTTACCCGGCACCTCTTTGGAATGGATGCTGGCGCTCATGATCATCATCATATCCACTGTCGGCCAAATGATAATGAACCAGGGTTATCATTACTGCAAAAGCTGGGAGGGCGGCCTTTATATGAACAGCGAGTTGATTTTCGCAATCATGCTTGGGGTCTTTTTCTTCAACGAACAGTTGACATGGCGTTTTTGGGCGGGAAGTGGATTGATTTTCTGCAGTGCCTTATCCCTGAGTTTGAGGCCACTCTTGACTGAAAGTAAATCTCAAGTTTGCGGCGGCGACAGCGGCAGGATTAATGGCTGAGGTTGGCTATGCGGATGACCGGTTTGTATGGCCCGCAGCCTTTATAGGAACACACGTTGAGCGATTGTCAGGGTTGCCGCAATTTCAAAATGTAAAACGCTCATCTTGAGTTGAATAATCCATTGTGTGAGAGGAGAACGATGCATACGGCCATACGAAAGACCAACTGGATTCAGGTGAGTATCCTCTGCCTGGCCGGCGGAACCATTTTCCTGCTACCTTTCCTGCGCTACGGCTATTACGACGCCATGCGCGGAGGCATGGGACTTACCAATGTCCAGTTGGGGGTCATTATGGGGGCCTACGGCATGTTCACGATTCCCAGCTATCTCATCGGCGGTTATCTGGCGGATCGCCTGTCCGCCAAGCGGCTGTTGATCTTCTCTTTTGTCTCGACCGGTCTGGGCGGTTTTTACCTGGCGCAGTTTCCCTCCTATCTGGAGGTGATTCTGATTCATGGTTTCTGGGGGATTACCACCATACTGACCTTCTGGCCGGCGTTCTATAAAATCGTTCGCTTCTCGGCCGAACCCGCCAGGCAGGGGCGCATGTTCGGCATTGTGGACGGAGGCCGCCGGGTCGCGGCCAGTTTTATTTCCTTTGCCGGCGTTTATCTATTCTCTCTCTATGCCGCCGATCAGGTGGCGGGCTTCCGGATGGTGGTTTACCTTTTTTCCGCCGCCCATCTGGTTGTCGCGGCGTTGATCTTTGTTTTTTGGAAGCACCGGGATCCGCAAAAAGGCACGGTTGAGGACGAATCCAGCGCACCGCCCAAGTGGGCGGATATCCAGGCGGTTTTGAAAATGCCGGCCACCTGGGCGATTGCCGGCATTATTTTCGGTATCTATGGCTCCTACCGAATGGGAGACTTTTTCACGCCATATACGACCCAGGTGGCCGGTATCGGTGCCGCGGTCGCCGCGTTCCTGGGATATGCCAAATCCTATGCCATCACACCCGTAGGTTCCCTGGCTGCGGGTTTTCTGGGCGATCGAATCGGTATCTCCAGGACGGCAATCCTTTTCACGATGGCCGCGCTTTTTTCCAAGCTGCTCTTTATCGTCCTGCCGGTGGGAGGCAATGGTACGGTCATTCTGCTGGTGGCCAATATCCTGTTTTTCATGGCAGCCATCTGGGGCGCTAAGACGCTTTTCTATGCCCTGCTGGAAGAGGCCCAAGTGCCGGCCCGGACTACCGGAACCGTCATTGGCGTGGCCTCGACCATCGGTTTTCTGGGCGAGGTGACCTCGCCGCTGATCGGCGGCTACTGCCTGGATGTGTTCGGCTCACGTGCGGGCTTCAACGCCATTTTTATCATCTCGGCGATGCACGCCCTGCTGGGCGTTTTTTTTCTTCTGTATTTTCGAAGGGTCATCTCCGGCATTAAGATAACCTCCCGGGGAGCCGGTAAATTCCTGCCGTCGGCGGCGATCGAAACAGGAAATGCTTAAGTGGAAGAGACTATAACTGAAAAAAATTAAATAATACCTCGATTTGCGGAGCCATAAGGATGCAGTATTTTAATTTATTTGACGAAGAAGAAATAGAGAAAATTCATAACGCTTCCGTGCAAATTTTGGAGCAGGTGGGCTTTGAAATCAAACACCCGGTGGCCCAGGAAATGTTAACCGCCGCCGGTGCCCGGATCGATAACCATACGAATCGTGTCTACATGCCTGAAGTATTGATTGAAAAATGCCTTGCCCAAATGCCGGAAGAATTCATCCTGAGCGGGCGTACTTCAGAGTTCGACTTTCCGACCGGCGGGAGTAATCCCCCGTTTATCAGAGCAACGTCGGGCTGTATCAGTTATTATGATATGCATAAGAATATCGAGCGGGACCTGACAATGGAAGATGTAAAAGCGGCGGCCATTCTTGCCGATGCGCTTCCGAACATCGGTACTGCCGGGTCGCTCACCGCACAGGATGTCCCACCCGAAATATATGATATTGTCGCCCTGCGTGTCTTATTGGAAAATACGCGGAAGCCGATTTGGGCGTTGACGGAAAGTTCCAAAAATCTGCCTTTTCAGTTTGAGATGCTCGAAGCCGTTGCGGGAAGTAAAGAGGCGGTAAGGGAAGGCAAGAGCCAGGGATCCGGCATCGTATGCCCCCTGGCGCCGTTGCGCGTGCCGGATGAAGAAGTGGAGCGGGCCCTTCTCTATGCCGACTATCGTCTGCCGGTCCGTGTGCCGGTTCATAATGTAATGGGGGCCAATACGCCGGCGACGATTGCCGGCAGCATTGCGCAAACCAATGCCGAGTTTTTAGGCATGGTCGTACTCCTTCAGACGATACAACCGCATACGCCCATGTGGTATTATTGCGTTACGCAGATATTGGATATGGCCACGGGAAAAGTCCTTGGCAACAGTCCCGAAAGCCAAATAGTCTACGCCGCCGTCGCACAGCTTGCAAAGCGATATAAAGTTCCTTCCTTCGTGAAGAATACCAACATTGGCTGCTGCCAGATTGAACAGGTCATGATGCAATCGGCGCAGGCCTACATGTTTGGTCTGCTTCTTGGCATAGATGAACAAGGAACACCCGCCATTAACGGAAGCATCGATTATTCGCACCACGTTGCGATTCTGCATGATGAAATCTTCAGCTATATAAAACGCATTACGCAAAAATGCCCCGTTGACGACGACACTTTGGGCATAAACGCTATTAAGGATGCAACCCTGGGTACGAACGAGTTTATGACTTCGAAACATACCCTGAAACACGTCCGCAGCGAAGAACGCTTCAGGTCAACCCTGTTTAACTCCATACCGACACCCGAATGGATCAATAACCCAACGACTATTGTCGATCGAGCGCAGGCGAAACTGGACGATATTCTGAAAAATCATAAAGTGCCGCCGCTTGATGACGATGTGCTGAAAGAGCTCAAGCGCATTCAAAAATCGGCTGAAAAAAACCTCTCTAAGTAATTCGCTGAGAACATCACTTAAAATAGGAGAAAATTATGGAAGGAATTCCCTTTAACCCTCAGGCCGGTTACACGTTGTCCACCATAACGGAAGCTGATTGCCAAAAAATACATCAGGCCACTTTGGACGTTTTTCAAGAGGTGGGGGTTGGCGTCTTTTCTGAAAAAGCGATGGAGATATTTGCAGATCATGGAGCCGATGTCGATAGGAGTCATAATGTTGTAAAAATTCCGCAGACACTTGTGGAAAAGGCATTGGCCTCGGTACCCAGCCAGGTGACCCTGTGTGCCAGGGATCCGGAAAACGACTTCGTTATGGGAAACGACCACTTTACCCTGAGTAATTTCGGGGAAGGTGTTTTTGTACGCGACCCCTATACCGGCGAGCGGCGTAAAAGTTTGAAAATCGACAATGACCGGGCAATCCGGGTTTTAGACGCCTTGAACAATATCGGGGTCGTCAAAAGACCGCTTATCTGCCATGATGTGCCGACCGTGACAAAAGACCTGCACAGTGCCCAGAGTGTTTTTTTAAACACGAGCAAACACTTCTCCGTCTCGTCCTCAAGTCCATATATCACCGGCATACTGGCTGACATGCTGGAGCTGCTTAACGGTGATAAAAAAGAACTTCTGAAAAGACCCCTGTGCACATTGTCCATTTGCCCGGTCAGCCCCCTGCAACTGACAGAGCACAATTGTGACATCACCATAAGTGGCGCCCAATATGGTTTTGTGCTCAATATCTGCCCGATGGATATGGCGGGGGGGACCAGCCCGGTACATCTTGCCGGCACCATGGTGCAACACAATGCCGAGGTGCTCAGTGCCGTGATTCTATCTCAACTGGTTCGACCCGGCACACCGGTGCTGTATGGGAGCACAAGCACCAATCTGGATTTGCGTACAGGTGGCACCACGGTTGGATCCCCTGAGTTTGTACTGCTGAATACCGGACTTATCCAGCTGGCGCGCTGGTATAACATTCCTTCGCGTATGGCCGGCGCCTATGTGGATTCCAAGGTTCCGGATGCTCAATTCGGTATCGAAGCGGCCCTTAGCACGGCCCTGGTCGGACTTGGTGGCGCCAATCTTCTCCACGGTATCGGCACGCTGGAATCACTCATGCTTTTGGATTACGGGGTGCTGGTGATTGATAATGAAATTGCCGAAATGATCAAAGTCATTATGAAGGGAATCGAAGTCAACGATACCACCCTGTCCCTTGATATCATCAAAGATGTCGGCATCCGCGGTAATTATCTTTCACATCAATCCACCGGAAAACACGCTCGAAGTTTCATGCAGCCTCAACTCATGAACCGTCAACATTTTGATTTATGGGAAAAGGCCGGCGGAAGAGATCTTCACGCGGTCGCTTTGGAAACGGCGGTTGACATTATCGAAAACCACCAGGTCCTTCCGCTGGATGATGGTGTCGAAAAAGCCATGGATGAAATTATCGCCAAGGCGGAAAAAGAATTAGGCGTTAAATAAACGATAACAGTTCTCTGGAAAGTTCAAAATGCGCCAATTCTATAACATCCTGAGTGATGAACAAATTAACAAAGTCCACATGGCTTCCCTGCAGGTCGCCGAAGAGGTGGGCATGGAAGTGGAGGCGGAGAGCGCCTTAAAGGAGCTTTCCGATAAAGGGATTAAGGTCGATTTCGATAAGAACCGTGTTTATTTCACGGCGGAGCAAATCGAAAAGGCGATCGCCTTGGCGCCCTCGACGATCCCTTGCGGTTCCCGGGACGGCAATTTAATATGGTAGCGGCCGCCGTGGCCCAACTCGCACGCCATTATAACGTGCCCTCAGCGATTTCAGCGGTCAGTGGAACCTGCTGCCAAAGCCATCAGTTGATGCACCAATACAGCAGCACGATTCAGACCCTGGTCATGGCGGGTGCCACGGAAGTCAGTGTGTTGGGCCATCTCTCCAACGCCATGCAATGCTCGCCGACCCTGGCCGTGATATGTGATGAAATTATGGCCATGGGCAATCACTTCATCCAGGATATTGAAATGAATGGCGATGCGCTTGCTGTGGAGGCCATACGGCGAGCGGGCCCCAGGGGAAACTTCCTGAGTGATAAGCATACCATGGAACACTTGCGCCAGGAAACGCGCTTTAATCCCGCCATTTTTGATTGGGTTGACTACAATAACTGGGAGCGGGGCGGAAAAGTGAACTTGCTCCAGCGGGCCGAGGCCAAACGACAGAAAATTTTGGCGGAGCATGAAGTGCCGCCCCTTGAGACGGCTGTTGAAAAAGAAATCGCGGCGATCCTATCCGCCTCGGATAAAGCGTTGGGTTGATGACAATTCTAGTGCTCTGTCATGGAGAAAATTGCGGCGGCCGACCGTGAAGCCAAAGAATGATCCTCACGGATGGTTCTTGGTGTAAAGCCGGTTTACTCAGTTCCCTGGCTATCAGAAGAAGCATTGTGAATCCGCGCCTGCAACCGGCGTGACCATGCCGCTTGCAGGTCATTGGTGGAACGATTGCGTATGCTATCCATACAGCGTTCGGCGGCATAAGCAAGTATGATTTGCGGCCGGGCGCACTTCCGGTTCCTGAATTCACCTGGGCGCGGCCCCGGCCGGTGGTTTTGTTCTGGCCCCCCGGGGACGATCCATGGTGGCCAGCCTGATGATGGGCTTTGCCTTCGGGATCGGCGGGATGATTGCGCCGTTGGTCGGGAGACTGTGTGATATCTATTCGGTTCGCAGTGTGTTGACCGGGATTGCTCTGATTTCCGTTATCACCTTGTTTCTCATCGCGCGATTCCCGCGGGTGCAGGCCAGGGCGCGATGAGGGGTTTTGTCATTCATAAGGATTTGTGAGTTGAAAAATAAGAAATTGGCGGTGATCGCTTGCGGAGTGCTGGCACTGGATATCCGGTATGTGGCGCAAAAACTCGGTCTTGATGTGGCATTCAAGTTTCTGCCGGGGGGCTTGCATGCCAGTCCCAACACGTTGCGGGAGAAGCTGCAGGCGGCGATTGACGAGATCTCCGCTGCCGGCGATTGTGAACGTATCGCCATCGGCTACGGCATCTGTGGGCGCGGCACCATCGGTATCCAGGCCCGTAACGTGCCGCTGGCGATGCCCAAAGTCCACGACTGCATCGCACTCTTCCTGGGAGGGGATGCGGCTTATCGACGGGAGTTCAACCGATATCCGGGAACCTACTACGTTTCGGCCGGATGGTGCGAGGAGAATACCGAACCCATGGGCCAGCGCCGCCAGCGGGTCAACTACGGGGAAGAAAAACTTTATTTCGACGACCTGGTGGAGCGCTACGGGGAGCGGGCGGCGCGGGAGACCTTCCGGTTTCTGAGTACCTGGCAGCAGAATTACCAGCGCGCCGCCTTGATTGAGACCGAGGCCGGCCATGCCGCCAAATACGAACAGCGCGCCCGCGATATGGCCTCGGAATACGGCTGGAAGTACGAAAAGATCCAAGGCGATTCCGCCCTGATCCGCCGCTTGCTCACGACGGAGGAAACCGACGAGTCGATTCTGGTGGTGCCGCCCGAACAGGCCATTGTTTTCGATGCCATCGGCTCAACGGTTTCGGCCCAGCCGATCTGGGCGACACAAAACCGTTTGTCCAATGCACCGCAAGTGTCGGTGGTCGAGGACGATACCCCCGCAGGACCCGAAACCATGCGGATGAAAATCGGCCTGGGGATCGACGCCGGAGGAACCTACACGGATACGGTGATCTATGATCTGGAGCAAGGTCAGGTTCTTTGCAAAAGTAAGGCTCTGACAACCAAGTGGGATTTTACCCAGGGCATCGGCGAAGCCCTGGCGCAGCTGGATCAGGCGCAACTGGGTCGTACTGAGATGGTGGCCCTGTCCACGACCCTGGCCACCAATGCCATCGTGGAAGGGGACGGGCAGAAGGTGGGGTTGATCATCATGCCGCCTTACGGCCTCTTCAAGCCGCAGGATATCCCCTTCACACCCAAGGCCGTGGTAGCCGGGCAACTGGAAATCTCGGGGCAGGAGATTCAACCGGTGGACGCGGCGGAAATCGAGCGCATTGCCCGTCAGATGGTGGCTCAAGAGGGCGTGGAAGCGTTTGCGGTTTCCGGATTTGCCAGCACGGTCAATCCTGCGCATGAACTGACGGTTAAGCGGATTATCCGGGAATCGACCGGTCTTTTCGTGACCTGCGGCCACGAACTCTCGGATATTCTCAATTTCCGGGTCCGCGCCCATACCGCGACGCTCAATGCCCGGATTATTCCCCGATTGACCCGCCTGCTGATGGACCTGGAAAAGGTCCTCGGCTACCTGGGGATTCATGCGCCCATCGTGGTGGTCAAGGGGGACGGCACCCTGATGAGTGCGGAAATGGCCCGGGAGCGCCCTGTGGAGACCATTCTATCCGGACCGGCGGCCAGTGTGGCCGGCGCCCGCCACCTGACCGGGCTGGAAGATGCGCTGGTGGTGGACATGGGCGGCACCACCACCGACACGGCGGCCCTGAAAGAGGGAACGGTCAGCGTCTGCGACAGCGGTTCGGATGTGGGCGGCTATAAGACCCATGTCAAGGCCCTCGAAATCCGCACGGCCGGATTGGGCGGCGACAGCCTGATCGACTGGGAAAAGGGCGCGTTTTGCATCGGCCCCCGCCGGGTGGCGCCCATGGCCTGGCTGGGGGCCCATTACCCGAAAGCCGCCCAGGCCCTAGTGTATCCGGAAAGCCGCCTGAAACCCGGTGTTGCGTCCCTCCGGGGCCTGCAAATTCTGGCGCTCAACGGTTCCGCGGGTTTTACCGATCTGACGGCGAGGGAGCAGCAAGTGGTCGACCTTCTGCGCGCCCGGCCCTACACCATTGACGAGCTCGTCAAACAGACCGGGGTTTATGTGGAAGGGGCTTTGGGCATCCAGCGACTGGAAGAACGCTTCATTGTCCAGCGCTGCGGTCTGACGCCAACCGACCTGCTTCACATCACGGGGCGTTTCGAACGCTGGGACCGGGATCTGGCCGAGCGCTGCGGCCGCCTGATGGCCGGCGTGGCCCGGATGGACTTTGACGCCATGGCCGCTTATCTGTTGGACCAGGTGGTTGAGCGGCTGGCCCTGGAGTTGCTCAAACGGCAGCTGGATGATGAAACCGACCCTGAAGCCCTGCATGCCTGCCCGGTGTGCCGGACCCTAACCAAGAACATGCTGGCAGGCGGCAACGACCACTATGCGGTGACCGTTCGGTTGAAGCGGCCGGTTGTGGGTATCGGGGCGCCCATAGCCTTTTTTCTGCCTCGGGCGGCCGAGGTTTTGGGGGCCCAGGCGATTGTGCCGAAGGACGCGGATGTGGCCAACGCCATCGGTGCCATTACCAGCAACGTCCTGGTGAAACGCCAGGTGCGCATCATCGCCGCGCCGGACGGCGGCTACCGGATCCAAGGCCTGGTCGACGCCGGTCTTTTTCGTGATTTCGATGAAGCCGACGCCTTTGCCCGAACGGCCCTGGTAAAGATGGTGCGGGATCTGGGGCAGGCCGCCGGCACAAGCAGGCGTCGGGTCGAACTGGAGACCGAAGACCAGTTGCCCACATCGGGCTTTGGTACCACTGTTTTCCTGGGGCGCCTCATCCGGGCGCAACTTCGCGGGATGCCGGACATGGTTCTGGCGGAGGGGCTGAAGGCGCTCGCCAACTGACCGGCGGCGCAATCGAGGCCATCGAAGAAACAGATTTTACTCTATGATTTTGCGAGCAACACCAGCCGACCGCTGACCCGTCAGGACGCGATCAACATTGCCCGGCTGACCGATTATCTGCCGAATTTCGATATGTATTCAATCGTGACACCTCAGGATATTCTCGTTGAAACCTACGATATCCATACGGCCAAAGACGCGTTGATGAACTGTCGCAAGCACGTCTGGGCCCTGGTGAGCAGCAGCCGGAATCTCCGCTGCCAGCTGGAAATGTTTGAGGCGGTCAGCGGCGGCCGTAAGGCGCCGGTGTGGGTGATCGGCACGGTCAAGGGCGATCTCCATGACAGTCAAGAATCTGGTAGCCATGATGATGGAAAGCGCCGGTCTGACGATTCACAATCTGCGGGTGGATATCGATCCCCAGGCGTTTGCCGATGAAATCGGTGCGGACGGCTGGGCGCCGGATGCCGGTGCGGCCGCCAAACTGGCCAAGGCGTACGCCAATTAAACATGGACCACCTCAAGGCGTACCACGCGGTCCGATTCGAAGCCTGATGGCACCAAGCCGGGGGAAGCATCGTTATTTTGAATGGTTCTCAGGCAATGCCAGAGGCCGCAGGAGACGATGGCGTTTCTGTTTTCATCGAGGAGGAAGAAATCACGCGAGTTCAAAATCCAACTGAATCATTTACAGGTATGGAGGCATCATGCTGCAGTATTTCAAGTTGTTTGACGAGGAGGAAATCGAAAAAATCCATAATGCTTCAGTGCAGATATTGGAGCAGGTCGGCTTTGAGATCAAACACCCGGTGGCCCAGGACAGACTGGCATCCAACGGTGCACGGATCGACAAAGAAAAGAATCGCGTATACATGCCTGAAGCTTTGATTGAAAAATGCCTTGCCCAAACGCCGGAAGAATTTGTGCTGAGCGGACGTACTTCCGAATTCGACTTTGCTACGGGTGGCAATAATCCTCCCTTTGTAAGAACGGCGACGGGTTGTATCAGCTATTATGACATGTACAACAAAATCGAACGAAATCTGAAAGAGGACGATATAAAAAAAGCGGCTATCCTTGTCGATGCGCTTCCGAACATCGGTACCATTGGGTCGCTCACCGCCCAGGATGTTCCACCTGAAATATATGATATCGTTTCCCTGCGTGCCTTATTGGAAAATACGCGGAAGCCGATCTGGGCGTTGACGGAAAGTTCAAAAAATCTGCCATTTCAATTTGAGATGCTCGAAGCGGTTGCGGGGAGTAAAGAGGCGGTAAGAGAAGGTAAAAGCCAGGGATCCGGCATTGTATGCCCCCTGGCGCCGTTGCGCGTGCCGGATGAAGAAGTGGAGCGGGCCCTTCTCTATGCCGACTATCGAC
>ENA-ORCT01000799-ORCT01000799.1-marine-metagenome-genome-assembly--contig:-NODE-799-length-13593-cov-3.036697_pt1 | contig 13593 bp, 10 predicted proteins | sample MGYA00248632_ERZ508511 | MGnify/ENA primary metagenome ERZ508511 (study PRJEB26182, sample SAMN06268839) | marine metagenome | isolation source: Tt an P1-techrep anaerobic enrichment on pine from sediment...
TTCCTTTGAGTTTGATTATTGCATCAACAATTCAAATCACATACATTCCCCGCGGTACTGATTGTATCCCCACAATGACAATCGGCAAAGATAAATCTGTCTCAAACTCAATTCCATCCGGGCAAACAGTTGATTTTTAATATAAATTCGCTATCGTTATATTCATTAAATTCGATTCAACAGAAAGGAACTTCAACATGTTCGTGCCCCCGTTTAAAACCCTTATCATCGCCCTGCTGTCGTTTCTCATATTCTGTGTCACCGGTGCTGTTTCTGATGAAATCAGTCCCTATGGCGTCTGTGCCCATGTCTCCCGGCATGGAGATCACGAACTGGCCGAACAGGAATTCAAACTCATGCGGCGGGCAGGCATCGGCTGGGCTCGGACCGATTTTGACTGGACCACCGTCCAGCCAAGTGAAACCGGGCCGTGGGATTTTTCCATGCTGGATGCGACCGTGGAACGAGCCGAAGCCGCGGGGATCGAAATCCTGCCGATCCTGGCTTACGATGTCCCCTGGGCGACCCCGGCGTATAAACATCTGGATGCCTGGCTGGAATATGTGCGAAAAACCGTCAGCCGTTATCAAAAACAGCTTCGCTACTGGGAGGTGTGGAACGAACCGGACCTCAAGCAGTTCTGGAAAGAAGACCCCAATCCCGCCAATTATACCATTCTGCTGAAAGCCACCTATCAGGAAATCAAAAAAATCGATCCCGATCTGCACGTCCTTGTCGGCGGTCTCAGCGGTATTCCATACGAGTATATCGAAGGCATCTACAAAGCCGGCGGCAAGGATTTCTTCGACATCATGGCGGTCCACCCGTATCGTTATCCTGCCCCCCCGGAAGCCCGCTCGCTCAAAGACGACCTGGACACACTGCGACAACTCATGGCCCGCTACGGCGACGGCGATAAACCTATCTGGATCACCGAGATCGGCTGGCCCACACACCAGAACAGCAGCCCGCTGTTGGACGATGTCATTCGCACGGGTCTCAAGACCGCCGCCCCCAACATCACTGATTGGACACTGGGCGTATTTGACGAGCCCGGCTATCCGGTTCGGGTCAACCTGTCAGACAGCCGCCTGATAGACATGCTGCCCGGCGGCGGTCAGATCGAACACCTGAGTATCGAACAAATCAAAACGCTCTCGCCGAAAAGCTGCCAGGCCCTGCTGATGCCGCCTGAAGAAGGATTCGCCGCGGGTGTCTTCGACGCCATCGAGACCTATATCCGTGACGGAGGAATCATCATTTTCTGGCAGGGCGTCCCACTGTATTATCTCAATCGCCAGACAGATGATGGCGGCTGGCAGCAGCAGGGAGCGAACGAATCCTTTCGACGCCGCCTGCACATCGGCTGGCAGGCATGGTGGACACAGGACGGCGTTCCCAAATCGATTGGGACTCTGAAAGTTCCCGAGCCGTTTCAATCGCAGATTCACTTACCAGAAAACTCCATCCCCGCAGAGCGATTTTTGACAGACACTGCCCTCAAACCCGGCGACCGCTTCATCCCCCTACTGCAGGCGTCTGAGGGCAATTATACAGGGACCGCCGCAGCCGTGTTTGACCTGGACAGTGACATGAATGGTGCTGTCATCGTCTCGACCCTGATGCAGGATTTTCGCGGTATCTCCGAAGAAAGGCAGGCAATGATCCTGCCCCGCGCCACTCTGATCGCCCTGCACTCCGGAGTCGAGCGCATGTTCTGGTACAACTTCCGTGCCCGCGAGAACAACCCCTATTACAACGAGGATAACTTCGGCATCATCCACAAGGATCTGGCTCCCAAACCCGCCTATCGCGCCATGCGAACATTGAGCCGTATCCGCCCTGCAGGATCAAAACCGCTGGACATCGACTGGCAATCAAAAACCGTGTATTATCCTGGGTGGACGCGTCCGGACGGGCAGACCGCTTGGGCGATTTGGACCAGCGGAACCGCACGCGATGTCATCGTGGAGATCACTGGCGAAGTGACTGACACCGCAGATTATCTCGGTAAATCAGTAGACATAAAAAAGGATGAGAACGCATTCACGATTTCAGTTTCAGAAACGCCTGTTTATCTCATCGGACCAGACACGCTGGTTCCTGCCTCAAAATAGCTAAAGAGATCGTCATACAAATTGCTTACTTCTTGAATTGCCTGGATATTTGCTGAGACATCGTGTTTCTTTCCCAGAAGACACCACCAGCATACCCTTGAATGGACGGATTCGTATCCGCCAACTCCAACCGTTTTGCCGCCCACAGGCAATAGTCTTCACTGAGGTCAGTCCCAAAATACCGACGATTCAATTTTTTAGCCACGACAGCCGTGGTGCCGCTGCCTAAAAACGGATCCAGTACATAATCCCCTTCGTTTGTGCTTGCTAAAAGAATCTTTGCCAGCAATTTTTCACTTTTTTGGGTTGGATGGTCCGTATTTTCGGGCATGGACCAGAATGGAATCGTAATATCCGTCCAGACATTGGACGGATGGGTGTCTCTGAATTTACCCTGACCGGTAGCTTGCCAGTCCTTGGGAACGCCCTGCTTGTCTTTGTAGGGAGCGATGACCTGTCGCCGGAGTTTTACAGCATCGACATTAAAGACGAAGTTTTTCGAGACAGTACAGAACCAGATATCTTCGCTGGCATTCTTCCAGTTTGTTTTGGCGCCTCGCCCTTTTTCCCGCTCCCAGGTAATTCGGTTATGGATGATAAAATGGCGTGACGCAGTTTCAAAAATTGAGTGTGACGTTCGCCAGTCGCCACAGATGTAGACTGAAGCGGTCTGCTTCAACAATGGCGTCAGGTCAACAAGGACGGATTCCAACCATTCCGTATATTCAGATTCTTTTTTGCGTGAAAATCTCAACCCATCAAACGCCTTGTTAAGATTATACGGGGGATCCAGAAACAACAAATCCACCGATTCGGGCGGGATAACCTGAAGCCAGTCCCTGTAATCGCCATGGGCAACCCCTTGGGGAAGCTTTTGACAGTTGGCAGGAACTTCAGATAAAATCGATTTACCCAGGCGTAACCGTTCGGCTTTCGTCAGAGAAAGTGTTTGGTTTCGCGGTGCACGCTGTTTTTTCGCATCAGCCATGTGAGACGTTATCCTTTTCTCAAACCGTAGAAGTGACATCGGATTATCCACAAATTTCACGTAAAATCAACGGGTTTATTAGCACCGTGAAACCGCTTATACAGTTACTGATGGCTTAAACTTCAGGATAGAACTCATCTGCAAAAAAGGCGGCTGTTGAAATGATGAAGAATGGGTTGAAAAAAGTAATTTATAATTCAGCAAAATCTGTCATACAAGGAAAAGGAATACAACAACGGATTCCCCCCAAGAGAATGATACACGAACTGGTTTTTAGGAATTACCGCTTGAGGAGGCGGATTTTTCAGCATCTTTTTCTTTTTGGATCGCCAGATAAATCTCTTTGCGATGAACGGTGATGTTCCGGGGGGCATTGATCCCTAAACGAACCTTGTCACCGCGGACATCCACAATTGTGATTTCCACGTCATCGCCGATCATGATCGACTCGTCCTTTTGTCTGCTTAAGACCAACATTGCTCTCTCCTTAAGCTTCCGTTGCTGGTCGGTTTGATTGACTCGGTCACGTTTCCAAACAATCAAACCAATGTCCGATAATTATTATACGATTTCTAAAGACGCTATGGCGAAAAAATGATAATTTTCACGCCATAAACCCTGTTTAACCGGGCACAACTAATTTCGACCATTTGAGGTATTACACGTAATGAAATTTATAAAAAGTGAGAATATTTTGGTACAAAAACATACAAAATGAATACAAGTCACTAAAATCAAGTGACTTACATTATTTCTACCGAGATCTCTTCCTGAGATTCCGGATATTTAAAAAATGATTATCGGATCATTCATGGTGGTCAGGACGAGTTTTATAATATATGGATATCCAGTATCCAGTAATTGCCCCAAGTACGGCGAACGGGGCAAACTGGATCGGAAGAATCGCAAAAATTGAATTTGTAAAGAAATCTATCGGCCAGGTTTCGACCAAATAACGGAGACTATCTGATCCGATGATTTTTGTAAAAGTCCCGATGTAAACAACCGAAGCACCAATGATCACCGGGATATAGTGAACCTGTAGAAACTGTTTTGCAACAAATCCGGCTAAACCAACGGATACAAAAACCCCAAAAGCAATCTGACGATGACCGGGGTGGCCGACGACAGATCCTAACTGATCATCAAGTTGGCGAATATCCTGGGCAAAAATTCCAATGGTAAAATAGACTATCGCAGCGGCGATAAATGCGGCGATAGCGCAATTAGTCCAATAATTGGCTTTGTTTTCGACGGTCGATTTCTGTCCTGTAATAATGGTCTTTGTTTTCAGGACTTTGCTTGTCAGAAATACACCCAGATATCCCGCTGCACATATTCCCAGCCAGAAAATCAGTTCCCATCGCAGAAAAGCATACATCGCGGTGCGCGGCTCGATCGCCGAGTGAGTCAATAAAATTTGTCGCATGTTCCCGCTGACCATGGCAAGTACGGCCACCCCCGCCGGAGCCGCAAAGGGCCCCAGTACATTGCCTAAGGGAAAACATGCCAATGTGGCAGCGATACCGGCTACAAAGCCCAGCACAATCAGCAAAAGCCCATCCATGACGGATATTTCACCGATAAACAAACTGATTGCTCCAACAGGATCAACCGGTTGTACGAGCGAATATCCCACAGCCCCCACGATCAGCGCACCGATGGACAATGCAGCGATAATTCTTATCCGCAAAAGCCAGTTGACATTAAATAAACCCAGTCCGAAAAAGATCAGGGCAACGCCTGCAATGACCCGCAATGCGATCGGATACAACCATTCCATTCGTAAGTCCTTTCAAATGAGTACGCTAAAATACCACACCCTCGAATACAATGCCAAAAAAAAATGCGTTTCTTTTCTGGCAACCAAGTTGTTCTGGTTTCGCAGGAATATAAAGATCAAAAAAGATACATTTTATCATTAAAATATAAATTGACTTTTCACCTCTCATATTTATAATTGCATTTATGAAGATTCCAAGAATACTGGATATACTGGGATTATCTGGATTACCATGTTTTTTGCAGGTGTTACTTTATGGACTCGCGGGCCTGATCATCGGGATGGGGCTGGTTATGGTTCGCATCTCCAATGCCGCTTCCTATCTTTACGATTCCCCTGAAACATGCATAAACTGCCACATCATGACCGACGCCTATGCTTCCTGGCAGCGCGGCAGTCACGGACACGTCGCAACCTGTAATGACTGTCATGTCCCACACGAGAATATGGTTTCAAAGTACGGTTTCAAAGCCCTGGACGGGACAAAACATTCCGCAGTTTTCACCCTCGGCACCGAGCCGCAGGTGCTGGAGTTATCAGCCACCGCTGTGCCGGTGGTACAGAAAAACTGTATTCGCTGTCATCAGAAACAACTGGAAATGGTTCGGCTGTCCAGTTCTAAAGAGCAGGCCTGCTGGAAATGTCATCAGACGATTCACGGCCCGCTGCGAAGTCTTTCGGCCTCACCGCCGGAACTGCGACCGCCACTTCCAAAAGCCGGATTCGAATTCAATCCCATAGGAGAGACTAAAAATGAACCCAAAGAATGATTCTCAAACCCTCTCAAACAAGAAGGATGCCCTGCGCATTCCCATTTGGCTGGGACTTTTAATCCTGTTGATATGCTGCACCGCCGTTGTTGTTCTTGGATTGCTGGGTGTATCGATCATGGAGCGCCGCTGGGAAGCACAGCGTCCGGCGATGGTGCATCGCCCGATTGACGAATGGGAAACCGATAACGCGGTATGGGGTGAGAATTATCCGCGCGAATATGAGACTTACCTTGAACAAGAAAACGACGAAACCAAAACGCTTTACGGCGGTTCCTATCCGCGGGACTATCTCGAAGAGGATCCGTATCAGGTGATTCTGTTTGCCGGGTATGGTTTCAGCAAAGAATATTTGCAGGCTCGCGGCCATGTCTACTCTGTCGAAGATGTTAACAAGACCGCCCGCATCAAAAAACCGTTTAATGCTGCGACCTGCTATACCTGCAAGAGTCCGGATGTACCCCGGCTGATGAACGAGATGGGTATCACAGAGTTTTACGCTGCCAATTTCCATGATCTGACCGACCAGATCAATCATCCGATCGGTTGCCTGGATTGCCATAACCCCGCAACACTGACACTGCGGGTGAGCCGTCCGGCCTTAAAAGAAGCATTTGAATCGATGGGTAAAGACGTCTCTGAGGCGGGCCTGCAAGACATGCGATCGCTGGTGTGCGCCCAATGTCACGTGGAATATTATTTCAAGCCGGAACCGAAAAACTACCTGTCGTTTCCCTGGAAAAACGGGACCACCGTTGAAGCAATGATCGAGTATTACGACGACATCGATTTTGCCGACTACGTTCATCCGATCTCAAAAACCCGCATTATCAAGGCCCAGCACCCCGATTATGAGCTCTACTCAACGGGAATCCATTCGTACCGCAATGTGTCCTGTTCCGACTGTCACATGCCATACCGAAGCGAAGGCGGCGTGAAATTCAGCGACCATCATGTCCAGAGTCCCCTGCTGAATATTTCGAACAGTTGTGCGGTATGTCATCGCTGGAGCGAAGAGGAAATTAAAACCCGTGTCGAAGGCATCCAGACCAAGGTGGCAAATGCAATGATGATGTCCGAGGAAGCCCTGGTCAAAGCACATTTTGATGTGGCGGCGGCAATACAGGCTGGCGTGAGTGACGAACAACTCGCACCCATTCGCACGTTATTGCGGCATGGCCAGTTCTGCTGGGATTACATCTCGGCCAGCAACGGCATGGGATTTCACTCTCCGCAGGAAAGCATGCGAATCCTTGGCCTGGCCCTGCAAAAGGCACAGGAAGCACGCCTGCAGACAGCACGCTTGCTGGCGTATAAGGGAATTTCTGAACCGCCAAAGTATCCGGATGTTTCAACACGAGAAAAAGCATTTGACGTTGCAACGCGGTTTGTCAACGATGAGCCAATCCAACTGCTGCCGCAAGGGACCGCCGGTATTTTGAATTAACACTTGTTTCAGACGACTCTATATATCCGCCGGGCCGTGGAATCCTTCGGTCAGCGGTACTGGTTCGGGGAGGTGTTCGATGACGCGAATATGGCGCCACTTGCCGCTGTGATAACGTAAATAAAACGCCCCGCTGAACAGCATAAATACAACGCAAATCACCACCCACGCCGGTCCGGCCGTCCAGCCCAATCCGTACAGCATCCCGGCCAGCACCGAGACCATGATCCAGTGCAGCACCACCGAAATACACATCGCCCAGAACGTATCCCCTGCGCCTCGCAATGCTCCGCTGAAAACCAGCATAACTGCATCCGCCATGACGTAGAGCGAGGCCATTCGCAGCATAAAGACCGCCAGCGGAAATGCTTCGCTGAAGATTGTATCGCCCCTGCCGGGCCTGAACAGCGATACCAACGGCTCCGGGAAAAAAGCAAACGCGATTAAGGTACAGAATGAATACAGCAGGGCCAGTTTCAGGCCCGAAAACGTAGCACGATGAGCGGTATCCGGATCACCGGCGCCCATGAATCGCCCCACCAAACTGGTGACCCCGATGTTGACTCCGATCAGCGGAACAAACGACACCATGTCCCAGTTAAAGACTACGGTTACTGCGGCAGCCGTTTTGAGGCCCTGACCGTGCAGCATCAGGATCAGCAGGTCAAACGCCAGCAGGTTCAAAAACAGTTCGATCCCCGCCGGATAACCATATCGCAGCAGTTTTCCCATCACGGCTTTGTCAAAATGGAATGATGATGTAACGCAATATTCAGCCCGGTTTTCACTGCGTAAATACGCAATCGCCAGTGTCAGCAGACCGCACATGCCACCGATCAATGTACCGTACGCAGCGCCGCGAATGCCCAGTGCCGGAATGCCCAGTTTGCCGAAAATGAAAATATAGTTCAGTGTTATATTGACTACCATGGCCACCAGAGCGGAGACCATCACAACGCGGGTCCGCCCGATGCCGGAGAAAAAGCTACTCAGACAGTTCCGCATCAGCATAATCACGGTGGCGTAAATCAAAATATTGTAATAGGCCGTTTGGGGGAGCAATTGCTCCGGCGGCGTGTGCATCCACTGAAACAGCAGCAATCCCAGCGGACGACACAGCAGAATAAGTGGATATGCTGCAGCAATGATAATCAGCCCCTGGGTAATGGCGACAGCGCAATGTCCTTTGCGGCCGGAACCGAGGTACTGGGCGACCAGCGCGGTGCAGTAACTGGTCAGACCCCAGAAAAAGGTGGTCATCATAAACACGGTCAGGCCCCCGCCCATTGCGGCACTCATGTTTTCGGCTCCCGTGCGTGACAGGAACAGCCGGTCCGTAAACATCATCAGGGTATCGCAGGCGCTGGAAATAACCATCGGCAAGGCGATAGCGAGCATTTGACGGATTCCGCCGGGACCGGCGAGATGTTTTTCAAGGTGTTTGTTCACGGGTGTTATTTACTTTCAATAAAGGTCTTTGCAAGTTTCTGAATTTTTTCAACATAGCCATCCGCATCGAATTTACGTTTGAGCCCCGCGGCATTCATATAGCGGACTTTGCCGAAAACCGGACGCTCGCCCCAGGCACGGTCGTGCTTGCCGAAGCACCACGCCACCCCGGCGAATCCGTTAGGATCGCGGCCGTCCAGTTCGTACTTGTTGTTGAGATAGAGGGCTGTTTCGAACGCATATTTGGGAGTATTGGTCCATTCGAGGATTTTCTTGCCCCAGTACATCCGCATGTAGTTGTGCATTTTGCCGGTGATGACCATTTCCATCTGGGCGGCGTTCCAGTAGGGATCATGAGTTTCGGCGTCCTCAAATTGCTGACGGGTATAGACATATTCGCGCTTGTCTTTAGCGTGATAGTTCAGGGTTCGCAGTGCCCACGGCGGCAATGCGTCGTAGTCGTCGTACCGCTGGTTGTAGTAAAGGAAATTGTGGCTCAGTTCCCGCCGGACGATGAGCTCTTCCAGAAAATCAGCTTCACATTTACTGCCAGCTTTCTGAATTTCCAACGCAATATAGAGCGGGCTGATCTGCCCGAAATGCAGGTACGGGCTCATGTTGGACTGGCAATCTTCCAACGGATCATTGCGCTTGTCGGCATAGTCATCCAGTTTGTCTTTGATGAATTTTTTCAGACACTTTTTGGCCTCGGATGTTCCGCCGGTGTAAAACGGGGAGGGCTTGACATTGCGATCGATTTTCAGTTTCTTCAATGCGGCATCAATATCGGAAATCACAAATGATTTGATGTCCAGTTTCAAGGAACTGTGTTTCGGTTTGGTATGTCTTAAAGATACAAGAAAGGTATCCAGGTGTTTGTGAATCCGCGGGCGTAATGTTCCGGCGGAGAAATTCTCTTTCTCCGAAGCCTTCTCGACCGGCACGATGACATTCGTAGCCACCTCCATCACCCGGCAATCGCATTTCTCGGCGATATGCCGTCGCCATTGGACCTGAATCCGCAGATAACCGTCATCGGTCACGACCACATCGGCCTTTTGTGCGAGATTGACAATCGTCTGCTCCGGACTGCCTCGCAGGATCACCAATTGAATGCCCAGCCTAGCCAGAACCGCCTGCGTCTCTTTCAGCCCCTCCAACATAAACGCATAATGCCGCAGATTGGCCTCGGGAAAGTCATCGGTCAGCGAAAACGCCACCAATACGGACTTACCCCGCTCATTCGCCATCCGCACCGCATGCTCCAGCGCATGATTCCACTCCGCCCGCTGCGTCGCCTGCATCCAGTACAAAATGAATGTGCGATCCTGAACTGGATGGTCATTCAATTCCAAAATGCGTTCTGACTGAATCATAAAGTCCACAGATTACACAGATTTTCACAAATTAAAATATTTAGTAGCAGTTTCAACTCCGCCAATGGGTGATGAAGACCAGCAGGATCAGGACGAGCAGGCAGATGACCCAGGTGATGATGGCTCGACGGGTGGCTTTGTGGGCTTTTTCCTTGTCCCACCACCACAGCGGCTGTACGCCCTGGATCAGAAATGTCGTCACACCCGCAAGGTTTACGCAGATAAGGTTGGCCCCGAACAGCAGCGCCGCGTTGCCCGCCAGGTTCCATTGCCCGGCCCCGAGCAGGATGCCGCACACCACCAGCGGCGGCAGCAGCGCAACCGCTACCATCACGCCGATGATCGCACCGGGCAGGCCCATCGTAAAACTCAGTGTCCCGGCGACGCCCGCCGCCAGCGCCAGGATGATATCGTAATGGTCAATTTGGGTTCTGGACAGTATTTCCGGCCCAACGTGTTCAGCTCCGAAGAACATCCCGAACACCGCCGCCAGCAGAAGCGGCAGGCCAATCCCTACAAAATTGGCTCGTTTTGCGTTTTTAGCAAGCTGAATATCGCCCAGTGTGGACGCCAGTGCCAGGGCCACATTCGGCCCCATCAGCGGTGCGATGACCATGGCCCCGATCACCGCGGCGGTATTGTCACGAACTAAACCGATCACAGCCACCACTGATGACAGCGCGACCATGGTCACAAACAGCCATGATAATTCACTCGCTTCAAGGATATCATGGTACAATTCTTCCCGGTTGATCCGGGCGAATTTGATTTTTCTTTTTTGGGGTGTTACAGGCTCTTTTTTGGGCTCGATGCGGGGAATCGTCGCTTCGACCGAGACGATGACGATGCGAAAATTTTCGACACTTGAAAACCGGGCCTCCAGTCCGTCCATGAGCTCCTCGGTATGTTGGGAATTGACCAGCAGTTTGGTGTGGAGCAATTGATCAAAGCTCTCTTTTTGAACAATCGTAATCGGGTCAAACTTCGCCAACAAAGAAAAAAGCTCGGTCTCTTTGTCCGCGGGAATAAAGATTTCGACAAATCGTAAAGCCATCGTCTCCCTTCATCTTTGGAACCACAAGTGAACACCATCATTTGTTTAATCCCGTCAACCCTGTTGACGGGATCGCTACCCAACGTCCCACACCGATTGCGTATCCAACCCAGTCAACGGAGTTGACAGGGCCAACCGCGCGTAATCTGCGGTTTCATCAAGCGTCTTTGGCCTTGCGGGCTTCGCGCCGTCGGTCTGCTTCTTTGAGCAACCGTTTTCGTATTCTAATCGATTTCGGCGTAATTTCAACCAATTCATCTTCCTGGATGTATTCGAGCGTGGCTTCCAGTGACATCTTCCGCGGCGGGCGCACTTTAGCGGCATCATCCTTGCCGGAGGCGCGAACGTTGGTCAACTGTTTGGCTCGACATGGATTTACCGGGCAGTCATTGTCCTTGCAATGCTCACCAACGACCTGACCCTCGTAAATTTGCTCGCCCGTTGCGACAAAGAAAATACCCCTGTCATACAGCCCATCCAGTGCATAAGCGGTTGCGGTGCCGGTTTCGGTGGCAATCATGACACCCGCCTGCCGCTGGGGGATAGCCCCTCGCATCGGCTCATAGCGTTCGAAGGTATGGTGCATAATCGCGCGTCCCTGCGTGGCTGTCAGCGCCCGCGCGTGCAGCCCGAACAATCCGCGTGACGGAATCATAAACTCCATATGCACATAATCGTCCGAACCGGTTTTAGCGTCCATGCTCAGCATCTCGCTGCGGCGGTCACCGAGCAAGTTCATGACTGCACTCTGACACTCCATCGGACAGTCAATCGCCAACCGCTCGATCGGCTCCTGACGCAGACCGTCCACGTATCGAATAATCACATTGGGTTTTCCTACGCACAACTCGTATCCTTCTCGACGCATATTTTCCAGCAGGATGCCCAAGTGCATCAATCCCCGGCCGGACACCTTGAATTCCTCCGGCGTGACACCGGGTTCAACCCGCAGAGCAACATTGACTTGCAATTCCTTCTCCAGACGTTCTTTGATCTGTCGGCTGGAAACGTATTTCCCCTCTTTGCCGGCAAAAGGTCCGTCATTGATTCGAAATGTCATGTGCATGGTCGGCTCATCAACCGCTACAATCGGCAAGGCGCTCGGATTATCCGCACAGGCAATGGTATTGCCGATATCGACCGGGTCAAGACCTGCGATTGCACAGATATCTCCGGCAATGATCTTCTCGGCCTGTTTTTTGCCCAATCCGTCAAACGTGTAAAGCTGTACCACTTTTTGCTGGGTGTGCTTGCCGTCGGTATCAATCACCGTGATTTTCTGGGCCTGGCTGACCGATCCGGCGAAGACACGTCCGATGGCGATCTTGCCGAGATACTCAGAATAGTCCAGCGACGTCACCAGCATTTGTAATGGCGTATTGGGATCATCTTTCGGAGTCGGCACATTGCGAATAATAGTATCATAGACAGGTTTCATATTATCGTTTTCAACGTTCAGGTCTTTCGTAGCCCAACCATTCTTGGCGGAGGCATACAAGACCGGAAAATCCAGGGCATTGTCGTCAGCTTCGAGCGCAACGAACAAATCAAACACCTCGTTGACCACGTCCTCAGGCCGCGAATCAGGCCGGTCCACTTTATTGACAACCACGATGGGCTTGAGTTTATGCTGCAGAGCCTTGGTCAGAACAAATCGCGTCTGCGGCATCGGGCCCTCAAACGCATCCACCACCAGCAGCACACCATCGGCCATCTTCAGTACACGTTCGACCTCACCCCCGAAATCGGCGTGGCCCGGGGTATCGATAATATTGATCTTATATTCCTCGCCATTTGGATCAGTATACCATACTGCGCAGTTTTTACTGAGGATGGTAATGCCCCGCTCCCGTTCCAGTGGGTCAGAGTCCATGATCAGGCCGTGCTGACCGCCGGCCAGTTTATCCAGTTCCGCATCGCGAAACATGCCCGATTGATAGAGCAGTTGGTCCACGAGCGTTGTTTTGCCGTGGTCAACATGGGCGATGATCGCCACATTGCGAATATGTTCAGTTAAAGACATGTGCGTCCTTTGTCATAAAAAGTCTAATTTACAGAACCGACAGGCGGGAAACTGTATCCGAGAATGAAAATTTGTCAACAAAAATCGTGCGATCGTTATTCGGTGTCTTTGAGCAGTTTATACTCCACACTGTCCACCAGGGCCAGCCAACTGGCCTCGACGATGTTTTCCGACACACCCACGGTACCCCACAAATCCTCATGGTCACGGCTTTCGATGATAACACGAACCTTGGCCGCAGTACCCGCACGGGCATTGACCACACGCACCTTATAATCGATCAGCGACATATCTTGAATATGCGGATAGAATGGTTCCAGTGCTTTACGCAACGCCCCGTCCAGCGCGTTGACCGGGCCGTCACCTTCACTAACAACATGCTCGACTTTGCCATCAACCTGCAATTTGACCGTCGCCTCAGTCACCATCTCACCGGAGAGATTACGTTCGACATCAATGTGGTACTTGATCAGGTCAAAGCTTTTATGATAGGTGCCCAACTCTTTTTTAATCAGCAGGTCAAAACTGGCTTCGGCAGTCTCAAACTGATACCCTTCATTCTCCAGTTCCTGTACCCGCTGGAGAA
>ENA-ORCT01000800-ORCT01000800.1-marine-metagenome-genome-assembly--contig:-NODE-800-length-13582-cov-3.229174_pt1 | contig 13582 bp, 13 predicted proteins | sample MGYA00248632_ERZ508511 | MGnify/ENA primary metagenome ERZ508511 (study PRJEB26182, sample SAMN06268839) | marine metagenome | isolation source: Tt an P1-techrep anaerobic enrichment on pine from sediment...
TGTTCCACGACCCGCTGCCGGGCCGGCTGCAGCCGACCCTGGTCATCCTGATCGCGCCGCCGGCGGTGGCGTTCCTCGCCTGGGTGCGGATGACCGGCGAGGTCGGGGCTTTCGGCCATATCCTGCTGAACACCGGCTATGTGTTTTCCGCCATCGTGGCCATGCAGATGCCGCGCATCCTGCGCCTGCCCTTCGCCCTGTCTTTCTGGGCGCTGAGCTTTCCGCTGGCGGCGGTGACCATCTCCAGCTTCCTCTATGCCGAGAAGGCGGCCTCGGGCGCGCACCGGATGCTGGGCACGGCCCTGTTGGCGCTGCTGGTGGTGACCATCCTCGCGCTGGTGGCGCGGACGCTCACCGCGATCCGGCGGCGCGAGGTCTGCCTGCCCGAATAGGCGCGCCGGGCGCGGGCAGCCTAGCGCCCCCGCGCCCCCGCGATCACCTGAAACGCCGCGAAAAGCAGCGCCGCGACGGCCACGATGCTGGGTCCCGCCGGCGTGTCCAGCATCAGCGAACTCCACAGCCCGCCCAGCGCGGCCAGCACCCCCACCAGCACCGAAAGCGCGGCCATGCCCTCGGGCGTGCGCGACAGCCCGCGCGCCGCGGCCGCCGGGATGATCAGCATCGCCACGATCAGCAGCGCGCCCACCACCTTGATCGCCACCGCCACCACCAGCGCCAGCGCCACGGTCAGAACCAGCCGCTCGCGCGCGGGATTGATGCCCGAGGCATGGGCCAGTTCCTCGTTCAGGGTCGAGGTGACCAGCGCCGACCAGCGCCAGGCCATGAGGCCCAGCACCGCGGCCACGCCGCCCGCGATGAAGGCGAGGTCCGGTTTGCCCACGGCCAGGATGTCGCCGAAGAGATAGGCCGTCAGGTCCACCCGCACCCCCTGCAGGAAGGACACGCCGACAAGGCCGAAGGCCAGCGCGGCATGGGCCAGCACGCCCAGCGCCGTGTCCATGGCCACACCCCGCGCCGCCAGCCCCGACACGCTCAGCGCCATCAGCAGGGCCACGGCCAGCGTTCCGATGAAGATGTCGGCCGACAGCGCCAGCGACAGCGCCACGCCCAGGATCGCGGCATGCGAGGTCGCCTCGCCGAAATAGGCCATCCGGCGCCAGACTACGAAACAGCCCAGGGGGCCCGCCGCCAGCGCGACGCCAAGCCCCGCCAGCACCGCGCGGACCAGGAAATCATCCAGCATGGGCGTGGTCCTCGTCACAGTGATCGTGGTCATGCCCATGGTCATGCTCGTGCCGGTAGAGCGCCAGCGCGCCGCCCGTGCCATGGCCGAACAGCGCCCGGTATTCCGGCGCGTTCGACACCACCATCGGCGTGCCCTGGCAGCAGATATGCTTGTTCAGGCACAGCACCCGGTCCGAGGCGCTCATCACCACGTGAAGGTCATGGCTGACCAGCAGGATCGCGCAGCCGGTTTCCCGGCGCAGCTCCTCGATCAACTGGTAGAAGGCCGCCTCGCCGGGCTGGTCCAGCCCCTGGGTCGGCTCGTCCATCACCAGGATCTGCGGCTTGGCCAGCAGCGCGCGGGCCAGCAGCACCCGCTGGAACTGCCCGCCCGACAGCGTGTCCATCTGCTGCCGCTCGACGCCGGGCACGCCCACGCGCTCCAGCGCCGCCCTGATCTCGGCGTCGCCGCGGCGGTCGGGCAGAGACAGGAAGCGGCGCACGGTCATCGGCATCCGCCCGTCGAAGGACAAGCGCTGCGGCATGTAGCCGATGCGCAGCCCCTTCTGCCGGGTCACCCGCCCCTCCGAGGGCTGGATCACCCCCAGAAGCGCCCGCAACAGCGTGGACTTGCCCGAGCCGTTGGGCCCGACCACGGTGACGATCTCGCCCGGCTCGATGGCGACGGTCACGCCCTCCAGCGCCACGCGCCCGCCATAGCGCACGCCCATGTTCTCGGCGGTGATCAGGCTCATGCCGCCCCCTGCGCCCGGCAGGCGGAGCACAGGCCCACCGCCTCGATATTCATCCTCTCGATCCGGAACCCGGCCTCGGCCGCGGCCCCCTTCATCGCCTCCTGCACGGCGGTGCCCGGCGCCTCGGCCACCTGATCGCAGCCGGTGCAGATCAGGAAGGCCGGGCTGTGCGGCTCGCCCGGATGCATGCAGGCGGTAAAGGCGTTCAGCCGCCGGATGCGATGCGCCAGCCCGTTCTCCACCAGGAATTCCAGCGCGCGATAGGCCACCGGCGGCTGCTTGCCGAAGCCCTCCGCAGACAGGCGGGCCAGCACGTCATAGGCGCCCAGCGCCTGATGCGTCTCCAAGAGGATCTCCAGCGTGCGCCGGCGCACCGGCGTCAGCCGCAGCCCCTTCTCGGCGGCCAGCGCCTCGGCGCGCGCCAGAACCTCGCCGCTGCAGGCGTCATGGTCATGGGCGGCAAAGGCCAGCCCGGCGGTCTGTTCGGTATCCATCCCCTGTGCCCCTTGACATGTTACGATATAACATATCAATACTCTGTCTCCGAATGCAACCGCTAAAGGACACGCCGATGCGCCTGCCCCTGATCCTGTCCGCGGCCCTTCTGGCCACGCCCGCCCTCGCCGATGTTCCGAAGGTAATGACCGACCTGCCCGCCGTCCATTCCCTGACCGCCCAGGTGATGGGCGATCTCGGCACGCCGGGCGTCCTGCTCGAGCAGGGCTCGGACCCGCATCATTTCCAGCTCAAGCCCTCGCAGGCCCGCGCCCTGTCGCAGGCCGACCTGGTGGTCTGGATCGGCCCCGAGATGACTCCCTGGCTGGCGCGCGCCATCGAAGGCGTGGGGCTGTCGGGCGAGGTGCTGGAACTGTTCGGGCTGGACGCCACCCACCGCCAGGATTTCGGCGGCACGCCCGCCGATCATGAGGAGCATGGCGAAGAGGAGGATCATGAAGAGCACGCCGACGAAGCGGATCACGACGAACCCGGTCAGGACGCGCATGGACACGTCCAGGCCGGGCTCGATCCCCATGCCTGGCTGACGCCCGAAAACGGCCAGGCCTGGCTCACGGCCATCGCCGGCGAACTGTCGCGCCTCGACCCCGGGAATGCCGCCACCTACGCCGCCAATGCCCAAGCCGCCAAGGCCGCGCTGGAGGAGACAGAGGCCAATATCCGCACCCTCCTGGCCCCGGTGGGCGATGCGCCGATCGTGGTGTTCCACGATGCCTATGGCTATTTCGCCAGCCATTTCGGGGTGAATGTGGCGGGCACCATTGCGCTCGGTGACGCCGCCGCCCCCGGCGCGCGCCGCCTGGCCGAGATCCGCGAGAAACTGGAACATGCCGGCGCCGTCTGCGTCTTCCCCGAGGCGCAGCACGACCCCGCCTATGTGAAAACCGTGGTGGAGGGCACCGGCGTGCGCGTGGGCGGCGCGCTGGACCCCTCGGGCAGCGCGCTCGACTACGGCCCCGGCCTCTATGACGCGCTGCTCACGGGGCTGGCCACCACCATCGCCGACTGCGTCACCGCCACCAAATAGGGTTTCGGCCCCGCGCCCTGCGCCCTATCCTGGGCGCAGGGATGACCAGGCCAGGGGGCGGAAATGAGCGAATGGATCGCAGCGGCACAGGAAGGCGCCATCCTGTGGCTGTGGCAGATGGACGGTGGCCCGCATCCGCTGGAGCAGCACAGCGCCAGCGCCGACACGCCCGAAGCCCTTGCCGAAACAGCCGCGGCGCTGATGCCCGGCGTGGGTGGCCCCATCGTCGCCTGCGGCCTGCCCCAGGCGGGGTTCCGCAAGGTGCCCTGCGCACCGCTCGACTCCGCGCCGGTGGAACTGGCGCAAAGCCCCCGCCGCATCGCCGCCATTCCCGGGCTCGCGCAGGAAAGCCCCGCCCATGTCACCCAGGGGGCCGAGACCAAAATGGCGGGCTTCCTGGCGCTGAACCCCACATTCGACGGCGTGCTCTGCCTGCCCGGCACCGAGACCGCCTGGGCCCATGTCAGCGCGGGCGAGGTGGTCAGCTTCCAGAGCTTCGCCACCGCCGACATGGCCCGCGACATGGCCGCGCGCCTCGGCCTCCGCTCCGAGGCCTGGGACGAGGCCGCCTTTCTCGACATGCTCTCCGAGGTGCAGGCCCGGCCGGAAAAGCTGGCCGGCCGCGTGGCGGGCATCCGCGCCGAGGGGCTGCTCGCGGGACTGTCCGAGAACGAGGCCCGCGGGCGGCTCTGGGGCGCGATGATCGGGGCCGAGATGGCCGCCACCCGCGCCTATTGGCTGGGCCAGCCGGTGGCGGTGATCGGCGAGGCGGCGCTGGCCGCCATCTATGCCAGCGCGGTCACCGCGCAGGGCACAGCGCCCCTGCAGGCCAACGGGCGCGAGATGCTGCTCAAGGGCCTGGCCGAGGCCCGTGAACGGCTGGGCTGAAGCCGCCCTGCCCCCGCCGCGGCGGGCGGCGCCGTTCAGAGGCGCGCGGCCTCATTGTTCATTGACGCTTGGCGCGGATTCGGATTAATCGAGGAAAGCTTCGGTCCGGGCGGTCTGCCGTCCGGTTAAAAGGGAACACGGTGCGGGCCTTCCGCCCAAGTCCGTGACTGCCCCCGCAACTGTAAGCGGCGAGCGATGCCGGCACATGCCACTGCCGCGCCCCGAAGGGCGCTGTGGGAAGGCCCGGCAAAGCAACGACCCGCAAGTCAGGAGACCTGCCGAAGAGTTCACCCTGTCCGGACACGGGGCGCGTCCTGGGCAACGGATCTTCCGTAGTGGTGGCACATTTCACCGTCTGCGGGAGGCACGCGTCCTTCCAACGACCAATTCGAACCAGATCGGCCGGGAACCGGCCGGTAGAGGGACACAAAATGAACCGTGCCAAACTCTGGGCGACCGCGGCCATTGCCGCGCTGACCGCCACTTCCGCAACCGCACAGGACAGCTACGAGCTGGGAGAGATCATCGTCTCGGGCGGCCTGACCCCCATCGCGGCCGAGGCCTATGGCCGCGCCGCCACCGTGCTGACCGCCAAGGACATCGAGGACCGCGGCATCACCACCGTGCAGGATGCCCTGCGCGCCCTGCCCGGGCTCAGCGTCAGCGGCGCCGGGGCGAACTATACCCAGGTCCGCATCCGCGGGGCGGAAAGCAACCACACCCTGATCCTGATCGACGGGATCGAGGCCGCCGGCGGCGACGGCGAATACATCCTCAGCGGGCTGGAGACCGCCAATATCGAGCGCATCGAGGTGCTGCGCGGGCCGCAGTCGGTCTATTACGGCTCGAACGCCTCGGCCGGCGTGGTCAACATCATCACCCGCAAGGGCGGGCTGGGCACCGAATATGGCGGCTCGATCGAGCTCGGCGGCGGCACCACCGCCACCGCCTTCGTCTCGACCCGGACCGGGAAGGGCGGCCTGTCGCTCAGCCTCTCCGACACCCATGACGACGGCTACGACTTCTCCGGCGATGGCGGCGAAAAGGACGCGACCGACCGCCAGAGCATGATCCTGTCGGGCGACTACATGGTCACCGGGGCGCTGAAGCTGGGCTTCACCCTGCGCCGCTCGGACGAGCGCAACGAGTTCGACAGCAATTCCTGGATGGCGACCGATTCCGACAGCTATGTCGTCGACGACCCCGCCCCGTTCAGCACCCGCGACGAGACCGCCGGCAGCGTCTATGCCGAACTCGCCATGCTGGAGGGCCGGCTGAGCCATCGCCTGGCCTATGAAAAGACCGAGAACGACGACACCTACAACGGCGGCCCGGCGACCACGACGGAGACCGAGGCGGTGAAATACCGGCTGAGCTACGGGCTGGACGGCCAGGCGGTGGCGCAATCCGACCACATCCTCAATGCCCTCGTGGAACGCGAGGAGGACAGCAGCAGCTCGGACCCCGCCTACGGGCGCAAGGCGACCTCGGTCGCGCTGGAATACCGCGGGCATTACGCCAGCGGGCTCGACATCCAGGCCGGGCTGCGGCACGACGACAACGACGTGTTCAAAGACATCACCACCTGGAACCTCGGCGCGTCCTACAGCTTCGCCAATGGCGTGCGGCTGCACGGCTCGGCCGGCACCGGCTCGGTCAACCCGACCTATTTCGAGCTCTATGCCGCGGCCTGGGGCTACACCGGCAACCCCGATCTCACCCCCGAGGAGAACCGCAGCTTCGACCTCGGGGTCGAGCTGCCGGTCTTCGGCGGGCGCGGCGTGCTGGACGTGACCTATTTCAACGAGACGCTGACCGACGAGATCACCGCCGTGTCCACCGGGCCCGGCACCTACAGCTTCGAGAACCAGGCCGGAGACAGCGACCGGCAGGGGGTCGAGGTCATGGCCGAACTGGCCGCGACCGAAACGCTGGACCTGCGCCTGTCCTACACCTATCTCGACGCGACCGACCCCGACGGCTCGGTGGAAATCCGCCGTCCCAAGCATGAGCTGGGCCTCGGCGCGACGCTGGAGACCTTCGGCGGGCGCGGCACGGTCTCGGCCGACCTGCGGCACGTGGCCGGGAATTACGACACCCAGTTCTGGGGCGCCTACGAGACCGTCAAGCTGCCCGAATACACCACCGTGGACGTGGCCGCGCGCTATGCGCTGACCGATCACGTCACCCTGACCGGCCGGGTGCAGAACCTGTTCGACGCCGAGGTGATGGATGTCTGGGGCTATCCGGGCCGCGAGCGGACCGCCTATGTCGGGCTCGATGCGCGTTGGTAGGGCCATATCAGCCTTGATGCTGGCCGGGGCGGCGCTGTTCGCCCCGGCTCTTCCCGCCGCGGCTGAGCGGCCCGCGCGGGTGGTCTCGATGAATCTCTGCACAGACCAGATGGCGATGATGCTGGCTTCGGAAGGGCAGCTTCTGTCGGTGTCCTTTCTGGCGGCCGACCCGCGCAGCTCGGCCATGGCGGACTTGGCGCGCGGATACCGGCTGAATCACGGCCGGGCCGAGGAGATTTTCCTGATGCGCCCCGACCTCGTGATCGCCAGCCGCTTCACCGACAGCGCGACGCTGGACATGCTCAGGCGGCTGGGCATCCCCGTGGCCCTGTTCGAGCCGGCGATCACCTTGCCGGATATCAGCGACAGGCTCATCCAGATGGGCGAGGTGCTGGGCCAGCCCGAGCGCGCCGCGCGCGCAGCGGCCGACTACGAGGCCCGGCTTCGGGCGCTGCAGGCCGAGGTCGAACAGCGCCCCCGCGCCGCGCTCTATTTCGCCAATGGCTACACCCTGGGGGACAAGACGCTGGCCGGGCAGATCCTGCTGGCGGCGGGGTTCGAGAACGTGGCCAGCACGGCCGGCTATGCCCATGGCGGGACGATGCCGCTTGAGGTTCTGGCCCTTTCCGCCCCCGATGCGCTGCTGACCGGCAACCCCTATCCCGGCGGCTCGCGCTCCGAAGAGATCCTCGACCACCCGGTGGTGCGGGCGCTGCGCGAAGGCCGGCTGGGCGCCAGCGTCGCCGACCGCGACTGGATCTGCGGCACGCCCTACGTGCTGGAAGCGGTGGAGCGCCTGATGCGCCTCCGCCAGGCCGGGCCGGAGATGCGCCAATGACCCGCCTCATGCTGATCCTCGCGGCACTCGTCGCCGCCCTGTTCCTGGCCTCGCTGACCCTGGGCCCGGCCGATATCGGGCCGGGCGAAAGCCTGCGCGCGCTGATCATGGGCGGCGACGGCCCCCTGGGCCTGGTCATGCGTGAGATCCGCCTGCCGCGCGCCCTGCTGGCGGTGATGATCGGCGCGAGTCTCGGCCTCTCGGGCGCCGCCCTGCAGGGCTATCTGCGCAACCCCCTGGCCGAGCCCGGGCTGATCGGCGTGTCGGGCACGGCGGCGCTGGGGGCGGTGCTGGCCATCCAGACGGGGCTTGCGGCCGCATTCGCGCTGGGCCTGCCGCTGATGGCGCTGGCCGGCGCCCTGGGCGGCGTTCTGCTGATCCTGCTGCTGGCCGGGCCGCGGGGATCGTCGCTGACGCTGATCCTGGCGGGCATCGCCATCTCGGCCCTGGCGGCAGCGCTGACCTCGCTGGTGCTGAACCTCTCGCCCAGCCCCTTCGCCGCGGCCGAGATCATGTTCTGGATGATGGGCTCGCTGGCCGACCGCTCGATGACCCATGTCTGGCTGGCCCTGCCGCTGATGGCGCTGGGCTGGGCGCTGCTGGCGACGCTTGGCCGGGGGCTCGACGCGCTGACCCTGGGCGAGGACGCGGCGCAGGCGATGGGCATCCGCCTGCCCCGGCTGCGGCTGGCGCTGATCCTGGGCACGGCCTGCGTGGTCGGCGCGGGCACCGCGGTGGCGGGTGCCATCGGCTTCGTCGGGCTGGTGGTGCCGCATCTGCTGCGCCCGCTGGTGGGCGCGCGGCCCTCGCGGCTGCTCTGGGCCTCGGGCCTCGGGGGCGCGGCGATGGTGCTGGCCGCCGATATCGCTGTGCGGCTGGTCCTGCCCGAGCGCGACCTGAAGCTGGGCGTGCTGACCGCTCTGGTGGGCGCGCCGCTGTTCCTGCACCTGATCTACAAGACGCGGAGGGACCTGCCATGAGCCTGCTTTGCGTCGAAAACCTCTCCGTCAGCCTGCGCGGGCGGCCGGTGTTCCGCGATGTCAGCTTCGCCATCGGGCCGGGCGAGGTGGTAGGTCTGATCGGCCCCAACGGCGCGGGCAAGACCACGCTCATGCGCGCCGCCCTCGGCCTGATCCCGGCGGAGGGGCGCAGCTCCCTCGCCGCGCTGGAGCCGCGCGCCCGCGCCCGCGCCGCCGCCTGGATGCCGCAATCGCGCGAGATCGCCTGGCCGGTCTCGGTGGAGACGCTGGTGATGCTGGGCCGCACGCCGCATCTGGCCGCCGGCCAGTCCCCCAGCGGGAAGGACCGCGCCGTGGTCGAGACCGTGCTGGAGCGGATGGGCCTCGCCGGCCTTCGTGCCCGCGCCGCCACGCGGCTTTCGGGCGGCGAGCAGGCCCGCGCCCTGATCGCGCGCGCGCTGGCGCAGGACACGGCCCTGGTGCTGGCCGACGAGCCCATCGCCAGCCTCGACCCCGCGCACCAGATCTCGACCATGCAGACCTTCGCCACGCTGGCGCAGGAGGGCCGCTCGGTGCTGGTGTCGATGCATGACCTGGGGCTGGCCGCGCGCCATTGCACGCGGCTGATCCTGCTGGGCGAGGGACGGCTGATCGCCGACGGCCTGCCCGGCGAGGTGCTGACGGCCGAGCGGCTGGCCCGCGTCTTCGGCATCACCGCCTGGTTCGGCCAGACCGATGACGGCCCGGTCTTCCAGCCGCTGGAGGTGATCCGGTGAGCGCGCGCCGCAACAACCCGCACCGCGGGGGCTTTACAGCCCCGCGCCGCGGCGGGCATGCCTGTGACACCGCCCCGGGCGGGCGGCACCGTGGAGGGGACCGCAGATGGATCTGAGCGCACTGACCGCATTCCTGCACAAGGGCGGGCCGGCCCTTTGGGTGATCGCCTTTCTCTCGGTGCTGACGCTGGCGCTGATCCTGTGGAAACTGTGGCGCCTGGCCCGGCAGGGCGCCTGGGCGCGCGGGCGGGCGCACACCGCGGTGGCGCTGTGGTGCGAGGGCGGGCAGGCCGCCGCGCTTGAGGCGCTGGCCCCGGGGCGCGATCTGCGCGCGAGGCTTGCGGCCAGCGCCATGGGCGCGCTGCGCAACCCGCGCATGGGCCGCGAGGCCGCACGCGAGGAAACCACCCGCGTCGCCAAGGCCGAACTGGCCGGGCTGCGCCGCGGGCTGCGGGCGCTGGAGCTGATCGCCACCATCGCGCCGCTGATCGGCCTCCTGGGCACGGTTCTGGGCATGATCGAGGCCTTCCAGGCCCTGCAGGAGAGCGGCGCTCAGGCCAACCCCGCGGTGCTGGCCGGCGGCATCTGGGAGGCGCTGCTGACCACCGCCGCGGGCATGGCGGTGGCCATCCCCGCCGCCGCGGCGCTGACCTGGTTCGAAAGCGTGGCCGAGGCCGCGCAGACCGATCTCGAGGATATCGCCACCCGCATCTTCACCCATGCCGGGGACGAAGAGGTGGGGTGATGTTCGATTTCGCCGATCGCCGGCCGCCCAGGCGGCCCAGCCTGACGCCGATGATCGACGTGGTCTTCCTGCTGCTGGTGTTCTTCATGCTGGTCTCGCAGGTCGGGCGCGAGGGCGGGCTGCCCCTGTCGGCGTCGGGATCGGGCACGGTCTACCAGGGGCCGCCCCGGCTGATCGAGATCACCCCCGCGGCCATCGCGCTGAACGGCCGGCCGGTGGCGCCCGAGGATCTGGCGGCGGCGCTGGCCCCGCTGACCGAAAGCCCCGCCGACGTCATCGTGCTGCGCGCGGCCGAAGGCGCGACGGTTCAGCACCTGGCCGATGTCACCGGGGCGCTGACCGCGGCCGGGTTCTCCCGGCTGGTGCTGGCGGAGTAGGCCCATGGATTTCCGTCCCGCCCGCCCCCGCCGCCGCCCCGCCGAGGCCATCGTGCCGATGATCAACGTGGTGTTCCTGCTGCTCATCTTCTTCCTGATGAGCGCGCAGATCGCGCCGCAGGCCCCGTTCCAGGTCACCCCGCCCCTGGCCTCGGGCAGCGCGCCAGGCGACAGCGGCGACAGCCTCTTCCTCTCCGCCGACGCCACGCCCGGCTATGCCGGGGCCAGTGGCCCCGGGGCCTGGCTGGCGCTGGCCGAACGTTCCGCCCGCGAAGCGCCGCTGCTGATCCGCGCCGATGCCGAACTGCCCGCGGCGGCGCTGACGCAGGTGCTCAAGCGGCTGGCGGGGCTGGGGATCACCAATGTGACCCTGGCGACGAGGCCGCGATGAAACCCGCGCTGGAATTCACCGGTTTCCTGGCGTTGGCCGCGGCGCTGCACCTGGGGCTCTGGGCCGGGCTGCCCGAGGGCGGGGCGCAATCGGCGGGCCAGGGCGGCGAGGCGCTGGTCTCGCTTCAGGCCGCGCCGGGCGCGCTGCAGGAGCTGGCCGATGCCTGGCGCCGCCCGCCCGAAGCCCTGGCGGCGGTCGCGCCGCCGAAGCTGGCCGAATCGCCGCCCCGGACCGCAGCCGCCCCGCCCCGCCCCGCCGACCCGCAGCCCCGGACCGCTGCGCCAGCCGCCCCCCAGGCGCCGCCCCCGCCGCGCGGCGATCTGCCCGCCCCGATGCCCTCGCCCGCGCCCCGGCTGACCGAGGCCCCGCCGGACATCCCGGCAACGCCGCCGGTTCCGCCCGCCCTCGCAGCTCCGGCGCAGGTCTCTTCGGCCCCCGAGCCGCGCCCCGTGGCCCCGCCGCCGGCGATGGCCGCCCCGCAGCCCGACCCCGCCCCGCCACGCTCCGACCCCGCGCCGGGCCCGGCGCCGAAGGCCGCGCCTGCCGCCGCACCGCCCCCCGCACCGGCGCAGAAAGCCGCGGGCAGCGGCGGGCGGCAGGCGGCGGGCGATCACGGCGCGGCCGAGGCCAGCACCGGCCAGGCCGCCCTGCGCCGCAGCCTGCTCGCGCAATGGGGCGGCGCGATCCGTTCCGGCATCGAGCGCCGCAAGCGCTATCCCCGCGGCAACCGCGCCAGCGGCCGCGTGGAGCTGAGCCTCACCGTCACCCGGCAGGGACAGCTTTCGTCGGTCGCGGTCACGCGCTCCTCGGGACAGCCGCTGCTCGACCAGGCGGCGGTGAACGCCGTGCGCCGCGCCCGGCTGCCCGCCGCGCCCAAGGGGCTGTCTCAGCCGCGCTACAGCTTCAGCCTGTCGCTCTCCTTCTCGCCCTGAGCCGGGGCGCCCGCGGGGCCGGATCGCGGCTTTGGCCATCCGCGCTCGCGCCCCCTGTCCCCGGGGCGCCATTGCCCCTATCCTGCGGGACAAGGGAATGCCGGCGCAGCGAGTCGCCCTCCATCGCGCCGGCGCCGGAATTGGACGAAACCGAAGGGAGCCCCGACTTGGGCAGCGCATCCGCACTCCGACGCCTGTTCCTGCCCCTGGCCTTCTGCCTGGCCGCGCTGCCGGCCCAGGCAGCCGAGGTCAGCCTGCGCGCGCCCGGCGCCCCCGGCGAGGTGAGGGATGCGCTGCGCGCCGTTTCCCTCAGCCTGTCTCAGGCCAGCCAGCCGGATGCGACGCCGCAGGATCTGCTGGCCGCCGCCCGGGCCGACTATGCGCGCCTCCTGGGCGCGCTCTATGCCACGGGCTATTACAGCGGGGTCATCCATATCCGGGTCGACGGGCGCGAGGCGGCCGCTCTGTCGCCCTTTGCCGCGCCCTCACGCATCGATCGCATCGAGATCGAGGTGCAGCCCGGCCCGGCCTTCACCTTTGCCCGAGCCGAGGTCGCCCCGCTGCCCCGGGGCTTCGTGCTGCCCGAGGGCTTCGCGCCGGGCGAGCGGGCCCTCAGCGGGCAGATCCAGGAGGCCGCGCAGGCGGGCATCGAGGGCTGGCGCGACCAGGGCCACGCCAAGGCCCGCGTCTCGGCCCAGCGCCTCACCGCCGATCACCGCGCGCGGACCCTTTCGGCCGAGATCGCGCTCGACCCGGGGCCGCGGCTGCGTTTCGGAGACCTCGTCATCGCGACCCCCAGCCGCGTGCGCGCCGAGCGGATCCGCGCCATCGCCGGCCTGCCCACCGGCAAGACCTTCTCGCCCGATGCGCTGGAGCGCTCGGCCCGGCGGCTGCGCCGCACCCGCGCCTTCAGCTCGGTCGCGCTGAGCGAGGCCGAGACGCCGGGCCCCGAGGGAACGCTCGACATCACCGCCGCGGTGGTCGATGCCAAACCCCGCCGCTTCGGCTTTGGCGCCGAGATGTCGTCGGTGGAGGGGACCGCGGTATCGGGGTTCTGGATGCACCGCAACCTGCTGGGCGGGGCCGAGCGGCTGCGGCTGGAGGGCGAGATCGGCGGCGTCGGCGGCGAGTCCGGAGGGCTCGATTACAACGCCTCCGTCCGCTTCGACCGGCCCGCCACCTTCACCCCCGATACCGGCCTGTTCCTGCTGGGGAAACTCGAAGACGTGGACGAGCCCGACTACACGGAACGCAGCGTCGAGCTGGGCTTCGGGCTGAGCCATATCTTCTCCGACAGGCTGAGCGGTGAGGTCGGCCTGTCGCTGCGCTATTCGGATGTGGAGGACGACCTCGGCAGCCGCACGCTGGAACAGCTCCTCCTGCCCGCCGCACTGACCTGGGACGGGCGCGACGATCCGCTGGACGCCACCAGGGGCTATTTCCTGGCGGTCGAGGCCACGCCCTTTCTGGGCCTCGGCGGCAGCGCCAGCGGGGCGCGGCTCTATACCGACGCGCGGGCCTATCGCGCCTTGGGCGGCGGCGGGCGCTTGGTGCTGGCCGGGCGGGTGCAGGCCGGGTCGGTCTTCGAGGCGCAGACCGCCGAGGTGCCGCCGGGCATGCTGTTCTTCTCGGGCGGGGGTGGCACGGTGCGCGGCCAGGACTATCAATCGCTGGCGGTTGACCTGGGCGGCGGGCTGCGCGTCGGCGGGCGGTCGTTCCTGGGGCTCTCGGGCGAGCTGCGCATGGGCGTTACCGACACGATCGGCCTGGTCGGCTTCGCCGATGCGGGCTATATCGGGGCCGGATCGCTGGGGCAGGGGGAGGGCGACTGGCACAGCGGCGCCGGCATTGGCGTGCGATACGCCACCGGCATCGGCCCCATCCGGCTGGACCTGGCCA
>ENA-ORCT01000803-ORCT01000803.1-marine-metagenome-genome-assembly--contig:-NODE-803-length-13544-cov-3.597163_pt1 | contig 13544 bp, 6 predicted proteins | sample MGYA00248632_ERZ508511 | MGnify/ENA primary metagenome ERZ508511 (study PRJEB26182, sample SAMN06268839) | marine metagenome | isolation source: Tt an P1-techrep anaerobic enrichment on pine from sediment...
GTCCGAATGGGCTGTATCGGCATGATCATCGCCGGTGTGGTGGGGCTCAAACTGTTTGGCGAGGGGGCGGTCTGACCGCCCGCCGTCATACAGAAGATTGAGACTGCATCAGACAGGTCAGCGAACCACACCCCATTGGACATGGAATACTCTGTAGTGCGGGTCACAGCCAATTGTCCACCAGCCTCTTTGCTTCACGGAAATCGTAACTGTCTTGGCCTTCCTCAATCCGGTTGCAAACATCCTTGAGCAACGCGATTGCCTCCTGCACACGACCGATCTCATGCCACTTATTTGCCATGCAGATGGCTGCCCGAAGCTCCAGAGCCAAGGCTCCTTGTTGACGACTGATCGACAACGCCCTGTTAAAGCAGGTTTCAGCTTCCAAATGAGCGTTCGGCGACGTATTCATCAGACATGTGCCTTTCATTCGGTGATAGTCGGCCTCCAGGTAACGTTCGTTGCGCTCATCCGCCAGAGCAATCACATCATCCAGAATCTCCAATGCTTCCAGGTACAGCAACAGGTGAATGAGCCCATCGGCCAGCTGTTGGTAAAAGAGAATTTTGGCCGCTCCGGGGATTTCGGGGTTGGCTCGCAGTTGAGAAAAGAGCGTAAGCGATTCTGTTTTTTGTCCGCGCATTGCGGTTACCCATGCCCAGTCAACCGCCGCTGACAACTGCCAGAATGGCATTTCAAACTCATTCGCCAGGGCGATCGATTCCTCGACATACCGTGCCGAAGCGTCCACGTCTCTTCGCCACCGGCTGATGAGTGAACAGCCGTACAGGGCGATACAGAGGCTATGCGGATGCGCTTGTTCGCGCGCGATATCCAGTGTGGCTTCCACTCTGGCTCGGGCCTGGTCCGGGAAGCCTCGCAGGTATAGCGTCATCGCAAAATGTACGCCGTTGTTGATGGCGACATTTTCGCCGAACCTTGACACCATTTCGGCGTGTTGCTCTGGCTGGTATAGGGCTGCTGCCTGAGTGTAATGATGGAAACTGGTTGCCAGGTCGCCCATGGACCCAAGGCTCACCCCGTAGGAATCATGTGCAGCCTGGAGTTCTACCGGATCGTTGCTTTGCTGTGCCAGTCGCAACATCTGTTCGGCCATCTCAGAAGCCGCCTGGCTTCCCAAATACATGTAGTCCGCCATCCACAGGCGGCGCAGGGTCGCAAACAACCCGGCGATATCGTTCTCGCCTCCGCTCAACGCAGTGGCCTGGAGATGGGCGTTTCGCGCCTCCACGCAACCATAGCCCCCGGCGCTCATCCAGGCCGCCCCAAGGTTGAGATAAAGCATGGTTTTCAGTCGGGTAAGGCTGCCGTCCTCCGGCAGTGCACGTAACGCTTCCAGAGCCGCGTTCAAGTGCTCTATTGCCTCCATATTGGCGCCGACGGCGACGCCTCGGCGGCCGGCCATCACCCAGTACTCGGCAGCCTTGGCTGCGTGACCACCGGCAAAGTAGTGTTGGGCAACCAGTTCTTGTCGAGTGTCTACCAGGTGCGGGAACTCAGTTAGCAGGGCCTGTGCGATTCGTCGGTGGGTGGCGCGGCGGTCGTCGCGGGGTTGTGATTGATAGCAGACATCCTGAATCAATGCATGTTTGAACTGGGCGGCGCTTTGCTCAAGCTCGATCAACAATCCGGTTTCACACAGCAGTGCCAGATGATTTTCAAGTTCCTGCTCGCTACAGACCGAGGCCGCTCGCAGCAGTTGAAGATCAAACTCCCTGCCGATGCATGCGGCGAGTTGTGCCGTGGTTTTGGCTCGTCCCAAGTTGTCGATACGGGCAGTGAGAAGATCTTGCAGAGTTGCGGGTATAGCGATGACAGAGCCCGAGGTGATGTTGGCGACGATCTCTTCGATAAACAGCGGAAGGCCATCGGCCCGTTCGATGATGCCCGCGACTATATCGTCTGGAAGCGTGGCATCCAGAGCCCTGATCATCTGCGTTATCTCGTGCTTGCCGAGGGGTTGCAGGGTAATGGTGTTGGCCGAGGAGGCCGCCCAAAGGGGGATGAAACCGGGACGAGCGGACAGCAGTATGACAATACCCGCCGACTTGGCGTACTCGACGAACTGGCTCATAAACTCCAGTGTAGAGTGGTCAGCCCAATGCATGTCCTCGCATATCATCAGCGCGGGTTTGTCGGTCATCGTTGATAGGATCACCTCGGAAAGGGTAGAAAAGGTGCGCAGTTTTACTTCCTGCTCCCTCATCTCCAGCGTTCGCTGTCCCATGGGTAACGGCAAACCGAGCAGTTTGGCGAGCAGTGAAACAGCGGCCGCATCCCGACTGACGGGACAGGCGGCAAGATGGGCTGCAAGCTTGTGGTACTTCTGCTCCGGCGTGTCCGTCGGATTGAGCCGGAAAAGAGACTCGAGCAGTGCGATGACAGGGTGAAACGGAGTGTGGCAGCTCTCGGCGAAACAGCGAAGCTCAAAGACCTTTCCATCATGAGCCGCCATGTGCCGGAAGTTGTGCATCAGGCGAGATTTTCCGATACCGGGCTCACCTTGAATCAGTAGTGCCTGGCCGCGACCATCTTTTGCCTGAAGCCACAGAGCTTGCAGTCTCGCCAGTTCGGCGTGTCGACCTACCATCGGAGTCAGACGCTTCGCAGCCTCAATCCGACTGCGTGCGCCGCTGGCGCGCTCGACCTGGTACAGGCGTGTTTGAGCAGCGTCCCTGAAGAGAGACTTGCCCAGCTCGATACAGTCGAAATAGTCCCTGATGATGGTATGGGTGGTTTGACTGATTACAACGCCGCTGTGGGTCAGGTTGTGCCGTAACTGCATCGCCAGACGTGACGTTTTGCCCAGCGTGTCCGGCAGGGATGGGTCACGGCTGGTGATGATCATGCCGGTGTGTATTCCGATGCGGGTATCGACCGCCTCGTAGGCATCCTGAACAATGGCGAGTGCCGCCAGCACTGCGTTGCGGGGGGCGTTTTCACTGGCCTGTGGATATCCAAAGTAGGCCAGCAGCCCACCGCCGTGGGTCTGCACGATATGGCCGCCATGCTTTCGAATACATTCCATTGAGTGGGTCTGTGGTTCGTTCAAATGCTCCAGTGCTTCATCGGGATCATCACTGTCGAACTCATCCTTCAGCGTCAGCTCACAGTAGAGTACGGTTGCCTGGCGGCGTTCGGACGGTGTTGAAACGAGTCCCGACAGTTCTCCGCCAGCTTTTTTTTCCTGCTTTGAGGTACCGATCTCGCCCTGCTGAATCTGGCGAGCAAGTTTTCGCGTTTCCTCGGCGGGCAAAACGGCCAGTTCTTGTTTCAGCAGTTGCACGCACTTGTTGTATTGGTGAAGCGCAACACCCGGCTGGTTATCCAGCGCGTACAAACGCATAACGCGGCGATGTCCCGACTCATCGGTGGGTTCCAGCTCCACATAACGCAGGGCAAAAGGTAAGGCTCCTGCATAATTACCCAGAACCTCATGACAGTTCGCGATTCGCTCGAACAGCGCCAGCGCATGTCGATGCAAGGTTTCCCGTTGCAGCAGCAACCACTCCTCAAATGCTTGACACTCTGCAACGCCAAAGCCCTGTAGAAATTCGCCGCGATAGAGTGCGGCAGTCTGCTTCATGTTCGTCAGGCAATCCCTGCACTGTTGCGTGTCTTGTATCTCACAGGCAGAAAGCGGTCTGGTGAAGTTGAACAGATCGACGGACAGGTCGGGAATAAATCGCAAACTCTGTTTGTCGGCGACAAACAAGCGCTTTCCCGACGGTTCTTCGATCACACGGCGCAAATCCGACAGCGTTCGACGCAAATTACCGCGTGCGGTAGCCAGTTCCTGCCCCTCCCACAGTAATTCGGCCAGGAACTCGCGGCGATGAGCGCGCGGGGGTTCTACCGCCAGATAGGCGAGCAGGGCACGCATCGTGTTGTAGGAGAAGCCGGGCAGTGGCTGCCCATCAAGGCGGGCATCGAATCCGCCAAGCAGCGTCAATTCCAGTGTCCTGTCGTTCTCTTGTGTGGCCATTAATCGACTCGTTCAGTGACTGCACAGGTGCCGCAAGTAGAGGGAAACGTATCACGAAACGCTCAAAGAGCAATATGGATGCTTCCCCGGTCATTGCGGTTATGGCGCAGCGAACGGTTAGCGAACGATAGGCATATATGGTGTGGGGAAAACGTCGGGCTGCCACTTGATGCGTCATGCGTATCAGCCAATACCACCTGTAGCTACGGGCAGTTCCAATATCACAGACGTCAACTGCTAGCTGAAGAAGTGGGAGCTAAAAATGAACAAAGTCTATCGGCTCATCAAGAACCGCGTATCCGGCGTCGTCCAGGTTGCACCGGAATTTGCGCGGGCAAAAGGCACGGCAGGCACGCTGGGGCTAGGCCTGGCAGTACTGTGTATCGCACCGGCTGCCATGGCCACATCGTTCGTGATCAACGATGGTCAAACGGTCACCACACAACAAACCCTCAATGACGGCGAGACCGGTGTCATTCAGTCCGGCGGCAGCCTGGAGACGGGTGCGAATACCGCCATTGAGGCGACCGGCGCCAGTGTGACGGTCACCAATGACGGCAGCATCAGTACCACGGGCGGCGTCGGCTACGGCATTTCGGCCACTGGCGCCAACACTACCATCACCAACAGCGGCACCGTCAGCACCACTCAGAATTCCGCCTACGGCATTTGGGCCACTGGCGCCAACACGACCATCACCAACAGCGGCAGCATCAGCACCACGGGCGTCGATGGGGTGGGCATCAATGCCTATGGCGCCGACGCCACCATCAGCAACAGCGGCAGCATCACCACAGAGGGCAGTTTCAGCCAAGGCATTTACTCCAATGCCGACAACGCCACCATCAGCAACAGCGGCAGCATTAGCACAGCGGGCTCTACCGCCTACGGCATTTACGCCTATGACGCCTATGCCACCATCACCAACAGCGGCACCATCGGTACTGCGGGCGATTTCGCCTACGGCATCTTCGCCTATGGCGCCAACGCCACCGTCACCAACAGCGGCACCATCAACACCACGGGCTTGTGGGGGTACGGCATTTACGCCGATGACGCCTATGCCACCGTCACCAACAGCGGCAGCATCAGCACCACGGGCTCGTCAGGGTACGGCATCCTATCCAATGCCGACTACGCCACCATCACCAACAGCGGCAGCATCACCACCACCGGTGAGAGTGCGCGCGGCATCGAATCCTATGGCAACTACGCCATCATCACCAACAGCGGAACCATCAGCACCGCGAACACGTCGGCAGATGGCATCCTGGCTGAAGGCTACTCCGAGATTATCAACAGCGGCACCATCAGCGGTTCTGGCGACTATACGGCCGGTATCAGCGCCACCGGCGGCGACACGACCCTCACCAACAGCGGCAGCATCAGCAGTTCAGGTGATTATGGGGTCGGTATCTATGTCAATGGCAGCGAGAGCAGCAGCACAGTCAACAACAGCGGCAGTATCCGTATCACGGGCGCGAGTGGGGTTGGCATCGAATCGCGTGGCTACGACACAATCACCAACAGCGGCCTGATCTGGGCCAGCGGTGCCGGTTCGTACGCGATCTACGACAGCGCGGGTTCCTACGACCATACTGTGAACATCCTGCCCGGTTCCCGCATCCTGGGCGCCATCGATCTGAACGACGGCAGCGACACCGCCAACATCCACGGTGCGTATGGTTCGGCCGTGATGACCTTCGCTAACACCGAGACCATCAACGTTCTTGCACCCAACGCGGTGCTGGTTGGCGGAGATATGGTGATCGTCGTCGAGCCCACCGGGGAGTCCTCCCGGGGTGTCGTTCTGGATGGCCTGACCTCCGGCATCCATAACACGCTTAGCCAGCGCATGCGGGGCACCCGACCGATCGTTCCGATTGAACTCGCGTCACTGGAGATGAGCCCCGGCATGCGGTATCAGGAGCGCGCGCCTTATGCCTGGGGGCAGGTCTTCGGCAGCAAGAGTAGCCGTGATGCCGAAGGGATGATGCTGGATCTGGATACCCGCATGAGTGGCTTTGTCGCTGGCTACGAACAGGACTATCACAACGGCCGAATCGGCTTCATGGCTGGTGCAGCCCATAGTAGTGTCGAGACCGATACCCTCAACCAGGATATCAACACGATCTTTGCCGGGGTATACGGGCATGCCTTCCTCGGCTGGGCCAACCTGAGTGCGTCACTGATTGCCGGTGGTGAATCCCACGATCAGGACCGCATCGTGCTGGACAACCTTAACGGTTACGAAACCGCTCGCAGCGATACCCATAGCCTGTTCGTAAGCCCCTCGCTGACTCTTAGCCAGGTTTATACCCTGAATTCGACGAACGAACTGCGTCCTTCAATGACGGTGAGTTATAGCCTGGGCCGCTATGACGGTTACACCGAAACCGGCACCACCAATGCCAACCTGAGGGTGAATAACCGCACTGTACAAGCCCTGTCAGGTCGTCTGCAGGGTGAGTGGGCGCATGCGCTTGATGCCGGTGAAGTAAGCGTACGTCTGGGCGTCCAGTCCCGCAGTACCAGCGGCGACGCAATCAAGATGAGTGTGGGGGGCAACAACCTGCGCTTCGATGCCATGGGCGACAAGCATGCGGCGGGTGGCTATCTGGGCTTCGGGGCCAGGCTGAACATCGGCAAGCAGCTCCACCTGCTGGCGGATGTGGAGGCGGGGCATATGAGCGGTGGCGAGGAGCAGCTTTCAGGTCAGCTGACCCTGCAGTACCCGTTCTGAACCAAGCCAGACTTAACATATATCAAAGGATAACAAGGGTATGAACAAGGTCTACCGGCTCGTCAGAAACCGCCACTCCGGCCTGGTGCAGGTCGCCTCGGAAATTACGCGTGCGCACGGCAAGTCGAAAACCCTGACAGTCGGCGCTGGCGCGACGGCGCCCCGGGGCGTCACCTGCACGGTGGTGATGCTGGCCTTGCTGGGGGCGTCGCCGGCCACCGCCGAGGATATTACCTGGGTTGGAACGCCTGGCGGCAACTGGTCTGTCGCTTCCAATTGGGATCCTGCACGATTACCCACCAGCACAGACAACGCCTTCGTCGACGGCTGGGTATTTGGGACAGCAGGGGCGGAAGCAAACAGCCTTTATCTAGGGTATTCCAATAACAGCCAGCTCATCATTCAGGGCTCAAACACCCTGAGCACCACTAACGCCTACCTGGGCTACAACACCGGTGTCGAAGGTCTCGTGGCGGTGTTCGGGGCGAGCGCCAGCTGGAGCAACAGTGGTTCGTTGACCGTGGGCCATGACGGTACGAGCACCCTCAGGGTCGAGGATGGCGGCACGTTAAATGTAGCCGGCGGGACCGGCACCCTCGTTTTGGCGAGCGGCAGCGGCAGCGGCACCCTCAACATCGGCACTAACAACGCAGCCGGCGTTTTGAATGCCGCTACCGTCACGGGCGGCAGCGGCACCGCCACCCTCAACTTCAACCACACCGATGGCGCCTACTATTTCACCACGGACGGCACCTCCAGTGGCGCGGCCATCGCCATCACCGGCAGCACCGCGGTGAACCATATCGGTAGCGGCAAAACCACCCTTACCGGTAACAACACCTACACCGGCGGCACCACCGTCTCCGCCGGCACCCTGCAAGGCAATACCACCAGCCTTCAGGGCGCCATCACCAACAACGCAGCGGTGAGCTTCAATCAGGTCGCCGATGGCACCTACGCCGGGGTCATGAGCGGCACCGGTGCGCTGACCAAATCCGGCATCGGTACCCTGACCCTCACCGGTGCCAACACCTACACCGGCACCACCCATATCAATGCCGGCACCCTGCAACTGGGCGACGGCAACACCGCCAACACCAGCATCGCAAGTGACATCGTGACTGCCCAAGACAGTCAACTGATCTTCAACCTCAACGGCTCATACATCTACAGCCGCGACATTTCCGGAGCGGGCTCAGTCAGGGTGACGCCTGGCAGTGGTTATAACCATCTGACGCTGGCAGGCAGCAACACCCATACAGGTGGCACCACGATCGATGCGGGCATGACCGTGCAGATTGGTAACGTTGGCACCAGTGGCGCCATTACCGGTGATGTCGTCAATAATGGTCGGCTAAATTTTCATCGTTCCGATGCCGTGACCTTCGGTGGCGCTATTAGCGGTAGTGGCAATGTGACGGTATCCGGCGGCAATCTGACCCTGACGGGCAATAACACCCACACTGGCAACACCAATAACTTCGGCACCCTGCAGATCGGCAACGGCGGCACCAGCGGTGCCATCAGCGGCAATATCGCCAACTTTGGCGGCAGTCTTGTATTCAATCGCGCCGATGACGTGGCTTACGGTGGCATCATCAGTGGCAGCGGCAGCCTGACCAAGATCGGCGCTGGCACCCTGACCCTGACTGGAGCCAACAGCTACACCGGCGGTACCACCGTCTCCGCCGGCACCCTGCAAGGCAATACCACCAGCCTTCAGGGCGCCATCACCAACAACGCAGCGGTGAGCTTCAATCAGGTCGCCGACGGCACTTACGCCGGGGACATGAGCGGCACCGGAGCCCTGACCAAAATCGGCGGCGGCATCCTGACCCTCACCGGCGCCAACACCTACAGCGGCGACACGACAGTCAAGGCCGGCACGCTGGCGGTGTCCGGCACCGGGCGCATCGGCGGCGTCACCTTGGCAAACTTAAGGGTGGGCAGGACGTCTGGCGACAATGGCACGCTCGTTATCGAGGCGGGCGGCCAGGTTGGCAGCGACTGGGCTTTTATCGGCGGCTCCTTCCCCGACAGCACGGGCGTGGCCACGGTCACCGGCACGGGCTCCACATGGACCACCAGCAACACGCTGTATGCAGGCTTTGGCGGCCGAGGTACGCTGACCATCTCGAACGGCGGCAAGGTCAGCAACGACGAGGGCGAAATTGGCTTCTTTACCGACAGCATCGGCTCGGTCACGGTCACTGGATCGGGTTCGGAGTGGGAGAATACCGGCGAACTGATTGTTGCAAACTTTGGCAACGCCACGCTGACTATCGCGGATGGCGGCAGGGTCAGCAGCAACATCGGCTATATCAGCAGAGCTAATCTCGTTACCGGCACGGTAACAGTGACCGGCACGGGCTCCACATGGGCGAACACCGGCAATATTTATTTGGGCAATGGTGGGTTAACCACCACGAGCACGCTCAACATCGGCAATTACGACCTGTCCGCTCCCGACACGGCCGGCACGGTTACGGCGCTCAGACTTACGGCCAGCTCCGGCTCCGGCACGGTGAACTTCAACCAGACCGACGCCACCACCTTCGCCACGCCCATCGAAGGCAACATCGCCGTGAATCAGCGCGGCACGGGCACCACCACGCTATCAGGCACGCACACCTACACGGGCGCGACGACGATATCCGGCGGCACGCTGGCGGTGAACGGCTCACTCACCAACTCGGCGGTCACGGTAGCGAGTGGCGGCACGCTGGGCGGCTCGGGCAGCATCGCCGGCGCGGTGACGGTGAATTCCGGCGGCACGCTCGCTCCCGGCAACAGCCCGGGCCTGCTCAGCGTCGGCAGCCTGACGCTGGATGCCGGCTCGACGACCACGATGGAAATCGACGGCACCGCGCGCGGCACCCAGTACGACGCCATCGACGTCACCGGCACGGCGACGCTGGGCGGCACGCTGAACCTGGTGTTCGGCTATACGCCGACCGTGGGCGACAGCTACGCCCTGATTGATGCCGCAGCGATTAACGGCGACTTCTCCACCATCGACACCAGCGGCCTGGGCGCGGCGCTGAAGGTCGTGCCCACGATCACCAACGATTACGTGATGACGGTGGATTTGGCGCAGGAGAGTTTCGTCACGGCGGCGGGCGGTACCGGTGCCTTGACCAGCAATCAGTCCAGCGTCGCCACCAATCTCGACACCTTCTCCACCAGCGGCCAGGCGACAGATCTGATCGCCGCCTTGAACACCTTGCCCGCCGGTGCCTTGCCGTCGGCCTACGACCAGATTTCCGGCGCATCCCACACATTCGCGCCCACTTTGGCTGGCAACGCTGTGCGGCAGTTCAGCCACGTGCTCGGTCAGCGTAGCGGCGGCATCCAGGCCGGGGATGGGGCATCCACCGCGTTCAATGCGCTGACGGGTGTGAAGCTCGCCTACGCCGGTGACGACCTTGCCAGCCTCGTGGCGGGCGAGAAGGTCGCCCGGGACGGCTTCTGGGTACGGGCGCTCGCCGCCGACGGGCGGATCAATAGCGACGGCAATGCAGCCGGAGCGGATACCTCTGGCACCGGCCTGGCCTTGGGTGCCGACCGGTGGATCGATGCAAACCGGCTCGCCGGCGTCGCCTTGGCCTATGGCACAAGCCGGGCGGACTCGGGCGGCGGCAAGCTCGACGTGGAGAGTTTCCAGTTGGCCGCTTATGGCCGCTGGCAGGACGAGGCGTATTACCTCGATGGTTCGCTGGGATACGGCCGTCATCGCACGGAGAGCCGGCGCGACATCGCCTTCCTGAACCAGCAGGCGCGGGCGGATTACGACACCGACAGCCTGAGCCTGAATCTGGAAGCAGGCCGGCCCATCGTACGCGGCCCGGCGACGCTGACGCCGTACGTGGGGGTCGAAGGCACGATGCTGCGCCGGGAAGGCTTCACGGAAACCGGCAGCGCGGCGAATCTGTCGGTGGCGGGTGATACGCAGACCGGTTGGCGTTCGCGCCTGGGGGCGCGCTACCAGTGGAGCGGTACGCGCTTCCAGCCGACGCTGGATCTGGCCTGGGTGCATGCGTTCGGCGATGCCGCAACACAGGTTGATGCGCTTTTCGCCGCTGCGCCGACGGCCTCGGCATTCCGTGTTGCGGGGCCAGAACTCGACCGCGACCGCCTGGCGCTGGGCCTGGGCCTGACGGCCTGGACCGGGAAGCATGCCCGCCTCGATCTGAACTACAACGGCGAGTTCGCCAGCTCCGACCGCGACCAGCATGTCGCGGCAACGTTCCGGTGGGTGTGGTGATTGTCGGCGTTGGCGCGCTTGGCACCGTGATTTGCTTGCGAACGATCAGCGAACGGTCGACCCGTAGGCTCGGCAAGCTCAGTGGAGCCGCCAGACAGCAAACAAGGAGCGCTCAGGGAATGTGTTTGGCGAGGGGGCGGTCTAACCGCCCGCAGTCATACAGAGGATTGAGACTGCATCAGACAGGTCAGCTGACGCCATGGCGGATCTCAAGATCCTGACGTTAACGGGAAGCGCACTGGAGCCTTGGCTGGAGCAGGTGGCGGAGCTGCGCATCCGGATGTACGCACCAGTGGTCAGGTATTCAACCACCGCGACTGGGACAGCCGGTTCCGCTTTGACTAGCGGGTGATCTGTTCCTGCTCGTTCGCCGGACATTCAGAGGGAAATATCCGGGGGATTGGTTGCAGATTTGCGAATTCGAACATTAAGGTGGTGAATATGGTGGAAGCCAATGTTCCCGGAAAACCACTGCATAACCCGATTCATCCGCATGAAACTTGAAGACTCCATGGCCCCCCGGTAATAGGTCCAGGATTCGGGCGAAGCAATCTGCATGCGCCTGAAGCTGTGTTGGGCAAAAAATAGATAGCACCCCATAGCGCAGGCGAGGGTCATGGGTAGCAGGATGACAAAGAACACCAGGCTGAACCCGCCCAGCATCCACATCACGGCGATCAACGCGGAATGACTGACCAGTGCTGTCAGGGAATCAAGGTGTTTGCGGGGCTTCTTCAGCAAGGGTATGAGCGTAATATTCAGTCCGAAAACAATCGGATAGCTGAACAGCACCACCAGTGGGTTGCGCTGGGCGCGATAGGTAAAGCGTTGCCACCGCGTTGAGTTTCGCCACATACGGGCGGTTATCAACGGAAAAGCCCCCACACTGGCCTCCGAAATCTTGCCTACATGGCCGTGGTGATAATTGTGGCTGGCGTTCCAGGAGCGTGGAGGTGTCAACATCAGAGCGCCGAAGGTATGGAAAAGCCAGTAGGCAACCCGCGATTTTTTGAGGATCGCCCCGTGCATGTAATCGTGAAAGGTGATGAAGGCGCGCACCATCAACAGTGCGCCCAGTACCGAAAACACAAGCCGGAGCGGCCACCAAGGAAGCGCTCCAGCGGCCATCAGCGCCGCGATCATTAATCCGAAGGTAGGCCCGACGTACCACCAACTCTGCGCATAAGATTTTTCAACGTAAGGTTTGGTGGCTTGAAGCAGTTCCCGGCCTACCCGGATATTAACACTGTGTTCGGGCAAACTGCTGTTCGTTTTCAGGACATCATCCTGAGACATCACGTGCTCCTCCCTCACCTAAAACTAGATCTTGAGAGAGTAAATTTCCAGCGTCCCGGATCACTGACAGATCACCACATTCCAACGGCTTCAGCCCGGCTCGGCCACCCGCACGCAGTTGCGCTGATCTGACTTCGCCTGGTACATGGCTGTGTCTGCGGCCTTGAACAGTTGCGCTGAGTCCGGGTATTCCTGATCGAAAATGGCAGATACCCCAACACTCACCGTCACCCGACCGCAAGGAACGTATTCGTTGCGTATATTCAGGGCCTCCACGGCCTGACGGATGTGTTCCGCCATCACCTGTGCATCCACTAACCGAGTGTCGATGGCAATGTTGACCAGCTCTTCGCCGCCGTAGCGTGCTGAGATGTCGCCATGGCGACGGGCAGTCTCCTTCAGGACGTTGGCTACCGCCTTCAGACAGTCATCCCCCGACTGGTGGCCGTAGTGATCGTTGTAGCTCTTGAAGTAGTCAATATCGACCAGGATCAGCGCGAAGGGCTGCCTGTTGCGCTGATAGCGTGCCCACTCGCTCATCAGCGCCTCGTCAAAGCGACGGCGGTTGGCCAGACCGGTCAGCTCGTCGGTGTCGGAGAGCGCCTGGAGTTTTCGATTGGCCTGCAGCAGCTTCCCCTCCATCTCCTTGAGACGGGTGATATCGATGATATAGCCAATCCAGATATCCACGCCGTTATATTGCTCGGGTGTCGGTTTGGATGAGAGTTGCAGCCAGTGCTCCTGACCATTGGGGTGAAAAAAACGCACTTCTGATACGAATAATTCCCGGGCCTCGTTCGCGCGAACGTCCTCAGTCAGGATCTGCTGTAGATCGTTCGGGTGCACCATCTCCCAGAAGCGGTTCACGTCCTCCACGAAGTATTCCGGCGGCCAGCCGAGGATCTCTTTCGATGATGGGCTCAGGTAGAGCAGTTCTGCCCTGCTATCCGGATAAAGCACGTACTCGTACAGCACTGCCGGCAGAATACCCAGAAAGGCGCTCAGTTCATGTTTGGATGCCATAGCAACTGAGTCTGATAGTAATCAACAATTTTGACATTTTTGCACCGGCCTTGGCGTCCTGCTTGATTTGGCTGGTTTAATGTACCCTATAGCCGATAACGATAGATCGGTGATTTGTAGAAATCACTAATCAGCATAGCCGTTTCTGGCTGGCGAGACGGTAAAGCAAAGTAGTTGCTGATTAAAAACACGTTGGAAATGTTATCGGCTGC
>ENA-ORCT01000805-ORCT01000805.1-marine-metagenome-genome-assembly--contig:-NODE-805-length-13539-cov-3.227306_pt1 | contig 13539 bp, 6 predicted proteins | sample MGYA00248632_ERZ508511 | MGnify/ENA primary metagenome ERZ508511 (study PRJEB26182, sample SAMN06268839) | marine metagenome | isolation source: Tt an P1-techrep anaerobic enrichment on pine from sediment...
TTTACAACAAAACTATAACGCCCTCTGAATCCCACGGCAGCATTATCGAACCGGCATTCCGCCATTATTGCCATATCGGCTTTCAAGCCTGCCTTTAACAGCGCGTAGGTGCCTCTGGATATAAATTCTTCGTCCGAAACAAATGCCAGGATGATCTCTCCGTTAAAATTTCTGTTTTCACAGAAATATCTGCCGGTTTCAATAATCGCACTCAATCCTCCTTTCATGTCCATGGCACCCAGTCCGTAAACCCGGTCGCCATTTTCCTGCGGAGAAAACGGATCAGTTTTCCACCCCTTGGCCACGTCCACAGTATCCAGGTGACCGATCAATACTATTTTCGGACCGGCGCCGTTTCCCTTTACAGAGGCTACAACGGATGGGCTGGATTCTGTGTCGTCATATAAATAGACCTTCGGATTCAGGCCGATTGTTTCAAGCTCATCAATTATGAAATCGGCCAGTTTTTTTTCGTTACCGTAGACACTGTTGATTTGAATCATTTTAAGATACCGATCAATTAATCGCCTGGTATCGATCATTTTCTTCTCCAACTGAAAGGTGATTTAATCCGATGCGTTGTGGAAAAATACGTTCAGGGTATGAAAGCGATTTGTCAACATCGCACGTTCATACCCTGAAACGGGTTTGTTAAATTTGCGTTCATGAAAAATCAGATGTTATTTTGCCGCCAGTTCACCTGCGCCGGATTGTACCGCAGATAGCGTATCGGCTTCTCCGCCATCTGTTTTGGTAATGGCAATTCCGGTAAAAATATAAATCAGCGAAAATACCATTCCCAGATACGTCATTGGCGCATATAAAAAGTAGTCCATTGTGGGGACTTCCAGGGTGCCGGCGATAAAAGCGCCGGTTATACTCCAAGGAACAATGGGGGCAAGGGCCGTTCCTGTATCCTCGAGCATTCGGGACAGATTTTTCCGATCCAGTCCGTATTTGTCAAACAGCGGTTTGACTACAGGGCCAATAACTGCAAAGGTTACATAATAACTGCCCGTGATGAGGAACATAAGGCCATGAACGAAAAATGTTCCTGCCATCATCTGACTGCCCTTTGCCGCCACATTTTTAATTTTATCCAGAATAAATCCGATTATTCCCGTGGTTCGCAGAGGTGCGCCCAAAATACCCGCAGCGATCAGAAGCGCAACGGTTCCCATCATGCTTTTCAGCCCGCCTCTCAATACCATTTTATCCACAACTTTAACGCCGGTTGAAGATGTGAAGCCTCTGTTGAGGGCATTGGCAATTTCGTTTAACGAACTACCCTGAAAGACAACCGCCAGAATGGCGCCGAGAATAATACCGACGGTGAAGACCGGCAGGGTCGGCTTTTTAAGATAGATCAAAACAAGAACCACAACCGGCGGCAGCAGCAGCACCGGGTTCAGGTTAAACGAGTTTTCCAGAGTTTTCATTATCAGTTCGTAACTTTCTCCGCCAACGATACCTTCTTTGAATTTCAACCCCAGCATGAAATACAGTATCAGGGAGATAAGTAAACCGGGAACGGTTGTGTAAAGCATGTGTTTGATGTGATCAACCACCTCAACATCGGAAACGCCGGATGCCATGACCGTGGTATCCGAAAGCGGAGACATTTTATCGCCGAAAATAGCTCCGACAACAACTGCGCCGGCCGTGTAGTGGAGAGGAATTCCAAGCCCGGTCGATACACCCATCAAGGCAATCCCCACGGTTCCGATTGTGCCCCAGGAGGTTCCGGCCATGACAGACATGGTCGCACAGATAATACACGCCATCACCAGAAATGAACCGGGTGACAATATCTTCATGCCATAATAGACCATCACGGGAATGGTTCCCGCCGTCATCCAGGTACCGATAAGCATTCCAACTGAAAGCAGAATCAGGATCGACGGAAACATCGATTTGAGGCACGAGTAAATATCATCCTCGATTTCCTTCCATTTGATGCCCATGAACAGGGCAACGATAATCAGTACTGTGCCCGTTATCAGCAGGGTTATCGTCGTTGACGATCTTACAAATTTTATGCAGAACAACAACACTCCGAACACGGTCAGCAGCAGTATTCCAATTTTTCCGCCATCAAGTTTTTGATTCATCGCTCAACGCCTCCTCCGGTTTGATTTTTTCCTTTATCCATTAGCAAAACATTAACTGGCGCATCAGAATGTTGTTTGATCGAGGCTTGCATGCTATTCAACCAATTATCATTGGTTGGACCAATTCAAATTGGTTGAATGCCTTAACAATTATTGAACGAAACTGTCAAGCGGTTTTCGCCGCTGGCCAAAAACAGCTAATATATTGGGCTATAACCCTCAGAATCTATAATTCAGGACCTTGCCGTTTCAGAGCCACTTCCCAGAAAGCATTGATCAGGGGGGCTTTTATTTTTTTTCGAGTGGCGCAGACGCCCACCCGGTATGGCTCCAGTGGATTGGGCACGGACAGGACCTCTACTCTGTCTTCAAAGGGGCTGTTCTTGATGACCAGATGGGGCACCACTCCGACCCCGAAGCCCAGGTTGACCATGCTGACAATGCCTTCGTTTCCCAGCACCTGGGCATAGATGTTGGGTTTGATGCCTTGCTGCTTGAACCACTGATCCAGCCTTTTTCGCGCCAGACCCCGCTCCGGGATAATCATGGGAATATCGTCCCACCGGATTTTTTCTGCGTGAAGCATGGTTCGAACTGAACATGAGGTTTTGGGGCCGATAAACAATAACGGTGATTCCACAATGGTTATAAAATCAAGCGTTGGCGGTAGTGCGTCGGGTTTGGCGGCAACGACAATATCCACCTCCTCGCTCAACACTTTTTCAATCGAACTGGCCGCGTCGCCGGTCCGGAGTTTAATTTCAATTTTCGCATGTTTTTCCCTGAAATCCGACAGCAGATCCGGCAGCACGCTGTAGCCCGCCGTCACGGAACAGTACATGCTGATTTCCCCTTTGAGTTCCTGATTTTCATCGTTCAATGCCTGAATCAGTTCATTCCATTTTTCCAGGCTCTCCCGGGCATATTGCCTGAACTTGACGCCGCTTTCGGTCAAGATGACCGAACGGTTGTCCCGTTCAAAAAGTTGTCGTCCGACTTCCTCTTCAATCCGTTGAATTTGCCGGCTCAAGGTTGACGGGCTCATGTGGCAGGCCGCGCTTGTTTTTCCAAAATGCAGTGTTTCTGCCAGATGCAGAAATATCTTCAGTGCTTCGGTATCCATTGTTTCTTTTAGTTTTTAAGTTTTGAAATTTTCGTTTTTTATGGCAAAAATCCCAATAGCCAAATCACAAATAAAATGCAGTGCCCAAAACTCCAAGTTTCAAACAGGCTCGTAGAGGTATATTGCAAATTTTGGAATATAGTATTCTGTTTATATCATTTTACGCAACGCCTGTTTTGGTATAGGGTACCCACCATCCAAAATTATATCTGTGTATTTATGATTTTCTGACTCGATCGATACGATCCGATTAACGATTAAATTAGGGGGTAATTATGAATTATTTTAATACATTACCGCTTCGTTTGCAATTGCGGGAATTGGGAAAATGCAGTCTGGTCGATCCAACCGAATTCAATGGTGTCGAAAGGCTGAAAGGAAAAAAAATTGTCATTATCGGTTGCGGCGCCCAGGGGCTGAATCAGGGGCTTAATCTGAGGGACAGCGGTCTGGATGTGTCATACGCGCTTCGGGAGCAGGCGATCAGTGAAAAACGACAGTCCTGGAAAAATGCCACCGAGAACGGATTTACCGTTGATACCTTCGCCAGTTTGATCCCCACGGCCGATCTGGTTCTTAACCTGACACCGGACAAACAGCACACCGATGCGGTAAACCAGGTGATGCCGCTGATGAAAAAAGGCGCCTGCCTGTCCTATTCGCACGGATTCAATATCGTCGAAGAAGGAATGAAAATCAGAGATGATTTAACCGTTATCATGGTGGCACCCAAAGCGCCGGGTACCGAGGTGCGTGAAGAATACAAAAGGGGATTCGGCGTTCCGACATTGATCGCGGTCCACACCGACAATGATCCCAACGGCGACGGCATTGAAATCGCAAAAGCATACGCCGTGGGTACCGGCGGTCATCGGGCAGGGGTTTTGTTCTCCTCGTTTATAGCCGAGGTAAAGTCCGACTTGATGGGGGAGCAGACAATACTCTGCGGAATGCTGCAGACCGGCTCGATCCTGTGCTATGACAAAATGATCGAAAAGGGGATTTCCGCCGGCTATGCATCCAAGTTGATCCAGCAAGGTTGGGAAACCATTACCGAAGCCCTTAAGGTCGGCGGGATTACCACGATGATGGACAGATTGTCCAATCCGGCCAAAATCAAAGCATTCGAGCTGGCCGACGAACTGAAGGACATCATGCGGCCGCTTTACGAAACGCACATGGACCGAATCATTACAGGGGAATTTTCCTCTGAGATGATGAAAGACTGGGCCAATGACGATGCAGACCTGCTGCGATGGCGCGAAGAGACCAATGCGCATGCTTTTGAAAAATCGACACCGACCACGGACGACATCGACGAACAGGCGTATTTTGATCATGGTATACTGATGGTCGCCATGATCAAGGCCGGGGTTGAGCTGGCATTTGATACCATGACGGCCGCCGGAATCAAAGAAGAATCGGCGTACTACGAATCACTGCACGAAGTGCCGTTGATCGCCAATCTGATCGCCCGTAAAAAGCTGTATGAAATGAATCGCGTGATATCCGATACGGCTGAATACGGCTGCTACCTGTTTTCACATTCCTGTATCCCCCTGCTGAAGGATTTTATGAGTAAAATCGATACTGACGTGATCGGTCGGGGGCTCGATTCCAAAGAAACCGGAGTGGACAACCAGCAGATCGATACCGTAAATCGGAAGATTCGAGATCATCGGGTTGAAAAAATCGGCGTTATGTTAAGAGAGTACATGACCCGGAATCGCGATTAGGAATAATTTTGGACGCAGATAAACGCTGATTTTCAGGATTTTTCATTATCTGCGTTCATCAATTTTGTCGTGCCCAGGTCCTGTGGATTTTCGATTCCGATTCCGATCCCGATTGGGATTGGGATCGGGAATAGCCAAACGGGTTTCTTGATTTTTTTGAATAAGGCACTATCCCATTCTTCCGAACTCTATCGATGCAGATCTCTATAAAAAATCTTCATTTTCAAGCGAATCCGGAGCTGGCCCTGAGGATTGATAACTGGATGTTGGCAGATGGACAAAGTGCACTGGTCTGTGGTGCCAACGGCAGCGGCAAATCGGTTTTTGCTCAGTTGGTGAGTGGCCGATTGCGCGCCGCCTCGGGCGAAATCATGTTCAGTCGTCCGGATAAACTGGCCTATGTCGGTGTTGAACTGGAAGCGGAAATCCTTGCTGAAGATCGATACCATAATGACAGTGAGTTCATTGAAGGCGGGCTGGATCAGGGGCGAACCGCTCGGGAGATCATTGGTTCCGGGCAAAATCTGGAGTCGGTGTGTCGTCTAATCGGAATCTCTTATCTGTTGGATCGGCCATTCAAGGCGATTTCCACCGGCGAGGCTCGAAAGGTGCTGATCGCAAAGGCGCTGATGGACGATCCTGAATTGCTGGTTTTAAATGAACCGTTCAGCGGCCTTGATATCGTTTCCCGAAAGGAGATGCATGACCTGTTCAATGAACTGGTCGACAGGGACGTTCAGTTGTTGCTGTTCGATTTTTACCATGAGAGCCTTCCCGAATCGATCGATCATCTGGTTTATCTGTCCGGCGGTCGTATCGCTATGGAAGGACTCCGCAAAAACGTGACGGGATCCCCACAGTGGAAAACCTGCACTCATTATCAGATTCAGCTTCCCCATCACCTGCCGGACTGTTATCAGTACGATCACCTGGATTCATCCTGCCCCTTTGTCAAAACCGTCGATCTTGACGTGGCCTATAACGGAAAAAAGGTGTTCAGCGGTGTGAACTGGACGTTCCAACGCGGTGAACACTGGCGAATATCCGGCCCCAACGGTTCCGGCAAGTCAACACTGCTCGGTATGATATCAGGGGATAACCCCAAGGCCTACGGAAAAGACATTACGCTTTTTGGGATCCGACGTGGCAGCGGTGAGAGCATCTGGGATATCAAACGTCACTACGGCATTGTGAGTTCTTCACTGCATCGTGATTACCGGATCTCTGCGACGCTGCTGGAGGTTGTCGTTTCCGGATTCTATGACTCCATCGGCCTGTATGACAAACCGACCGAATCGCAGTGGCGTATAGGCCTGGAGTGGCTTGAACTGCTGGGGATGAAAGGGCGAGAAAAGACTCCCTTCTCCACACTGTCCTTCGGTGACCAGCGACGGGTGCTGATCGCCCGTGCTATGGTCAAATTGCCCCTGATTCTGCTGCTCGACGAACCCTGCCTCGGCCTGGACCACAACAATCGTTCCCTGGTGCTGGCCTTGATCGATTACATCGCCTCTCACAGCCAAACCCATATCCTGTTTGTCAGTCACGATTACCGCGATGAATTGGAGTGCCTCAATCGCAGCCTGGAATTCATTCCGGATGGGGAATGCTATCGGGCCATCATATCCAACATGCAGTGATGCACCATGAGTTGCGACAGCGCCACATTTTTCGTATGTTGACACAGAGAGTTCATGTCTCTACATTTACCAAAACGACATATCGTAGGTCGGGTTAGCGAAGCGTAACCCGACACAAAATTCATGCATAGCCGAGACGGTCGAATTTTACTGAATCTATTGGGCAGCAGTGAGTTATTGTTTTGGCGGTCTGCAGGTGGAGTTATGCATATGTCGGGTTTGGTAATCAGGAATTGTGATCGATTTTTTCGACCCTCAATCCGTTGTGTGGTCAAATCATACGATTGGTGGATTCGCTTCGCTTAATCCACCCTACGGGTCGGGCATAACGTTTCGATTTGCCCATTCAATGTCGCGGATTAGAACAGCTTTGTAGGTAGGGTTAGAGAAGCGTAACCCGACAAAAAAGATCTTCAACAAAAGCTGACAAAACCTATAATCCGACTCCAAAAAGCTAACCGCATAAATGCGCTATCGCCGACTATATATGCCGGGTGGCAGCTACTTCTTTACGCTGGTCACAGAACAGCGACGGAAAATTCTGGTCGGCGATGAGACAATTGCTGTACTGCGGGAGGCCTTTCGCCGCGTGATGGTCAAACGTCCTTTTCGCATTAACGCTGCTGTGGTGATGCCGGATCATCTGCACTGCATCTGGACGATGCCGGCAGGGGATCATGATTTTTCAACCCGGTGGCGGTTGATCAAAACATGGTTTACCAAGAATTGCGATGAAGCGTTGCGAGGAATTCCGGATACTGGCAGAACGAAAAGGGGAGAACAAACTGTCTGGCAGCATCGGTACTGGGAGCACGCGCTCAGAAATGAAGAGGACTTCAATCACCATGTCGAATACATCCATTACAATCCGGTCAAACATGGTTATGCCCGGCGTCCAGACGATTGGCGGTATTCAAGTTTTCGGCATTATGTGAACAAAGGGATTTATGCTGCGGATTGGGGAGCGGTGACGGTCGATTTTCCTGAGTCCGTTGGGCAGGAGTGAGTAATTGTTGGGGCAGGTTGCTGTGGGGTGCAAATATAGGGCTGTGACGGTGTCGGTGATATAGATGTAGGTGATGCATGATGTCGGGTTACGCTTCGCTAACTCGACCTACGGAGAGTTAGAAGTTCGGATTGATTCAGCCGACCAACAACCGGTTGTATGGTGAAACAATTTATTCGGTGGATTCGCTTCGCTTAATCCACCCTACGGATCGGGCATGGCGTTTCGAGTTTAATCAGCCCTGTAGGTTGGGTTAGCGAAGCGTAACCCGACAAAAAAATTACACGATACCTGGACTTTTCCGGGAACCCCCCTGCTTTATAAATCGTATCTGACACTTTTTATGTCCATTTGCGATCGTTCCGCCAAGCTCCAATCTACCGCCGAAGCTTTCAGCAATACCTCGATCTCCTTCCATTGCAATATCGCATAGCCGGACGATTTCTTCATCCGTACAGCCAATCTTCTGCCAGGCGGCAACGAGCGGACAATATCCAAAATCCACTGACAGTGTATTATCGGTTGATTCCAATATTTTCATGTCGAAAACCATTTGTGCCGGTATGGTGAATAACTTCTTTTTCAACCCTTTCAGGCTGGTTGTCCGGCTTAAATTTACAAGCTCTTTTCCATGCATATGCCCGCACGCTTTTATTGCGGGATATCCGATATCCTCCCACTGAACGCCCTTTTTTTCAGCTTCTTTCAGCAGCAGATAAAGCCATGTCGCCCGGTGCTCCAATGTTCCTCTGATCGCTCTCATTAAAGCGTTATTTCTCTTCGGGATATTGATGATTTTACTCATTGAATTTCTTTCTGGAGTGATGGAAAAACCCCGACATTATTTGCATGCCGATCCCGCGAGGAAATGACATCGACGGGGCGGTCGATGATTTTATCCGCGGCTTTGTCGCCGAAATTCCAAATGTTGGCGCGAGATACGCTCTTCAGATCCTAACGCGTGAATTTACCTCTTTTGCTGTTGATCGTCAACTGGTGGGAACTGACCCACGGGGAATCCCTGCGGTAGTTGCAGGTCACATCATAGGCCGACGTCAGACACCATTTGTATTCTTTTCTGTTCAACAGGAATGCAAAATCCTTCATCTGGATTGAATTGGTTATGGCGGGAGGGAACCGGTTGGCTGTCGGGTTACGCTTCGCTAACCCGACCTACGGGGAGTCAGGAGTTCGGACCGATTCTGTCGACCCTCAACCGGTTGTATGTTGAAACAATGCGATTGGTGGATTCGCTTCGCTTAATCCACCCTACGGATCGGGCATGGCATTTCGAGTTGTCTGTTCAATGTTCCGGATAGTCGTGTAGGTCGGGTTAGCGAAGCGTAACCCGACAAAAAAGATCGCACGATACCTAACCGAGAAAAAAACTGTAGGGCGAGTTGGGAAAACATAACCCTACAAAATTTAAAACTTTATAACCCCCCTTAATCTCGTGAGATCCTCGCCGTGAAATCTTTCATCTGGTAGATGATGCGCCCGTCCACCGAGAGATATCCGTCGGCGCGGATCAGTTGCTGCTGATCGTCGATGGCGGTAATGACCGCTTCGATGGTGACCTCACGGTTGGTGGGGACCACCTGGCCGCGATACATCCAGGTGTGGGCCTCTCCCAGGGCATTGACCTGAAAGGCGGTATCCGGGCGGATACTCCAGCGCTCGCCGGCGACGACTTTCAGCAGTTGCAGAAACGATTCAAGGCCTAACGACCCGGGGCAGACGGGGTCCTGATAAAAGTGGGCCTTGAAGAACCACTCGGCGGGATCGACCTGTTTGACCCCGCGAATGTAGCCAAGGCCCTTGGGACCGCCGTCGACAACGAACCGATCGATCCGGTCCACCATGCGAAGCTTGGCATCGGGAAAGGGGGCCTGGTCAGGAAACGGGAAGTTTCGGCAGCGGGCTATTTCCCCGGCATTCGGCTGGTAGGGCCGGGCCTCGCGGATGCCGACCTGCTGGGCCAGTGCTTCACGGGTGAAAAAGCCGAACACGGTGTTGCCGGTGTAGACCGGACCGTGCCGATCCGATACCTCGAAGTCAAAGCCCTGGATGATCATGCCGCCGCTGGAGGCTACCCGGGTGATGGTTACCGCTGTCGTGAGGGTGCCGGAGTCCGGGGTGACCGGCCGGCTCTGAACCGCGCTGCCGTCCAGGTTGCGAAATGCCAGGTCCGTGTCACTGGTCAGGGCGGAGCCGAGATAGGCCGCCAGCCACCCGCACGGCTGGAGGGCAACCTCGAGAAGAACGGAAAAGGGCATTTCATTCTGGCGGTTGGCGGCAAAGTACCAGGCATCGGCGGGCACATCGTACTGGGCCTCAATCGTGCCGCCGGACTTCATGATCCAGGGCTCGGCATGAATCTCGGTGATCCGGTCCAGAAACTGGAACGGAGGGCCGGGCAGACGGGCAATGATCCGGTCGTTGTCAAAAACTCTGTATGGCTCGCCGAAGGCCTCGGACGGCTTGCCCACAGCAAAAGCGAGAATGCGTTCATAGTCAAAGATTGCCGGTTTTTGAGACTGAACGGCCAGTGCACTGCCTGCATCTCGGGTGTGCCACAGGGCTGCGATTTTTTCCCGGGTGGTTCCCGAGAGGCGCAGGGACATGTTGGTGATCTCAACGATCGGCCGGTCGTCGGCGTACATCAGGGCATCGACGATAACATACGGCTCGGGGCGGTAGCCCAGTTCCTTGAGCGAGACCTCGTAGGTTACCGTGCGGGTGGTTTCGATGACCTGGCCCCGGCATTTCAGCTGACTGGCCACACCGGGTACCGGCTCCCAGACCGCCTCGTCCTTTTCGGCGACCCAGCCCATGCGCAGCAGAAAGATCCGCAGGGTGTGGAGACAGCATTCGTACATCAGGGTGCCGGGCATGACGTGATCGTCGCAGAAGTGACAGGTCAGGAACCAGTCATCGGGACGGATGTCTGCCTCGGCGCGGATGATTCCCAATCCGAAGCGGCCGCCGGCCGGGTCGAGCTCCACCACCCGGTGGACCAGGGTCAGCAGCCCGCCGGGCAGTGTGTGGGGCCGCCTTACGGGAAGATCCTTGAACCGGGGCCCGAAACAGGCGGCCAGGTCCCCACGGCGAAGGGCCTCGATCTGCCGCTCGGAGTAGGACTCAACGGCCATGGGGACCAGTTCCGTCCAGTCATCAGGCCGTTTGCCCGTTTGGGGCCGCCGGTCGAGTGTCGTGTGCACGATGCCTTTGCCCGAATTCAATTCAGCCTCGGTGAAGAACCCGGCGCATCCGTCCCGCATGGTCATCAGGGGCCGGCCGTTTACCGTGGCCTCGAAATGGAACCGGAACAGGTAGGTCTGCCCCTGGCGGAAGAAACGTTCGATGCGGATATCGTAACGGATGGAGTCTCCAGGGGCGGGCAGTTCCCTGTGAAAGGTCACCACCGCATCCAGGAGGCGATAAACGGCCTCGCCCTTGGTGATAAAGTCGATGCCCAGGTAGCCGGACAGAAAGAGGTCGGCCTGGCCGGCTTCAACGGCAACGCAGGTGGGTATGCGCCCGCCATCGAGATACCAGCGATCAGGTGTGACGTCATGTTCGGTGACGACGCGGCCGTTTGTCATGGACCGCGGCTCTCCCTCCACCGTCATGATGCGATCGACCAGCATCAGGGGCTCGTCAGGCAGGCGCACCCGGGTCGGGTGATTATCGATTTCGGCAAACTCGGGGCCGAGCATTTTTGCGATGGACCCGATGGCAAACTCTATGCACATGTTACGGTCATAGGCCGGAACCCCGCCGGATGCGGAATCGGGCCTCGAATCGGACGCAGCCGGTGCCACCGGCTGGGGCGCAGGAGATTGAGGGTTACGGCCATCTGCATCCGTATTTCGGACGCCATATGGCGTTATCCCCGCTGCAGTGGAGGAGCCTTCCAGGGTCATCGGTTGCCCGGATGCCAGCAGACTTTCAAGCAGGTGCATCTGGTGCGTCAGGTTCTGCGTCATGGTGTCCGTGACCTGGCTGGAAAATCGCAGATAGGTTTCGTGGGCGTTTGCGCGACTATCGGCCGCCCGTTTCATCCGGTCCAGCAGGGAATCGGACGGTCCGTTACCATCAAGGGTCGCCCTGCTATCGCTTCTCATCGAGGCGTTTTTTTCGATTGGCGCCGTCGTATTTTCAGGTTGTGGGGTGTGGGGCTGCATAGATGCGGCGAGTTCCTCCTGCCGTTGCGTGTCCGGTGATTGTTTCGGGACCTCTGCAGAAGATGCCGGTTGGGATGCGCGGGCCGGTCTGCGAGGCATGGGCGGCGAAAAGGGTTGTCCTCCGATAGCCACCTCAATTGATTTCAGGGGCGCGTCCGCCGCGGTGCCGGCAGATGCTGAAAAATCCCGGGAACCGTAGAGGGCATCGAGGTCAACAGCCAGACCCTCGGCCATACCGTGGGCCAGTGCCTTCAGGAGCACGGAGATCGGATCCTGGCCGGCGATGCACACCGAGCGGGCCAGGTGCGGACGATCCCCGAGAATCTGTTTTATCATTCGGCTGCAGGAATTTCCGGGCCCCATTTCAAGAAAGAGCCTGACACCGTCCCTGTAGGCGGCTTCGATGATTCGCGGGTAGTCGATGGTGCCCCTGGCCTGGGCCAGAATGGCATCGGCGGCGCTGTCGCGGGTGACTGTGTACGCACCGCCGGCGCCGCCGCTGTAATAGGTAATGCCCGCGGGGGCGGTGACGTCAAAGAGGTGCAGTTCCCGGTAGGGCTCGGCCACGGCGTTGAGAACCTCGCAGTGGACAGTGGTCACACCCTCAAGGGGGAAGAAATGGCAGCCAAGGTCGCTGACCAGGTGCTCGACCGCCTGGCGATTGCCCCCGATGACACACTCCTGCGGGGTGTTGACAATAAGCAGATAAACTTTTTCCCGATCGCGCATGGCATCGCTCACCGTGGCGGCCGGAACATTGACCACGCCAAGGATCCAGTCCACATCCTCATCATCGGTCAGTCCCCAAGTCTTGCGGGTCGCCCGGCAAGGCCCGGCCAGCTCTTCGGTAAACAGCCGGGATTGCTGCAACCGGTTGAACATGCCGTCCCGATCGGTCCAGGCACCCAGGGAAAAGAGGCTTGCCGATTCACCCAGGCTGTAGCCGATGGCGGCCTTGGGCTCGATTCCCAGCCGGCGCACCAGATCGCTGGCGGCCGTCCCCAGGGCCACCTGGCCCATGACCATGGCATTGTGATCGCGGTTGATGGCCTCAAGCGGGGTGCCGTTCCGGAAGTAATCGGCCTGATACTGGGATTTGAGATAGCGGTTGGCCCGGTCCTGGCGGTGATACACATCGGGCCAGTGAGCCGACAGCAGGGCGCCCATGTCCGGGAAATGATTACCTGAGCCCGGGAAGACAAAGGCGACATCACCGGAGGCGGCAAGGGGCGCCGGCGAGTAAAACACCCGGTCCCTAAGATGGGGCGGGCAGGTTTGATCGCCATTGCAGCCAAGGCGCTGGTCGGGATGGTTCTTCAGGAAGTTATCCAGAAAATCGAGCTGATCGGCAAGATCCTCCGGGCTGCGCGCGACCATGGCGGCCGTCCGGTCACCGGTTGATGGCGGGCGCGAGTCCCGGTGCCATGCCCGGGCCAGATCCTCGATGGTATCGAACGATGAGGTATCGATAAACCGGCGGAGGCGATTTACCTCTTCGGCAAGCGCTTCAGCGGTCTGACCCGAAGCGGCAAACAGCGCTTCACCGCGCGGGCCGATGGGTTGCCGATGGGTTGATGGCTCTGGCTTCGCGTTATCCTCCGATTCCAGGATCACATGACTGCAGTTGCCATCGACGCTCAGGGCGTTCAAGGCGGCGCGGCGGGGGCCGTCTGCCCGGTTGCGAAGCCAGTAGCGGGGCGTTTGCGGGACGTAGAACGGCGGGGGGGGGCCGCTAA